>Ga0209542_10010436_pt1 | contig 16757 bp, 19 predicted proteins | sample RifCSPhighO2_01_FD_184028 | JGI IMG/M metagenome (GOLD analysis project Ga0209542, IMG submission 184028) | Soil microbial communities from Rifle, Colorado - Rifle CSP2_plank highO2_0.1 (SPAdes) (version 2) | ecosystem: Environmental > Terrestrial > Deep subsurface > Rock core/Sediment ...
ATGATCTCGATAGTCTGGAAATTAAAAATCCAAAAAAATGGGATGGTATTTGGCGAATTGTAATCTTTGATATTCCGGAAAACGAAAAAACTGCGCGCAACGCTCTGCGTTTGAAATTAAAAGAATTAGGATTTTATCAATTACAGAAAAGCGTATTTATTCATCCATATCCGTGTCTTAATGAAATTCAGTTTATTGAAGAAATTTTTAAAGTCGGTCCTTATATAAATTTTATCGAAGCTCAAAAAATTGAAGACGATAAATGGCTTAAATCCAAATTTAATTTGTAATCGTCATTTTGAATTTTTATAATGGTAGGATTTTAACCTTACTTAAACTATAAAAACGATCGTTTTTATAGAATAACTTGACGTTAATAATATTTATGTGTTATATTATATATAATATTAGTTGATATTTAACAACTCAAAGGGGGTGCTAAGTGAACAACAGAATGCTGAAAATTAAAGGTTTGGGTAATATAGATTGGGACCTTGATGAAATGGTGCCGAGCCATCAAGAAGACTTCGCGCTGAACTTCTTACTAAAGCTTGATCGGAAGCGCTTAGAATGGGGTCATGTTACATATAGCCACGGAGAGGTCAATTACGGTGACCCCGGGTTTGTTTCACCGATACTAAATAAAATGGCCAAGTGTCTTTCCATGAAATATGGCGAGACAGAGTTTATGAGTGCACCTGGGGAAGACGAACATTCTATTCGTATCAAGATCTCGGTTTCCCAGAACACGACTAAAAGAATATTAGGGAGACCTACTTCTTTCATTATTGCCTTGGTAAGAGAAATGAATTGCTGGGCAGATAAGTAAACCTGATTGGCACACTAGTATTGTTTTTTGGTTTATTGCCAAAAATGTCTCCTAAAATTTTTTCAATCGCGGGCTTCGGCCCGCTTTATTTTTTTTATTTCTTTTTTAATTTTGGTCCGCGCGGTGTGTCTTCAATGAGCCATCCTATTTTTTCAATTTCTTTTCGCAATTTATCGGCTTTTTTGAAATTTTTTTCTTTTCTATATTTTTCGCGTTCACTTGCCAATTTTAAAATCTCTGAAGGAATTTTTTCTGTCTTAATTTCGGCTAGATTTAATCCAAAAACTTTATCAAAATCAATAATTAATCTGTATGTTTTATTGTTAATTTTGTTGGATTTTATAACTTCCCACAAAAACGCTAGCGCCGACGGCATATTCAAGTCATTATTTATATAATTTGAAAATTTTTTCCGATATTGTTTAAGAATTTTCTGGTCAACTGATTGTTTAACTGTTTTGAGCGTTAAAATCGTTTCCCGCAATTTTTCAAGCGCGTTTTGCGCCGCTTCCAAACTTTCCCAAGTGAAATTCAGTTTTGATCGGTAATGGGCAGTCAAAGTAAGATAACGGAAAGCCAGTGGGTCAAATCCATGTTTTTTTAAGGTATCCAAAGTAATAAAATTTCCTTCAGATTTTGACATTTTGCTTTGGTCTATAATCAAAAATTCGCCGTGAAGCCAAAATTTTGCCAGTGGTTTTCCGAATGCAGCTTCGGATTGGGCAATCTCATTGGTGTGATGTGTGCCGATATGGTCAACACCACCGGTATGAATGTCAAAAGGCTGTCCTAAATATTTTGTGGAAATAGCAGAACACTCAATATGCCAGCCGGGAAAGCCCAAGCCCCATGGAGATGGCCATCGCATACTATGATTTTTATATCGGCCGGCTAGTTTAAACCATAGAACAAAATCGGCCGGATGTTTTTTTTCAGTGTCCTCAATAACTTCTTTGCGAGCGGCGGTAATTTTTTGTGAAAGCGGCTGGCGTGAAAGTTTATTGTAATTTTTGAACTTAACGACGTCAAAATAAATTGCTTTTGAAGTTTCGTAAGCGTATTTTTTACCAATTAACATTTTTATTATTTTAATTTGATCAACGACTGTTTTTGTGGCGGGGACGATAGTTTCTGGTTTTTTTATATTTAGTTTTTTAATGTCGTTTAGAAAAGCATTTGTATAAAATTTTGCAATTTCCCAAACAGATCTTTTTTCTTTTTCAGCTTCTAATTCCATTTTATCTTCACCGGTGTCAGCGTCAGAAGTTAGATGACCAACATCGGTTATATTCATAACTCTTTTTACTTTATAACCATTGTATTCAAGAGTTTTTTGCAAGACATCGGTAAAAACATACGTTCGCAGATTACCAATATGCGCGTAGTTATAAACCGTCGGTCCGCAGGTATATAAACCAACCCGCTTATCCCGAAGCGGTTTAAAAATTTGTTTTTTTCTTGTAAGAGTATTGTAGATTTTTAAAGCCATTTTCTGCTTTTAAAATAAGTTAACATCACGAGAATTGTAAGCACCACGATTCCTAAAATAATCCAAAAATCATTTGGATTGCCCAATATCGGATTCGTTTTGGTGTTTATTTGTAAGATGGTCGCAACCAACATTGCCGGGAAGGTCAGAAATGACATAATCGTGAACATTTTAACTATGGCGTTTGTCTTGTCGTTAATCAGATTAATGTTGGTTTTTTCAAGGGCGTCGAGCGTGTCGGCGTAATTGTCAATTTCATGCCACAATCGATTATAGTCGCCGATTAAGTCGGTAAAATAAACTTTAATATCCACGTCGTTTGACCAGAGAATATGGCTTTTTTCATACAAAGAATTAAATATTCTGTAAAGAGGGCGGATGGACATTCTAAAATCAAGCACATCTCTTTTGACTGTCGACACTTCTCGTATCATGTCGCGGCTAATGCTCTTAAATATATTATCTTCAATGCGTCCGATGTTTTTGGAAATGTGGACGAGCTGTCTTTCGGAGAAACTTAAAATGCTTTCAATAATCCAATATAGTAAGTGCCCGCTGGTAGCGCCAAACACTCTTTCTTTTGTTTCTCTCTTTTTAAGACCTTCTGAAAATATATTAAGCGGTTCTATCGGTTCGTTGTGGATTGTGATCACATAATTTTTTGTTATAAGAACATCAAGTTCTGTAGGGGTAGTCGTGCGTTTTTTTGGATTAAAAAGAGGAACGTACATAACGAGGAAAAGATAATTATTGAATTGCTCCACCTTTTCTCGTTTTGACGGGGGGATAAGTTCTCCTAAAGTTATCGGATGAAAATTAAAATTTTGCTTTAGCCAATCAATATCTTTCTGGGCCGGTTTTTCAATATCAATCCAAGTAAGATTGTTTTCGGTAATTTGTTTCATCTTTTAAAAATTAATAATATAAATCATTCTATCATATATTAAATCATATATTAAATACCGGCGCTATCATTTGGTCGCATAAGATTCTTATAGGATTTTTATGCGACGAATGCACAATTAGCAATCTATTGACAAGAGTGATAACAATTTGATATGCTGTTTTTGCTATGCGTTTAGACGGCAGGCAACAGGAAATATTTGAAATTGTAGTTGAGGAATTTATAAAATCGGCGCGGCCGGTTGGTTCCGAATTTTTAGCCGAAAATTATGACTTAGAGGTGAGTTCGGCTACAATTAGGAATGATTTGGCATACCTTGAAGAATTAGGGTTTTTAGCCAAGCCGCATACGTCGGGCGGGCGGATTCCCACATCTCGCGGTTGGCATTTTTTTATTAAAGAGATCCGCGAGCCAGATGAGTTTTCACAAAGCGAGATGGCGCGGCTTAATGCTCTAACGAATAAATTGTTAAATACTTCGCGGGAAATTATGTTTTGCGTATCAAAGATATTTCCCGAGGTTTCTGACGAATTTTTTAAAAAATTTATAATTGAAAAATTATTTCATGACAGAAGAAAATAATGAATTAGAAATTTGTCGTAAGCAAAGCGACGAATATCTCGATGGTTGGAAACGGGCGAAAGCGGATTATCTGAATTTAAAGAAAGAAATGGAGGCGCAAAACAAAGAAATTAAAGAATGGATGTCAAAAATATTTTTATTGCCGCTTTTAAATGTCATTGATGGACTCCAAAAAGCGTTTACGGAAATTCCAGAGAATCTTCAAAATGAGCCGTGGGTTAAAGGCATTGAAGGTATTAAAAAGCAATTTGAAGATTATCTTAAATCGCAGGGAGTGAAGGCAATGGTGGCGAAAGGAGAAAGATTTGATCCGGCAAAACATGAAGCAGTGGAATCTATAGCTGCACCCGGAGAGAGCGAATCAGGAATAGTATCAGAAGAACTTCAAACGGGATATATAATTAACGGTGAGATTTTGCGTCCCGCGCGTGTTAAAATTTACAAGTAAATTTTATAAGTTTAAACATTTAATAAAAAATATATGGCAAAAATTTTAGGAATTGATCTGGGGACTACTAATTCGGCGATGGCAATTACCGAAGGCGGCGCCCCGAAAATAATTGAAAACAAAGAAGGTAACAGGACCACGCCTTCAATGGTTGCCGTTTCCGCAAACGGCGAACGTTTAGCCGGATTATTGGCAAAGCGGCAGGCGGTGGTGAATCCGGAAAATACTTTATTTTCCATTAAAAGATTAATCGGCCGAAGGTGGGATGATTCGGAAGTTTCACGCGACTTAAAATGGCTGCCTTATAAAATGCAGCGTTCGTCTTCCGGCGGGGTTGAAATAAAGATGGCTGATAAATGGTATCGGCCGGAAGAAATTTCAGCGTTAGTTTTGCAGAAATTAAAAGCGGACGCGGAAGAAAAACTTGGAGAAAAAATAACCGAAGCCATCATCACTGTTCCTGCTTATTTTGACGATTCCCAAAGGCAGGCGACTAAAAATGCCGGTGAAATCGCCGGTCTCAAGGTTTTAAGGATTATCAACGAGCCGACGGCGGCGGCCTTAGCTTACGGCTTGGATAAAAAGAAATCAGAACAGATTGTTGTTTACGATTTCGGCGGCGGCACTTTTGACGTTTCAGTTTTGGAAATCGGAGATGATACTATTGAAGTAAAAGCCACCGGGGGCGACACTCATTTGGGCGGCGATGATTTTGATCAGAGGATTACTAATTACCTTACCGATTTATTTAGGCGTGAGCAGGGGATTGATTTGTCAAAAGACACAATGGCTTTGGCGCGCCTCAAAGAAGCGGCGGAAAAAGCCAAACATGAGCTTTCTACCGTTATGGAAACTGAAATTAATCTTCCATTTATCACTTCCGGCGCTTCCGGGCCGAAACATTTTGTCACTAAAATGACACGGGCGAAATTGGAAGAATTGGTCCACGATTTTATCGCCACATCGCTTGAATTGGTCAAGCAAACCGTAAAAGAAGCCAATTTTTCTTTAAACGATATTGACGAAGTGGTTTTGGTCGGCGGCCAAACAAGAATGCCGGCAATTACCGAAGCGGTAAAAAATCTTTTTGGCAAAGAGCCGCACAAAGGAATTAATCCCGACGAAGTTGTTGCGCTTGGCGCGGCGGTTCAGGCCGGTGTTATGGCCGGCGATGTCCGCGATATTTTACTTTTAGACGTTACGCCCTTAACGCTCGGTATTGAGACACTGGGTAGCGTAGCCACGCCAATGATTACCAAAAATACTACCATCCCGACGGCTAAAACCCAGATTTTTTCCACCGCGGCCGACAACCAGCCGCAAGTGGAAATTCATGTTCTTCAGGGAGAACGTTCAATGTCGGCTGACAATAAAACACTCGGCAAGTTTATTTTGGACGGCATTCCGCCGGCGCCACGCGGCGTTCCGCAAATTGAAGTTGCTTTTGATATTGATGCTAATGGCATTTTAAACGTTTCGGCGGTTGATAAAGCGACCAGTAAAAAACAATCAATTACCATTACCGCTTCAACAGGTCTTGCCAAAGAAGAAATTGAAAAAATGAAAAAAGACGCGGAAATAAATGCCTCCGAAGACGCTAAGAAAAAAGAAGCGATAGAAATTAAAAACGGCGCCGAATCAATAATTTACATGTCGGAAAAGGCATTGAAAGACGCTGGCGACAAAGTTAAGCCGGAAGATAAAAAAACAATTGAAGAAAAAATTGAAGCGCTAAAAAAGGTTAAAGACGGCGCCGACATTGAAGCAATTAAAAAAGCATCGGCCGAACTTTCAGCGGAAATCCAAAAAATCGGCGAAGCTTTATATAAAAAAGATGAAACGCCAAAGGAAGCGCCAAAGGAAGAACCAAAATCTACAGAAAAGAACGAAGAAGATAAAAAATAATTAAATGTCAAAAGATTACTATGAAATTTTAGGGGTGCCAAAAAGCGCGAGTGACTATGAAATCAAGCGGGCTTACAGGAAATTGGCGCATCAATACCATCCCGATAAAAACAAAGGCGACGATAAAAAATTCAAAGAAATAAATGAGGCCTATCAGATATTGGGGAATAGAGAAAAACGCGAACAATATGACAGGTTCGGCAGGACATTTTCCGCCGAAGGCGGACCAGCATCTGGCTGGGATAGTCAAGGTTTTGGCGATTTCGGCGGCTTGTCCGACATTTTAGAAGAACTTTTTGGTTTCGGCCGCGGCAATAGGGGCGGCGGTTTTTCCGCCAGAGGCGGACCAGCCTCGGGCTGGGGTTTTGACGGTTTTTCTAGTCGCGCGTGGTCAACAATTCAGACAACTTTAAATTTAGATTTTATAACCGCCGCTTTAGGGGGCGATATTGAAGTTTCGGTGAGAGGAGAAAAAATGAGTTTAAAAATTCCGGCCGGCGTTTCAAACGGCGAGGCCTTGGTGCATCACGGAAAAAATAATGATATAATTTTTGTTATAAATATAAAAACGCCAAAAAATTTATCCCGCAAAGCCCGTGAACTAATGGAAGAATTAAAAGACGAAATACAATAATTTTTTTATGTCTTACATAGATACTTTCCGCGAAACCCTAAACCAATTTTTAAGCAATCCCGCATGGGATGTATTGCTGCTCTTGTTTTTCTTTTTTTCGGTTTTTGTTTACGGCTTAGTGGTTGGACGAAACCGGATAATTATGTTACTGTTAGTGTCTTATCCGGCTGCTTTGATAAATGAGTATATCCCGTATCCCAAAAATTTTTTAAACAATCTTAATGTTGCCCAGACAATTTTTTTAAAAGCGTTTGTTTTTTTCGTTTTGGCTATTTTTGTTTTTTGGATTTTTAAAAGATCCGGGTTTTCCAGAAAAGAACTGAACAAAAAAACCGGCCAGGTTTTATTTTTAAGTTTTTTAAATGTTGGTTTGTGGGCTAATATAATTTTTGGCTACGTTCTCAATTTTAACGCGGAATTAATAAAACTCGCTCCTTTAAATTTGTTATTGTTTGGTTCCACTCCAGCTCATTTTATCTGGTTGATTTTGCCCATATTAGTTTTGTATTGGTTTGAGAGAAAATAAATATACGCGCCCTTAGCTCAGCCCGGCAGAGCAGCTCCCTTTTAAGGAGACGGTCGAAGGTTCAAATCCTTCAGGGCGCATAATTATTAATGTTGATATATATTGTTAGAAAATTGATTTTTTGATAAAATACACTAATGATTAAATTTGAAAATGTCAGCAAAATCTACAATAGCCACAGCGCGGCGTTAAAAGACGTGAGTTTTGAAGTTAATCACCACGAATTTGTTTCGGTGGTGGGAAAATCGGGAGCCGGAAAAACGACGCTTTTAAAACTTTTGCTTGCCGAAGAAAAGCCGACCAGCGGCAAGATTTTTTTCAACCGGCAAAATATTCCTACGGTAAGCCAAAAGGAATTACCGATATTGCGCCGGCAAATTGGAGCGATTTTTCAGGATTTCAAGTTACTTTCTAATAAAACCGCTTACGAAAATGTCGCTTTCGCCATGCAGGTTGTCGGTAAAAGCGAGTTGGAAATCAAAAGTGATGTTCCCAAAGTTCTTGATTTAGTCGGTTTGAAAGACAAAGCCGATAATTTTCCGCGCGAACTTAGTGGCGGCGAGAAACAGCGCGTGGCTATTGCCAGAGCCCTGGTTCACCGGCCGAGTGTAATCGTTGCCGACGAGCCGACCGGCAATTTAGACCCTATTAATACCTGGGATATTATCCGGCTTCTTATAAAAATAAATGAATTGGGGACAACGGTTATCTTGGCGACTCACGACAAAGAAATTATTAACGCCTTGGAAAAGCGCGTGGTAAGCTTGGAAGGCGGCGTGGTAGCTAGAGATGAAAACCCTGGGAGATACGTAATGTCATAAAATTATGTTTACCGCGTTAAATCGCATTATAAAATCGGGGCTGGTAAATTTTTGGAGAAATGGCTGGCTGTCAACGGCGACGGTTTTAATAATGACCGTAACGCTTTTGGCTTGGACGTCAATTTTTCTTTTAAACGTTGTGTTAACGTCGGTTTTGGATATATTGGAGCAAAAAGTAGATATCAGTGTTTATTTTAATTTAGACGCTAAAGAATCGAATATTCTCGCATTGAAATCAAAATTGGATAATTTGGAAGAAGTAAAAAATGTCGAATATGTTTCTGCGGGCGAGGCCTTGGAAGTATTTAAAAAACGCCATTCGGATGATGACATATTGTTAAAATCGGTTCAGGAACTTAGTGATAATCCTCTTGAGGCTAGCTTGAATGTTTTGGCGCAAGACGCTTCAAAATATGAAACGGTCGTTTCTTTTCTCGGCCAAAATCAATTCGGAAATATTATCAGCAAGATTAATTACGCGGAAAATAAAATTGTAATAGACAGATTAGGCAATATAATCGGTGTTTTGCGCCAAAGCGGCTTAGCCGCCGGTTTGATTTTAGCTCTTATCGCGTTTCTTGTGGCTTTTAATACCGTGCGGCTGGCGATTTATTCGTCGCGGGAAGAAATAACTATAATGAAGCTGGTCGGCGCCTCCAACAGGTTCGTGAGAGGCCCGTTTATCGTTGAAGGAGTTTTGCATGGGCTTGTGTCTTCGGCATTCTCTTTCATGGTGATAATTCCCGGCGTTGCCGTTATTGGGCCGAAATTATTTAACTTTTTGCCGGAAATTAATCTGGTAAATTATCTTGGCGATAATTTTTGGCAGCTTTTATTGTTTCAGACCTTAGGCGGCATAACGCTCGGCGTATTCTCGAGCTGGTTCGCGATACGGAAATATTTGAAGGTTTGATAAAACCCCTCCGCTTTAAAGCGGCGCCAGAGCTATTTTAGTATACCAAATTGAGGCATCTTGGTTGGAAATCAATTAATTATTTCTTCAAGCGTAAAAAGATGCTGAAGCGGAATCGAGAAGTTCCTTGTTTTTGATCTATTAATAACAACAATGGCTCCAATTATATTAGCCCCCTCCTTTTTCAACTCTTTTGCCGTATCCAAAATACTGCTGCCGGTGGTAAATAAATCGTCAATAATAACAACTCTGTCTTTCATTTCAGGGACATAACCTTCAATGGATTTTTTTATACCGTGATTCTTTATTTCATTTCGCACCGCGCTCAATTTAGTTTTACTAATTAAAGCAACGGAGGCGGCGAAAGGCAATCCGCCATAACCGGATCCGGCAACGCACGTTGTGCCTTTCGGGAGCATTTTGCAGATTGTATGGGAAATAGCGAACAATAAGTTTGGGTTGCCAAATAATTTTCTGACATCGCAATATAAATTAGAAGTCGTACCCGAACGAAATTTAAATTGTCCCTTCTTAACAATCCCAATTTTCTTAATTTTCGCGAGCAATATCTCTTTTTTCATAATTAGCTTCCTGTATTGCATTTATTAATAAGATGATGGCGTTTCACATCTAACTTAACATAATATGATAACTGCGGGGCCTGGATTCGAACCAGGGTGACATGATTCAGAGTCATGTATCCTACCGCTAGATGACCCCGCAAAATTATTAAGTATTTTCTATATTTTTGATTATTCTTTCTTTTTCTCTTCTGCAATCTTTTAATTTTTGTTCATAATCTCTTGTTAATTTTTCTGAATCAAACGTAGCAGTAAATACGGGCTCAAACGGAATATAATATTTTAACTATTCTATTTTATGATAATTTTCACAAAAAATCAATTAGACTGCGATTTCTTGTTAATTTTTGAGAAAGAGCGGCAATTTGACGAAATATAATTTTTTGTGTTATAATGGCATAAACTCACAATCAGAGCGCGTTTATTCAATCTGCAGGAAAAAAGAAAGGCGATGGCAAATGGAATATATTAAGTGGGTTGATAGCATTTTCCTTTTGTTCTTTACCAAAATCAGCCACAAGTTCTACCGGCTAACCGGGTATTCCAATTTCTTTCTTGCCAAACTTGCGGTTTGTGTTATGGTCGCAAGCGTGATGGTCGTGATTTTTAATTATTGGTTTCCGGGGATACTACATTACCAGTCGTCGCCGATTCAGGTGGTGCTCTGCAGTCTTATTAGTATGTTTTGTTTGTTTGATATGATTAAGTGCGACAAGGCGGAAAAATCCGCGTTTAATGATGAACGCGTAAGAATGTTTAGTCCGTTATATTATTCGCCGGTAAATCGCCTATTGTGGATTTTTCTTGCTTCATTGACGATTCTGGCGGTACCATTCACTATTGCCAGTAATAAGGGCTATCTTATTTTTAAGACGTTGGAGCTTGCGTTTGCGCCGGCTCTTACTGCTTTCAAGTACTTAATATCGGTTGATCCGCCGTCATTGGGCAAAAGCAAAATCCGTGAGTGGATAGAATCGTTTTCTGCCGGATTCCGAAAGCTTGTGCAGGCAAAGGCACAGAACTAATAATTTCAGCCACACAGGAAGGCCTCCTTCCGTGTGGCATTTTTGACACTCTTTTAATTTTTTGATATATTGAATCCAGCATGAAATCAGTATTTATCATATTTTTAATAATCAGCTTTATCGGAGTGGCGGTTTTTGGCTTTGTTTCAATGATTTTTGGGGATATGCATAATGGCGGCTGTATTGCTTCAAACCAGCTTGGCGCATTTTGCCCATTAAACAGCGTTTTTGATTTCGTGGTTTTTCACATTGGCGCTTTTAAATATTTTTCAACGGCGATTTTCGTTTTTAGTTTAACCCTGTTGCTTGTCGCGTTATCATTTATCATTTTTTCCGTTTTGCCGCGGCCTTTAAATAACGACGAAGACGAAGATTTTGTTTTTGGAGTCCAGCGCGGTAAATTTCCCATGCTTTTAAAAAACAAAGAAATTATTCGCTGGCTTTTACTTCGCATAAAAAGTCCGGCTCTTATTCCGGCGGCGTAAACCGTTTTTTCGGTTTATATCCGCGCGCTCATTATCCCTTTGTCGGGATTTTTTGTTTACTTTCTAAAATTAATTAAAATCAAAAATTATGAATAACATTAAAACCATAGCATTATCGTTAATTCTTTTTACCGCGGTTATCGGCGCACTGATTTGGTTTAACAGAGAAAACAACGAGCCGAAAACCGCGGCTATAAATAATGGAGACGCGGGCGGAATATTAACTGCCGATGAAACGAATTACGATTTTGGCAATATTGGAATTAAAAACGGCTTGATAACTCACAAATATATTCTTGAAAACACGAGCGGTAAAATGGTTAAAATCGGCGAAGTTTCCACTTCCTGCATGTGCACCAGCGCTAAACTTGAAGTCGGCGGCAAAATCTATGGTCCGTTCGGCATGCCCGGCCACGGAGGCGGCTTTACCAAAGCCGGCGTGTTTGTTAACCCCGGAGAAAAAGTAGTTGTTGAAGTAACCTTTGACCCGACGGCTCACGGCCCGGCAGGAATCGGTGAAGTGTTGCGCGAAATTTACATTGATACCGGCGCCGAAAAACCAATTGTATTGGGATTTAAAGTTAATATAACCCCTTAACATGACTAAAAAAATAATTGTTCTTGTTTCTGTTGCGGTTGTCGTGATTTTAGCAGCTGTGTATTTTGGTTCGCTTAAAAGCGCCGATGTTTTATGGCAATTGTCAGACGGCGGGAAACTGCTTTTGCCGCTTATTATTGCCGCGGCTCTTGTTGACAGCATAAACCCTTGCGCTTTTTCCATTTTACTTTTAACCATCGCTTTTCTTTTCAGCTTGGGGCAGGTTCGTTCCTCAATCCTTAAAGTTGGCGGATTTTATGTAGCCGGCCTTTTTCTGATTTATATTTTAATCGGACTCGGGATTCTTCAAACGCTTCATATTTTCAATACTCCACACTTTATGGCAAAAATTGGAGCTTCTCTTTTAATTTTACTTGGCGGCATTAACTTAATAAACGAATTTTTTCCGTCTTTTCCCGTTAAGTTGAGAATTCCGGCAAGTGCTCACCTGAAAATGGCGGAGCTTATGGAAAAAGGTTCGGCGCCGGCGGCGTTTGTTTTGGGCGGATTAGTGGGGCTTTGCGAATTTCCCTGCACCGGCGGGCCGTATCTTATGGTTTTGGGACTTTTGCACGACCAGGCGACTTATATGAAAGGTTTGGGATATTTGATTTTCTACAATTTGATTTTTGTTGCGCCGCTTGTCATAATTCTTTTTATCGCCGGCGATAAGAAAATATTGGAGAAAGTTCAATCTTGGCAGCAAAAAGAAAAAGGAGCGATGAGATTCTGGAGTGGGGCGATAATGATTGCTTTAGGATTAATTATTTTTCTTTTTTAGCCATGCCTATTATTTTTGCGATAATTTTAGCTCTCATAATTGTTACTGTTGTCCATCTTTTTAACAAGGTTTTGCCTTTTCGCGTTTGCCCCGCGTGCGCCGGCGTAAGCATGACTTGGTTTATAACTTCTTTGGCAGTTTGGCTGGGCTGGCTGAATTTTTCAGAATATCAATTAGTTATAGCTATTTTAATGGGCGGCACGGCAGTTGGCATCGCGGGCCAGGCAGAAAAAAAATTTCCAAGGTTTGCGGATAACATTTTTTCATTCAAAATTCCGATTATTTTCAGCGGATTCTTGCTGGCCTATTGGGGTGTTAGCCGCATAACGCTTGGCTCGCTTTTTGGCGAGGCCGTTGTTTTAACTATTGCTGCGTACATATTCTTTATAAGAAAAGGTAAAGTTAATAACTTTGGGGCGAGTAAAACTATAAAAAAACTAAAAAAAGAAATGGAAAAATGTTGCTAACACCGCTCTTCTATACAAATAAAAATACCGGCAATTTATTTTGCCGGATTTTCAACAGCTTGACTAAAAGAGAGCGAGATATTCTCTTTCAAGAAAACGATATTGCCGTTTTCTAAATTGACGAATATTTTGCTACCCTCAACGATTTGATCCGTATTAATCATATGCGCCAGTGGTTCTTTAATATATCTATCGATTTTATCGCTTATCAGCCGCGCGCCATATTCCGGATGATCGCTTGCTTTTTCAAGAATAAACTTCTTTGCTTCATCGCTAATAATCAGTTCAAACGGAAAATTTTTTGCCAAAAATGTTAAAATATCGTTTATCTGAATATCTATAATTTTTTTGACATCATCTTCGCTTAAATTTCTGAAAACCACAATATTTTTTTCAATTCGTCCCAAAAATTCGGTAGTAAATAATTTTTTAAGCTCCAACATTGCGCGGTCATAAATAATATCTTCGTCCGGTTTTGCCGCTTTTTCTCTCGCAAAACCGATTTCTTTTTTACCTTTTACAATTTCAGCGATAGAACGGGAACCGGCATTGGAAGTCATAATTATAAAAGAATTATAAAAGAATGTTTCTTCGCCATTTCCCAGCTGGGTTCTTCCTTTTGAAGTTATTTCTAAAAGAAAATGATGAAGCGATGGATGGGCTTTTTCTATTTCATCAAATAAGATTATGGAAATAGGCGTGATATTTTTGATTTTTTCAAAAATATAATTATGAAATTGGGCGGATTTTTTCGTGTAATTTTTCATTAAAGCATCGGCCATATCTGGATCGGCCGATTTTAAACATTCTTGTCTAGCTTTTTCTATTTCTTTACTAAGCCGCTGGGCTTCTTTGTCTGTTTTTACCAAAGTCATTTGGGCGTGTTGAATCGCTGGCACATTAATATTTTCCTGCGATAAAAGCGGCAATTCGTTGTGACCGATATATCCCGGCGGCGCGCCTAAAAGTTTTGAAATTTCATGGCGTTCAGCGTAATTGGCGCATTCAATTTTAGTAAAAGCATTCGGGTTATCAAAAAAATATTCAGCAAGCATTTCCGCGACATATGTTTTGCCGACGCCGGATGGCCCTAAAAACAAAGCCGAGAGTATCGGTTTTTCATATTGCCTCAGTGGCGAGTTAAATTGGTCGTAAGCCGAAACAACGCATTTTACGGCTCTTGACTGGTTGATAATTCTTTCGTATAAGAAATCTTCCAGTTCTTTAGTTTGCTCACATAAGATATTCGGATCAAGTTGGGTGAAGCTATTGGTTGGCATCAGCTCTCCTTCGGTATTAAATTTTAAAAGCAACCGCGGCTATATTATCATTAATAATTGATTAATTCCAGTTTTTAATTTAAAATTAATTTATGCCGATTAGCCAAAAATCAAAAAAAATTATTATTTTAGGCGCCGGATTCGGCGGGCTTTATGCCTTAAAAAGCATTTACCGCCATGTTAAAAATTGGCGGGAGTTTGATATTTCAATAATTGATAAAAATAATTATTTTGTTTTTACACCCCTGCTTCATGAAGTGGCTACTGGCGGTATTGATCCGGCCGACATCGTTTTTCCCATTCGGGATCTCGCCAAGGGGCAAACCGAACACATTGAAGCCGAGGTTTTAGGCGTTGATTTGTTTAAAAAATCGGTTATTACCAGTCGCGGCGGGATTTCTTATGATTATCTTATCGCGGTTTTGGGTGCCGGAACCAATTTTTTTGGCGTTCCGGGCGCGGCCGAAAATTCCTTTACGCTAAAAAATATTAAAGATGCCACGCGCTTGAAAAATCATTTAATCCATATTTTTGACGAAGCCAATAATGAAAAAGATCCGGCGCGGCAAAAAGATATTTTAAGGATTGTGATAATCGGCGGCGGCGCCACCGGAGTTGAGTTGGGAGCGGAAATCCACGAATTTTTAGAAGAAATCAACAAAGAATATCCGGGCTTAGCAAGCAATGCGGCGGAATTTTATCTTGTTGAGGCGAGCGATAAGCTGCTTTCTATTTTTCATTCGAGTTTTGCGGAAAAAGCGTTTAAAATTTTGGAAGACAAAAGTTTTAACATAATTTTTAAAGACCCTTGCGCCGAAGTAACCGAGCGGGGAATAATTTGCGCTTCCGGAAAAATAATAAAAAGCCGCACTGTTATCTGGACATCGGGAGTTTTGCCTTCGCCGGTGATAACAACGCCGGAACTTCTGCGCCAAAAAGGCCGGATTGTTGTTGAGAATTCGCTTAATATTAAAGATTTTCCCGAAGTTTTTGTTTTAGGCGATCAGGCGGCTGTTGCCGATAAAAGATTCGGCATTTTGCCGACATCTGCCCAAGTGGCCGCTGAAGAAGGAAATTTTGTCGGTCAAAATATCGCCCGATTAATTTTGGGCCAGCCACTAAGATCTTTCCAATATTTTCATAAGGGAGACCTAGTTTCCATAGGCAAATGGCGAGCTTTAGCCCAGATCGGGGCGGGCTTTCTAAGGTTTGACGGGCCGCTCGCTTGGCTGATCTGGCGATTTAATTATCTAACTAAAATGCCGGGCACGGCCAAAAAAATCCGACTTTTCTTTGATTGGATTTTATATTTTGTTTCAAAGCGCGATATTTCCGAAATTTAATAAATATTGTATAATTAATAACAAAGTTATTTTCCGAGAAGCGAGCATGCTGGGCGAGCGAGGAAAGCGTGAAAACAAAGATATTAAATTTTTAATGATTTATTTATTATTAATAAATAGTATATAATTAAAAAAATGCTTGATTATAATAAATTACCAAAATTGGAACAAAAAGTTGTTTTTGCAATTTTTGTTTTATTAGCTTTGTTTTTGGTTTTTGCCGGTTTTAACCAGCTGGTTAACGCTTGGAACAGTTATCGCAATGGCGGAGCAACGAATATTTATCAAACGGTCAGTTTTACCGGCGAAGGTAAGGTTAAAGCCGCGCCGGATACGGCGCGGGCCGATATCGGCCTTACCACCGAAGGCAAAGACACCATTACGGTTCAAAATGAGAATTCGTCAAAAATGAATGCCGTGATTAAATTTCTTAAAGAGCGGGGAGTTGGCGAAGCGGATATCAAAACCAGTAATTATTCGCTGTCTCCGAAATACGAATACAACAAAGGCAAATCTTCTTTGGTTGGTTATATTTTAAATCAAAATCTTACGGTTACTGTTAGAAATCTTGATAAAATCGGCGAGATTTTGGATGGCGCGGTTAGTAGCGGCGCCAACAGAATAGATTCCGTTTCTCTTTTTTTGGACAAGCCGGAAGAGTTAAAAAATAAAGCTCGCGAAGAAGCGGTAAAACAAGCGAAAGAAAAAGCAGTTATGACAAGTAAAATCGCCGGATTAAGATTGGGAAGATTGGTTGGTTTTAGCGAAGGATTTTCTGGCGAACCGCCGGTATTTTATGAGGCGCTAGCGAAAGGCGGTGCCGCGCCCGCTCCGCAAATAGAGCCGGGGACTCAAGAAATAAAGGTTAACGTGACACTGACTTATCTTTTGAAATAAAAAATCTGCTGAGAGGAGTTTGTTGGCAAGCTCCGGAATATAGTCTTTATCCGGCCATTCGCCAACACTACCCCACTCAGCATTAACTGCATTATAACAAATCAACAGAATTTGTCAAGTGTTTGTACTAGACGGGTACATCGGTAACACTTTGTGATACTTGTAATGGAACTTGATTGGGGTTTCATAACCCAAGGATTGATGCGGTCTTTTAAAATTGTATTCAACCAGCCATTCAGTCAATCTTTG
>Ga0209542_10010438_pt1 | contig 16757 bp, 15 predicted proteins | sample RifCSPhighO2_01_FD_184028 | JGI IMG/M metagenome (GOLD analysis project Ga0209542, IMG submission 184028) | Soil microbial communities from Rifle, Colorado - Rifle CSP2_plank highO2_0.1 (SPAdes) (version 2) | ecosystem: Environmental > Terrestrial > Deep subsurface > Rock core/Sediment ...
GCGACCGCGGAGGCGGTCGCGGCGGCCTGGCGCGAGGCGGGCATCAAGGTGGATGTACACGTATATCCGATAGCGGAGCTGAACTCCGTTCTTCTTCGACCGAGGAATTATGAAGCCTTGCTTTTCGGGGAGGTCGTCGGGCGTGCACTCGACCTGTTCGCCTTTTGGCACTCATCACAAAGGAACGACCCCGGGCTCAACATCGCCCTCTACACGAACGCGAAGGTCGACAGCCTGCTTGCGAAGGCGCGCGCCACGACGAACAGGCGGGAGCGGGAAAAGCTGTATGAAAAATTCGTAGAGTACGTTGCCGAAGATCAGCCGGCAGTCTTCCTCTACGCGCCCAAATTCCTCTACATAGTTCCAAAAGACCTCTACGGTGTCGAACTTGGGGCGCTCGCCGGGGCCTCCGACCGCTTCTTGAACGTTCACCAGTGGTACACCGACACGGAACGCGTGTGGAACATCTTCACAGATAAGAACGAAGAATAACTATGAATTCCAATCTACCAAATCAATCATCAAACCAAGGCCCACCGGGGCCGAGTCGTCCGCCGCAGGGGCGGGAGCAAGGCGGAGCGCCGCGCCGAAGTCCTGCCCGCAGGGAAGGTGGCCGTGGCGCAGGTCGACCCGGAGGATGGCGCGGCGGGATGCGCTCTCCTCATCCGAGACGACCCGGCAAGGCACGCGTTGAACACCACGCGGGCAGCGCGCGTATCCCTTCCCCTCTCATACCGGAGCCGAGCGCCGATTCGGTCCGCATCATTCCGCTCGGCGGCGTTGAGGAGATCGGCCGCAACATGACCGCTGTCGAATTCGGCGGCGACATTTTCATTCTTGATTGCGGATTCCAGTTCCGCGAGGAAGAAACGCCGGGTATCGACTACATCCTCCCCAACACTGGATACTTGGAAGAGCGCCGCGACCGCATTCGCGGACTCATCATCTCGCACGGACACCTCGACCACATCGGGGGAATTCCTTACATCATGGACAGGATAGGAAATCCGGTCATCTACACCCGAAAGCTCACAGGGATGATGATAAAGAAACGCCAGGAGGAATTCGTGCAGGGTTCGCAACTGCAAATACGGGAAGTCGAAATGGACGAAGCGATACGACTTGGGAATGCCACCATCCGCTTCTTCAACGTCACGCATACCGTGCCCGACTCGATGGGCATCATCTTGGAAACTCCGTGGGGCGACGTGGTCTTCACCGGCGACATCAAACTCGATCATGAAAATGGTGAGCCATCCGAGGAAGAGCATCAGGAATACTCGATATTCCAGAAGCGGAACGTCTTGGCGCTTCTCATGGACTCGACGAATGTATGGCAGCCAGGATTCTCTATCCCGGAATCGACCGTGTATCGCACGCTTGAGAACATCATTAGAGATTCAAAAGGCAGGCTCGTGGTTGCTATGTTCGCTTCGCATCTCGAGCGCCTGATACGCGTTGTGCACTTTGCAGAGCAATACGGTAAGAAGATCGTCATCGACGGACGTTCGATGCGCACAAATATCGAAATAGCGCGCGAGATCGGCCTTATCAAATACAAAGACGATACGGTCGTCGCAGTGGAAAACATGGGTCAATATCCGCCAGAGAGGATCATCATTCTCGCGACAGGCGCCCAGGGCGACGAATTCGCCTCACTCGCGCGCATCGGCAACAAAACGCACAAGTACATACGGCTCACGTTGAGCGACACGGTCGTTCTTTCCTCGTCCGTCATTCCGGGCAACGAGCGCGCCGTACAAAAACTGAAAGACAACCTCTCGCGCCAGGGCGCGCACATCATCACGTACCATGCAAGCGACGTGCACGCATCGGGCCACGGCAACCGCGAAGAAGCGGCGTGGATACATCGCCAGATAAAACCGAAATTCTTCGTCCCCGTTCACGGCTACCACTACATGCTCCGCGTGCATGCCGACCTCGCGATACAGGAAGGCGTCAATCCGAAGAACGTCGCTATTCCCGACAACGGTTCGATAATCGAGATTCAGAAAGGAGAGAAGATGACTAAGCTATCGGTGAAGGCTCCGTCGGGGCTACGAGTCGTTGAGGGCCACACCGTGACCGAGCTCTCGGACGTCTTGATGCGCGACAGAAAAGCGCTCGGACAAGAGGGGTTCTGCGTCGTCGTCGCAACGGTCGACCGCCGTACAGGTAAGCTACACAAATCTCCCGATATCATCTCGCGCGGTTTCGTATATCTGCGCGACAATAAAGAACTCATGGACCAGACACGGCTCATCATACGAAAGAGCGTCGAGGTTTCGATGAGGAACCCTCGCGCGGCCGACCTCGACGCCGCCCGCGACGACCTCGCCGAAAGCGTCGCCCGCTTTCTCCTCCAGCGCACATTGAAACGCCCCATAGTGATTCCGGTAATTGTGAGTGTTTAGAAAAGTGCTATCGTAGACGTATGAGTGACGATTTGGAGAAGTTTCTAGGGCCTAGGCAAGGCTTCGAAAAACGACAAGCCGAAGCTACTGAAAAGATAGACCAACATCCAGAACTTCGGGAAGGAGAAGTCTTTCTCGGAAATGTAACCAAACAGGAGGGTATTTCTGGATCCATTTATCGCTCAACGAGGCTGGGCGACGTAGCGTACGACAGCAAAGGTCAACCAATAGAAGGAATGTTCCCGACGTTCGCTAACAAAGAAGAAATGGACGAAGTTTGATCGGCCCTTATTTTTACGCAATCCGCCACTTCTCCCACCGGGCAGACTCCGTCTGGAGACTCTGTCGGAACGAGCCCTCCGGCCAGAAGCCTCTGGGCTGGCGGCCCTCTGGGCGGCGCCCTTTTTCTTCACAATAAGCCCGTCGCGGGCGAGCCCCTCTAGCGCTCTCTCAACTATTTTCTTATTCGCGCGAATTAGAACATAGATTGAAGGCCCTGTTATTGAGCCTGAATGAAGCTCGCGCAAAATTGCGCCGCGGACCTGGCGTAGCGAGCCTTCGAACTTTGATTGCTTCGTGTAGTGCGCACTGCGGCTGTTGTTGCGCACGCCCGAACGTTTGAGGTACGCACCGTAGTCCATGAGCGCCCAATGCCATTTCCTCGGGTCCTGCCCTTCCGCCGCGATTGTTGCAACCGGAATAATTTGCTTATCTGCTATTGCAGTCTTTTGCAAAACACTAGAATAGAAGTTGTGAATGTATGCGGTGCGGATGTTGGTTTCGATGAGCACGTCCGGCTCGTTGAAGGCAAATACGCGGACTGCAGCTCTCGTATACGGCCCGACTCCCGGCAACGGATGAGCGAGCGCCTTTTTCATATTTCCGACTTCAACGATCTGTTTTGCCGCATCATGCAAATACTTCCCTCTCCTGTTGTACCCAAGCCCGCTCCAGATTTTTAGAACGTCGGCGAGCGATGCCCTTGCGAGCGCGCGAACGGTCGGAAATGCTTTGAGAAACTCCCCGTACTTCCCGATAACACGCGGCACCTGCGTTTGCTGCAGCATCACCTCGGAGACGAGAATGCGGTAGGGATCCTTTGTTTTTCTCCACGGCAAATCGTGCCGCCCGCTCTCCTTCCAATAACCCCACACCCTCGCTCTAAAAGCGGTGACCTGTGCGTTTGAGGGGTCTTCGCGGAGGCGCGCAGGCGCCGAGCGGGAGCGCCGCGCGAGCACGCGCGGACGCGACCCCGAAAACGTACGGGGCATCGCGTTAGAGTTCATACACCACATCCTTCCGCTCGACCACCACCTTCCACTTCATGCGCTTTGCGTAGGTAAAGAGTTTTGAATTCGGATTGAAGCAGATCGGCTGCGCGACCATTTCCAAGAACGAAATATCCGTTTCGGTGTCCCCTACCCCTATAGAGTGCGCGAGCGTGAGGTTCTCTTTCTCGGCGGCCCGTTTCAAAATGGCGGCTTTATTGAGGATGAGGTGTTGCTCCAGCATATTGCCCGTAAAGCATTCCTGCGGACCGATCTCGTAGACGATGCCGTATGCTTTGTCGAATCCCATACGCGGACAGAATTTATCAAGAACGGTTTTTGGCGAATGAGATACGGCAAGAAGATAGTAGTCGCGTTTCTTTAAATCCTTTAAAAGATCGCGAGTGTAGCGATATACGCGCTTCCACTGTTCCTCGACCACCTCTTCTGCGGCGTCGGCAAGCGCCCCATAGTGGACACCCTTCAAGTATTTGTTGAACGCCAGCACAACTGCGTGAATGTATTCCTGATAGTCACCCTCTCGATTGAGCCATTTCTCATACTCTCTTGCATATACTTTCCGCGCCTCTTTTGGAAAAGCGCCATCCTCGATTAGCCTGTCGACGAGCTGTATAAGGAGCGACGAGCGAAAGATGGTCCCGTCTACATCAAAAACCGCCACCCTTCGACTTCGCTCAGGACCTTCGGCTTTACGCTTCTTCTGCATTGGCTTCATCCTACCAGACCACGCAACGTACAGCGGGAGACATTGGTGTTTTCTTGCAAAAAGTATCGAAGTCTAATACTATTTGGAGACAAGATGCGATTTGTTCCCTAAATATATGGATAATTTCGCTACAGAATCATGAAAATATCCCTTATTTGTGGCGGCCCTTCCCCGGAGCGGGGCATATCGCTCAATTCCGCGCGTTCCGTGATGGACCACCTCGGCTCCGAGGATATCGAGATAGTCCCCTTCTATCTTGATGCCGAGAAGCGGCCCTACCGCATTTCGCGCGCACAACTCTACAGCAATACGCCGTCAGATTTCGACTTTAAGCTTAAGGAAACGGCGGCGGAATTGAGCACCTCCCAATTCGTTCGTGCACTCGCCGATACGGACATCGTGTTTCCCGTCATGCATGGCGCATACGGCGAAGATGGCGGTATACAGAAATTTCTTGAGAAACATCGCATACCATATGTCGGGTCGAGCGCGGCCGTCTGCAAAAAAGCATTCGATAAATTCACCGCGAACGAATTCCTCCGAGAGCAAGGATTTTTCACGCTACCATCGGTACTTCTCAAGCTCTATGGAGATGACCACGCAGATATCGTCAAGAATTTCTTTAAGCAACACGGAATTCGTCGCGCTGTGGTAAAGCCGGCTTCCGGCGGCTCTTCTATCGGCGTTTTTTCCGTTGCCACGCCCGAAGAAGCGCTCGAAAAAGTGCGACTTCTCTTCGGAAAGCGCATGGACACGCGCGTCGTCGTCGAGCAGTTCGCCGAAGGAACAGAATTCACGACCATTATTCTCCAGAACCGCTTCGGCATTCCTGTGGCGCTTCCTCCTTCCGAGATCGAGACCGACTACTCTGAACACCAGATATTCGGCTTTCGGAAAAAATATCTGCCGTCGCGACATGTGACCTATCACTGCCCGCCGCGTTTTCCTGACGAGATGATAGAGAAGATCCAGGCAGAGGCGGAACAGCTGTTCGCACTCTTCGGCATGCACGATTTCGCCAGGTTCGACGGCTTCGTGCTGCCGTCGGGCGACATATGGTTCTGCGACTTCAATATGATAAGCGGCATGGAACAGAACAGTTTTCTCTTCCAGCAGGGCGCACGGGTCGGACTTACGCACGCGGACACTCTTCGCTACATCCTCGAACGTTCGTGTGAGCGATACGGAATTTCTCTTCCGGAAGCCCATAGTGCGAAGTGGGCGGGGCGAAAAGCAGTCTCTGTTCTTTTCGGCGGACCGACCTCGGAGCGACAGGTGTCGCTCATGAGCGGCACCAATGTCTGGCTCAAACTACGCGCCTCTCAACGGTACGAGCCGCATCCATACCTGCTCGACACGGACGGAGCGACCATCTGGAAACTTCCATACCACCTGACGCTCAATCACACCGTTGAGGAAATAAGCGAGAACTGCAAGAACTATCCGAGCGCGAAAGAGAGGCTTGCGGCGTACGAAAACCGAGCGCGCCTGCGTCTTGGCCTTGCGGCAGAAAAAGACACGGACGAATTTTTCGATCCGAAAAAGATGACGTTCGACGAGTTATTCGAGGAAAGTGATTTTGTTTTCAATGCACTCCACGGGGGAAACGGCGAGAACGGCACACTTCAGCTAGAACTCGCTCAACACAAAATTCCCTTTAATGGCCCAGGTGCACGTACTTCGAAGCTATGCATGGACAAATGGGCAACCGCGGAATACGTCAGGAGGTCAAAGATAGATGGCGTCGGCGCGACCGTAGGAACGATAACTGGAACAAAAGCTCTGGTTGGAATGAACGAGAAAGCGATCGGTAAATTCTGGAGCGGAACGAAACGAACGCTCTCTGCAAGGTCGCTCGTCGTCAAACCACGGAGTGATGGGTGTTCGACCGGCATAGTGCATCTTTATTCCGCAGCAGATCTTTCGGCATACCTGCAACTTATGAAAAATAGGTCTCCGCATGCGCACCTTGGTACCTTCAAGAATCAAACTAGCATCATCGAAATGCCGCCCGAGGCCCCCGAATATCTGATTTTTGAGCGGTTCGTTGAGACGGACATTTTGCGCGTGCGAAATAACACACTGAAACACGCGCGCAAAAGCGGTTTCGTTGAGATTACGGTCGGTGTCGTTGAGCGGAGCGGGGGCATCCACGCCCTCAACCCCTCGATAACAGTGGCCGAGGGCGAGGTGCTATCCGTCGAGGAAAAGTTCCAGGGCGGGACCGGCGTTAATCTCACTCCCCCACCGCCCTCCATCATGAAACCGTCGGTGGTCGGGAAAATCCGCGAGCGGATAGAGAAACTGGCAAAAGAGATAGGCATCGCCGGGTATTCGCGCATCGACGCATTTGCCAATTGCAGCACGGGAGAACTCCTGATCATCGAGATAAATACGCTTCCGGGCCTTACCCCCTCGACCGTCCTGTACCATCAGGCCCTCGCAGAAAAGCCTCCGATGTATCCTCGTGAGCTCCTCGAGACTCTCATCAAGAACAAGGGCTACTAGACCTTGCGCCAACGCTTAGCTGCGGGCGGCCACAGTTTTGTGAGCGGATGTTTTCCACATTCATGAGGGCGGGCGGGACATACGTAGCGGCCGTACAGTATGAGGCCGTTGTTCACGTATTTCCAATTCTTTTTTGGGACGAGGCGCTCCAAGTCGTGGGAGATCTTTTTGAGTTCACGGTGGTCGGAAAGGTCGAAGCGATACGCAAAACGCTTCACGTGTGTGTCGGTAGGAATTCCTTCCCAAATATCGTACAGCTCGCCAAGCACAACGTGTGCGGTTTTGTACCCAACGCCTGGAAGTCTTTGAAGTGTCTCGGCCGTGCGCGGGACTGCGCCGCGAAAATCGTGAGAGACGATTTTCGCGGCCGCGATGATACTTTTCGCTTTGTTCCTGAAAAATGGAATACTTGATAATTCCCGCTCAAAGACGCGTTGCTTCGCGTTCGCAAAACATGACGGCTTTTTGTATTTTTTGAAAAGCGTTGCCGTCACTCTGTTCACCACCTTGTCGGTGCATTGTGCGGACATTACGACCGCAACAAGAAACTGGAACGGTGTTCTGTATTTCAGTTCACTCTTCGGCTTTGGATACTTTCGTTTAAGATACGCAACGATTTTTCGCGCGCGAATTCGCCGCCCACGTTCCTTACTCATTGGATCACGATCGGAAACGAAACCGAGTCGTCGTTCTCCGGGAGCCCCGACGGGTTGTCTTTTAAGAGCACGAGTATGGCGGGGCCGGAGTAGTTCTCTACAGTGACCTGCGCTGTGAACGGCACAAAATCTTCCGTCATCCAATTCTCTGCCGCCTGCGCGATGCCTTGGCCCACTTTCACTCCGTTCGCGTCGATGATGAAAATGGAGAATGATGCCTCGAAATACCACGTGCCACGCGCTTCGCCGATCACGGTGAACGTTTTCAAGACGGTGGAATCCGGACGTGGCGACGACACCTTCACGTTCTCGGAAATAAATCGGCCTTCTTCCTGCGTGTCACCATTCGGCCCACTTATCGGTGTCGGCGTGGCGATGAGAACAGCGCCAAGAATGACGACGACAAAAAGTACAACGAGGGCTATCGTTATTCGTAAATTCATATCACCAACTATATCAAAACCTCTCTGTGGTGTCTTCTAATGCGGCATCACGACATTTCTGCTAGTATGTGCCGTCATAGACGTATGCCCGGTAGTGTAATGTGCCTTAGGCTTAAACAACGTATGAAAACACACATAGTTAGCATCCAAATCGCAACAATTCAGAATCTGTCAGCGACGCCGCGGCAGTCGCTGCGCGACTGCCGCAAAGGCACATTCTACTAACCGGGTATGGCTACAAAGGACCGGAAAAACGTTGTCGTAATAGGCGGTGGCACAGGGACGTTCACCGTACTCACTGGTTTAAAAAAATATCCGTTCAACCTTACGGCGATCGTCTCAATGGCCGACGATGGGGGCTCGACGGGGGCACTCCGTGACGAACTTGGCGTTCTTCCCCCCGGCGACGTGCGGCAATGTCTCGTCGCTCTTTCCTCTTCGGACACTCTCATGCGCGCCCTCATGAACTACCGCTTCGAAAGTGGTCAATTAAAGGGACATAACTTCGGCAATCTTTTGCTATCCGCGCTCGAGAAAACCACTGGCAGTTTTGATAATGCAGTCGAGAAGGCGTCCGATATTCTGCGGATACGGGGACGCGTTGTACCAGCGACGCTCGACAAAGTGACTCTCGTTGCGAAACTTGGTAAGCGCACGGTGCGTGGCGAGCAAGCGATCCGTGACACAAAACTCAACGGCACACCGCTGAAACTTTCGCTTTCGCCGCGCGGACGTGCGAACCCAAAAGCACTCTCTGCCATACGCTCGGCCGACGCGATCGTCATCGCTCCCGGAAGTTTCTACACAAGTATCATCCCCGACCTACTGGTACGTGGCATACCGGAGGCGATTGCGAAAAGCCGAGCAAAGAAGATATATGTGTGCAATCTAATGACTCACGCGGAGCACACTAAAGATTTCACGGTGGCCGACTTTACGGAGAAAATGGAAAAATACTTAAAGAGCCCTATTAACGCTGTGATATACAACAACAAGTTGCCTAGCGCAGAGCTCTTAAAGCGATACGCGCGAAAGGGCGACAAACCGATCCTATGGAACAAACTCCCGAAAGGAGTGGCCATAGGAGCCGACCTTGTGAGCCGCGAACTGCCTGCGCTCCAAAAAAGCGACAAGTTACACTCACAACGCACCTATATACGACATAATCCGTCTTTGCTAGCACGAACTATCGCACGCATTCTAAACGTGCACGTTTAAACAACGAGAATGTACTTATAGGCGCTTGAACCTGCGGAGGTCCTTCATGAGCGCCTCGAGCGGAAGGCCGGCGCTGTTGTTCACGTCCCCTTCCGTTTTATTGATCAGCTTCGAACCTTGTCCTTGGATGACATATGCTCCTGCGGCCTTAAGTGGCTCTCCCGAACGAACATACTCCCGTATCTCACTAAGCGGCAACTTTCGGAACGTTACGCGCGTTCCGATCGTCCTGGTGACATGCCTTCCTATCTTTGAATCTACGATCGCGTACCCTGTGAGGATGGTATGCGTATGCCCGCTCAACCTCTTGAGCATCGCTATCGCGCGCGGGGGTGTGTGCGGCTTTCCAAGAAGCGCGCCTCGGAATACGATAAAAGTGTCGGCACCGATGATGAGCGCATTCTTGTGCCGAGCCGCGGCCGCCTTCGCTTTGCCGAGTGCGAGATGCCGCGCGAGCGAGCGCGGCGGAAGGTCTAGGCTCATGTTCTCCTCATAGCCGCTCTCCTCGGTACTGAACTTTATGCCGGCTCTCGAAAGGATTTTTTTTCGCCATGGGGATACAGAGGCTAGGATTATTTTCCTCACCCCGTTAGAAACGGGGCGTTTTCGATTTGGTCGGTTTCTTCTTATCATAGTCATGCAATCGTGGTTTCTAACGGGGCAGGTCGCAGTAGTATTGCACGGAGGAAAGACCCTTGCTAGAATGTGGGCACACACCCCATACGTATCAAGAGTGCGACGAGAGTTCCGGCTTTATGACTCGCCAGCAACCTGTCCCGAGTACCATCGAGGGATAAGGTGCTCCATCCGGCCCCGAGCGGGAAGATGCTTTTGTCGAAAGAATCTCCCTACAGGGAGATATTTTGTTTCATGTGTTCGTATTTACTACAAGCTACAAGCTAATAACTACAAGCTATTCCATATGTTCCATTTATTGAACAGGTATACGGTGGAGAGCGTCACGTGCGGACATCCCGACAAGACGTGCGACCAGATGTCGGATGCGATACTCGACGCGATGCTCACACAGGACCCCTTTAGCCGCGCCGGCGTCGAGGTATTCGGGAGCCATGGCACGCTGATGATAGGCGGCGAAGTGAAGACAAGGGCGAAAGTCGATTTTGAAAAGATAGCTCGCAAGGTCTACCGGGATATCGGGTATAAAGAAAAGCTCAAGGTTATCGTCACCGTTGCACAGCAGTCCCCCGACATCGCCCTCGGTGTGGACACCGGTGGCGCCGGCGATCAGGGCATCATGTACGGTTACGCGACCAATGAAACGAAAGAAATGCTGCCACTCGGTGTCGTTCTTGCGCATGCGCTCGCGAGGCGCCTGGAGAAGCTCCGCCGCGACGGCACGCTAAAGTGGCTGCGGCCCGACGGCAAGACACAGGTAACGATAGCCGACGGAAAGGTCATTACGGCACTTTGCTCCACGCAGCACGATAAAAAGGTCTCGCAGGAGGAGATCCGGAAGGAGCTTATCAAACACCTCTTCACGCCGGTCCTCGGCTCCGTGAAGAATATCGAGATACTGGTAAACCCGACCGGCCGCTTCGTGCAAGGCGGCTTTGAGGCTGATGCTGGATTGACAGGGCGCAAGATCCAAGTGGACACGTACGGAGGACTCATGCCGCACGGAGGAGGCTGTTTCTCCGGCAAAGAGCCGATGAAAGTGGATCGTTCGGCGGCATATATGTGCCGATTCGTGGCGAAAAATCTCGTCGCAAACGGATTCGCCAAGAAAGCACTCGTGTCGGTCGCCTACGCGATAGGGCGCGCAGAGCCCGTCATGATAGAAGCGTTCGATGAGAAAGGTAAAAACCTTACTTCCGTTGTCATGAAGAATTTCGACTTCCGCCCGCAAGCCATCATCGAGCGCCTAAACCTGCGCCGTCCCATCTACCGCGAAACGGCCGTCTACGGCCACTTTGGTGTCGCAGGACGACCGTGGGAAAAAATTATCAGACTGAAGAAATAGTGGTCTCGCTGATACATAAACTGTCTGTCCTAGGTAGGCTATGGCCAGGCGCGTGCCGATGCGTGCGTTCATACGATGAATGAGATGTATGAAGAATATGAAGCTGGGTGTGGGTATGTAATGAAGTCGGGAAACGCCCGTCGTATACTGTAGGTACTTATTAATTATTGAATTAAACATGCATAAGAGAATTATCGCGGGCGCCGTTGTTGCTGCAGCAATGCTGCCGGTGTTGACGTCCGCCCAAACGGACGTCGCTGCGCAAATGCAGTCGCTCCTTAGCCAGATCCAAGCGCTGCAATTGCAGCTGAAAAATCTAGTAGCCTCGAGCAGTGTCGGTGTGATGATGAAACGTGACGGGGAGAATATCCCGCCCGGGCAAGTCGCGAAGGCGATGTGTATTCAGCTTGCGCGCAACCTGCGAGCAGGAACGTCGGGCGATGATGTCCGTTCACTGCAGGAGATGTTGCGTGAAGACAAAGAGAACGGCTTCATGGGTACTGCCACGGGATTCTTCGGGCCACTGACGGCACGCGCCATGGCAAAATTCCAGATGCGCATGGGGATCGCGTCTTCGTCCGACGGCAGTGTCGGGCCGCTCACACGTGGCTACTTCGAGAGAGCCTGCGGAAAAGGCCTTGGAAAACAGGACGACGACGCCGAAAAGAGCCGAAAAATTGCGGGCGAGATCACGGCCGTCGCAACATCGAGCATCACCATAAAGAGCGGGAATGGAAACTCGCGAGTAGTGAACATCACGGCATCGACGACCATACAGGTGTATGCCGCCGCAACGTCAACACCAACGACTGGTACGATGGCCGACCTTACGGTGGGCAAGCGCGCATCGGCAATGGGAACTCCGAACGCTGACGGTTCCCTCACTGCGCTCGAGGTCAAGGTAGGAATGGGGGTCGAGATCATGTCGCCTCCGAAGCCGCTCATCAAAATGCTAAAGTTCGACCATCGAGGAAAGAAGCTGATGGAGAAAATGATGGATGACGATAGTGATGATGGTGGTGATGATGATTGACCGGTAGGATTTTCATTGCAGCCAAAACGCCGCCCTCCGGGCGGCGTTTTCGTTATTCGACCGTGACAGACTTCGCGAGGTTGCGCGGTCTGTCGACGTTGAGGTTCTTTTGCCGTGCGAAGTAGTATGCGAAAAGCTGCAAGGGAATGACGGAGAGGATGGGGGTGAGCATCTCGAGCGTACCGGGAATGTAGATAACGTCGTCGGCGAGCTTTTTTATCTCCTCGTTCCCTTCTGTCGCAAGTGCGATCACGGGCCCTTTCCGGGCCTTTATTTGCTGTATAGCAGAGGAGACTTTTTCATACACAGAATCCGAAGGTGCGAGCGCCATGGTAGGAAATTTGTTGTCTATCATCGCGAGGGGCCCATGTTTCATCTCTCCCGCCCCGCATCCTTCGGCATGAATGTAGGAAATTTCTTTAAGCTTCAGCGCTCCCTCAAAGGCGACTGGATAGTTGTATTTGCGACCGACGAAGAGAAAGTCGCGCGCGTCGGAATACTTTCTTGCCAAACTTTCTATCGCACCTTTTGTGCCGAGTACTTTCTGCACTTTCGCTGGAAGCGCTTTCAGCTCCTTGGCGATCTTCTTTCCTTCGGCTGCGGACATCCCCCTTTGCCTCCCCAGAAAAATCGTGAGTAGCGCGAGTGCGACAAGCTGGGAAACGAACGCTTTGGTGGAGGCAACGCCGATCTCCGGACCGGCGTGATTGTATACTCCTGCGTCCGTTTCGCGTGCGATGGTCGAGCCGACGGTGTTCACTATTCCTAGGGTGAGCGCCCCGCGCCTCTTTCCCTCTCGCACCGCTTCTAACGTATCTAGAGTCTCTCCGGATTGTGATATCGCCAGGACAGCCGTTCTCTCGTTGATGACAGGCTTTCGATACCGGAATTCGCTCCCAAGCTCGACCTCAACAGGAATGCCCGCATACTCCTCAAGCATGTACTCGCCCACTAAGCCGGCGTAATAGGCGGTGCCACATGCGACGATGATGATGCGTTCTATCTTTTTGAGCTGACTTGCTACGCTTTCCAAACCCCCAAGTTTCGCGAGGCCTTTTTCGGGAATAAGCCGACCGCGCAACGTATTTTCTATGGTTTCCCCACCTTCCATTATCTCCTTCAACATGAAATGCTCGTAGCCACCTTTTTGCGCCTCCTCCGCGCTCCACTCGATTCTCTCCGGTACGCGATTCACGCGGCTTCCTTCGAGTTTGTACACGGTGTGCGTTTCGGGAGTAATGACAGCAACTTCCCCATCTTCGAGGAACACGACTTTTTTGGTGTGCGGGAGGATAGGAGAAGCGTCGGAAGCGATGAAATGTTCTTTCTTTCCAATTCCGAGTACGATCGGCGAGCCCATGCGCGCGGCGATGAGTTTCTCGGGCTCTCCTTTGTACTGGATAGCCATGCCGTACGTGCCACGTATCTCTTTGAGAGCAGCGATCGCCGCTTTTTCAAAATCCTTTTCTTTTTTTAGGTGTTCTTCAACCAGGTGCGCGAATACTTCCGTGTCGGAATCTGACGCAAATGCGTGCCCCGTTTTCGTAAGTCTCTCTTTCAATTCCTTGAAATTCTCAATGATGCCGTTGTGTACGAGCCAGATCTCCCCCTCACAATCCGAGTGCGGATGCGCGTTCGCTTTCGTCGGCTCACCGTGGGTCGCCCAGCGTAGGTGCGCGATACCGCTTTTGCCCTTGAATCCTTTCGGTATTTTCTTTTTCAGCTCCGCGACGGCTCCGGGCGTCTTCACACCCCCGCTTTCCGGCGTGAAGATGCCCGCCGAGTCGTAGCCGCGGTATTCAAGAGACGTCAGTCCTTGCAAAAGGACCTTCCCGGCGTCTTTCGCGCCCTTCCCCGTGTACGCAAAAATACCGCACATATAGAGGCCTAATGTAGCATAATTTGCTCAAAACCCTGAATTAAAGCGAATTTCTACGTGAGAGTTATATCAAAGCTTCTTTACTACAACCGGAAGCATTTCCCTCCCCCAGGTCATTATGTTGAGTGGCGTCAGTTGCGGCTCGATCTGTCTTTCTCCTTCTCTCTCCGAAATTAGAATTGTCGGGATGTCCCACCTACCGCTTACATCCCGCACGGGAGATCCGAGAAAGAGCAACTTCAGGACGCCTGTCCACATGCTGTCTCCTACCATAGGCGGTAGTTTATCAGGATGCTCAAGAAGCCATTGCCAATATTCTATGCCGGGAATGAGATGGTCCGGAGAGTACCGTTTGCTAACATAGTCTGCCATCTCACCAATCGTCAATGGCGCGCTTCCGGGAGCAGTCACAACATTCTTCCTCAAATCGTCACTGATAGATACCACTCGCCTCGAATCAATGGCGCTCCAGTCGAGGGATTGCAGATCAGGATTGATAATGTACTGTCCATATAAAGCCGTCAACTCACGACTATATCGCGGCGGTATCCTGAAACCAGAAAAGCTCTGATTTTCACTCTGCAATCTTGTCCAATCGATTTCTTCTGCTCTTTGAGAAATTGGTGTAATGTTCGGCCGCGGCATACCCATGGTTCCCGTGGATTCGGTAAGGAAGTCTCCAAGAAAACGTTCCCGCTCTCGCCGGCCGTGCGGATCAAGCGCAGACCTTCCTTTTAAAACTGCTTCATCGATACGTTCAGAACCCATGACAACGGCTCGAATTTTTATGCCTCCGGATACGCTTCCTTGATCTCTTTGGCCAGATACGGGCTCCACATGGCGCCGGTAGAATTACTCAAACAGGTCGGCGTGGGAGCCGGTGCGGGCAAGCAGTACTTCTTTATCCGTGAGATCGAAAACGAGGAGCCAGTCGTTGGCAATATGACATTCCCAAAGTCCCGCGTACCTACCTGACAGTTTATGTAAATATGCATTTTCCGGTAATTCGATACCAAGCTGCAATAGTGAGACCATCGTGTGCAATTTTTTTATTTGCCAGCCTCGCTTCGTTATCCGCTTTATATCTTTTAAGTACGTTCCGATCGGAACGGCGCGCTTCATGTTTTTGACCGCCAACCCTCTCCCAAAACGTCGGCAAACATCTCGTCGGCCGTGGCATAACTTTTCACTTTCCCTCGCTTGCCAGCTTTGTACCGTTGAACTTCACGGATTGCTTTGCGTGTTTCGGCATTTGGCGTATGGCTCGGAAATAGACAATCGGCCTCAAAAACAAGTACTCGATCGCGCACAAATTTTTTGAGCATCGCGCTCACCGCTGTCGTAAGCGGTAATCCTGCTGACTTCGCCGCACGCTTTGCGTCGTCACGGAGCTTTTTGTCTATCTTTATGGTCAATGTCGTATTCATACCAATATACTACTTTTGGTATTATGATTTGTCAATGAAAATCAACCGCCCGGATACGCTTCCTTGATCTCTTTGGCCAGATACGGGCTCCACATGGCGCCGGTTGCCGACATGACGACGTCGGCTCCAGCGTCGCGATACTCCTTGAAATCTTGCGGGGTGATGACTCCCCCCGTGCCCATGATCGCGAATGGAAGTCCGCGCCTTTTACGGATCGCATCGGTGCGACGGACGAAATCGAGCCCGGCCCATTTGATGGCGTGCCCGCATACTCCGCTCCGCTTCCGCTTCTCCCCTGGGATGGCTTGGTTGCCTTTTTCGTCGACTATCTCAGCGGAGATAGTGTTTATGCCCTGAATGGCTTCTGCGTACGTAGCGACGATGTCGGCGAGTCTTTCCAGGTCTGCATCCTCTTTGTAATAACCGACCTTCACGACAAGCGGGGTTTTGCCTATACGTGAGCGTATACCAGCGAGTACTTTCTCTGTCATGTCGAGGTTGTAGCAGACTAATCCCTCATCTCCGATGTTGGGGCATGAAAGATTCACCTCCAGGATCTTGGCTCCTGTTTGCGACGCGAGCTCTCCTGCTTTCGCAAAGTCTTCGACGAATTCCGCCTCGGTTTGCCCTTCGTGCACGGTCCCCATGAAGCTCATGACTACTACTTGCCCTTTTCCCTCCATGGAGATAGCGCTCCGAGCGTCCGCCTGCCACTCGGGAACAGGACGCGAAGGGACTCCGAACGAATTCGTGATCGAAAGTGGTTCTGTGTAATTTGCGTCGGCAACGAGAGGCTTCTTCGCTCTTTCGAGCGTGAGATCGCCTTCTAGCTTTACGGAAAGAACGTTGGGGAACGGGTGGCACGGAAATTCCGCGGCGCGCACTGTTTTATACACTGCGATGTCGAACCCTTTGTCGAAAGCTGCTTTCACGAACTTGCTGTCGAGAAGCGGACCCGCGGGAATTCCTAATGGATAGTTTATCTTCTGCCCGAGAAACTCGAAGCGAGGCTCGCCTTGCACCCTAAGCGCGACGCCGTCGGCGAATCCATTGTATGGGCCATGCTCAAGGTTCTCGTAGTAACTTTTGGTCGGGTCGTAGAAAGGTGCCTTCAACATACGTGTAGTATAGCAAACCCAGTCAGTAGAATGTGCCTTTGCGGCAGACGGCATGCCGTTCTGCCGCGGGCGTGATAAGCGAACT
>Ga0209542_10010439_pt1 | contig 16756 bp, 18 predicted proteins | sample RifCSPhighO2_01_FD_184028 | JGI IMG/M metagenome (GOLD analysis project Ga0209542, IMG submission 184028) | Soil microbial communities from Rifle, Colorado - Rifle CSP2_plank highO2_0.1 (SPAdes) (version 2) | ecosystem: Environmental > Terrestrial > Deep subsurface > Rock core/Sediment ...
AGGAGAAATTCCCGAAAACAAACCTCTTATATTACTTGATAACTTTTACCATGAGTTCCACAGACTCATAAAAGTTATGGAGAAAGAAGGATTTGTATTTGAAGGATTCGATAAATTCTATGATATTGTGAAGTCACCTGAGGAAGCTGTCGGATTACTTGATAAAAAGATTAACCAGACTTGAAATAATGGTTATAACGACAGCGGCGATGATCGCAGTGCCAAAAGACTCTATCTGAAAACCGCTTACCAGTTTTGAAGCAATAATAAGAAGAAGAGCATTGACGACAAACATAAATAGACCCAGCGTCAAAATCGTTGCAGGAAGAGTCAAGAAAAGAAGTATGGGCTTTATAAATATATTTAATACCCCCAGTATAAAGGCCACTATAAGTGCAGTCGTCCAGGAATCAATATTAAATCCAGGAACAAGCCTAGTAGTTACCAGAAGTACAAATGCTTTAATAAGAAGTTCAATTATTAGTTTCATAAATCTATTATAATATTTTAAAGACCAGATGGCAAAAATATTCCTTTTAGTCATCATCAATCTTCTATTTTATTTGCCTTCTTTAAAGTTTTTCTTTGTAAGTGATGATTTTTACTTTTTGAGTGTTAATTCTCTTATCGAAGCTCTAAAATTTAGACCTGACTTCAATCACCATATTCCAGTCTTTTGGTTTGTTATTTGGTTGATAAAAAGCATATTTGGCTTGAGTCCCTTCATTTTCCATCTAGTCACCTTATTAGTCCATGTCCTCAATGTAATTCTAGTTTACTTTCTAGGACTTCTACTGATTAAAAATAAAACGTTAGCTCTTCTTGCAGCAATTATATATTCCTTCTTCTTTTCTCACTATGAAGTAGTTTATTGGGTTACTGGACTTAGCACATCACTTATGGTTTTCTTTTATTTGGTGGGATTATTATTCTTTACAAAATTTCTCGAAAACCAAAAACTCATAAATTATTTACTTTTTCTTTTATCATTTATACTCGCCGTTTTCTCACATGAGTATGCTTTTACATTACCCTTTATATGTATTGCTTATTATTTACTGATAACTAAAAATAAAAAAGAGTTATTCGGTATTATCAAGCTCTTTTCATTGCCTCTTGTAATTTTATTTTTATTGTTTTTCTTTAGAATTTCACAATCAGCCGTTCCGCTTACTGCCCAATCTCCCGACATAACTAGATTTATAATTTCCATCACCAAATCTTCTCTTTATCTTTTTATTGCCAACCCTTTTTTTGTAGATTCTCTTCCCAAAATATTTTTAGTCTTATTAAGTCTTCTTACAATGATTATAATAATTATAAAAAGTCACAGATCCAATATAAATCTCTTTTTGCTCATTTGGTGTTTCCTTACCATATTATTATTTTCATCAACATCTCTGCCTCAAGCAAGATATTTTTATTTATCTTCTATTCCGGCAATTCTTCTTATTATTTCCTTATTTAACTTTTCCAAATTATTTAAACCAATTGGTATGATTTATATAACATTTATACTCCTATCGGGAATAATATTTTTGAAATACCAACAGATGCAATGGAATAAAGCAAGCAAAATTACTCAAAATATAGTTACCAAGTTGAATCAAGATATAACAAATAGCAATCTCAAACAGCCTATTTATATAGTTGATCTTCTCGATAGCGTGAACGGCCCCCCCTGGCAGGCATATGTTTTCCGTAACGGACTTGAAGATGCTATATATATGTATACAGACAGAAAAGCAAAAATAAATTATCTAAGAACAGTTGGGGCAGGCGGAAGAGTAAGAAATGATCCCTTGACCACTTGGGATAACATACATCTATTAATAGACAAAGGAGAAACTGTTTACCAGTTTGATAATGGTCCCGATACATTGTCTCTCCTCAAAAAATTATGAAACCAAACATTTTATTTCTTACATGTACAGATAGTGAAGAAGCAGAGAAAATTTCCGTAACTCTTTTGAAAAAAAGATTAGTAGTTTGTATTAAAAAAATACCTATATCTTCCTCATATTTATATAAAGGCAAAATAGAATCCGCTGACGAAGTATTACTTATTATGGATTCAATTGAAGAAAATTTTTCGCAAGTAGAACAAGAAATAAAAAAATTACACAGTTATGAAACATTTGTTTTGCTATCAGTGCCAGTTGGCAAGACTACCAATGCTGTGTTAAAGTGGATTAAAGAGGAAATTTTATAAACTAATTTATTTAAGTGAGGAGGTGATATTTATGGACAATACAAATCCCAATATGCCCGGTCAAACCCCACCAGCGGGACCGACACCTACTTCGACACCGGAACCGAATATGCCGCCACCAGCTCCAGGTCCAGAACCGACACCGACGACTCCACCAACTGAGCCCGTACCAACTCCAGGTCCGACTCCAGGTGGCGCGGCCTAAGACAACTAGTTTTATAAAAAACTCACCCATCCATTTACTGTTTGGGTGAGTTTTTTAATGATATAATTCCCTCATATGAGCAAATGGCATGATTTATCAGGCGAACAAAAAGAGCAAATACTTATAACCACAGATGAAAATGGCAAACCTATCGGGCAAGCAACCAGAAATGACTGTCATAAAGGATCAGGCAAAACTCATTTAGCTTTTGTTGCGTTTCTTTTTGATGGTGAAGGGAATATTTATATCCAAAAAAGAAGCCAGCAAAAATCACTTTGGGATGGACACTGGGATGTCTCCATAGTCAGTCATGTTTTGCCGGGCGAAACAGTACAACAGGCTGCCCAAAGACGGGGCATGGAAGAACTTGGAGTTGATACAGAATTTCAAGATCTTGGAGGATTCTTCTATTTTGCACAGTATAACGGCAATTGCGAAAATGAATACTGCCACGTCCTTATTGGTAAATCGGTGGAGGAAGTGATTCATAATCCAGTTGAAATAGAAGAGATAAAAAAAATTAAATTAGAAGACCTAAAAAAGGAAGTCAAAAATAAAAAAGACAAATTCACTCCCTGGTTGAAAATAGCTCTGGAAAAATTTGCTCTTTCCCCTCTATAGTATGAATACATCTTCAAAAGCGATTTTGGCGCTCTTGGGGACTGTCGTTCTCTGGTCGTTTATGGTGGTCCTGGCCAAAGATGCAGTCCGCACACTTCCGCCCCTGACTTTGACATTTCTAAGATTTCTTTTTGCTGCAATTCCCTTTTTACCTTTTTTTATCTACCAGAAACCTTGGAAAAAAAAGCACTTTAAAGAATTAGTCGCCGTATCAGTTTTGTCCTATTTCAATATCACTTTTTTTATCATCGGTATACAATATACTTCAGCTCCTGCCAGTCAGCTCATATATGCCCTGATTCCTGTTTTTATAATAATTATTGCTAAATTATTTCAAGGACAAAACTTTCCCCTCGTCAAGACAATTGGTGTAGTGCTCGGCCTGATCGGTATTTCATTTATTTTTTATAACTCAAAAGTTAATTCGGAACAACCCATATTTGGTTCTTTAATAGGCAATCTTATTATTCTTGGAGCGACATCATGTTGGCTTTGTTATATTCTCTTTTCCAAAAAACTGGCCGCCAAATTTTCTCCCACAGAAATCGGTAGTACATCAATTATTATTTCCTTTATTATTTCCATTTTTCCTTTTCTTTGGGAAATTTCCTCCATTGGTTATCCCTCTATAAGCTTTGGTCTCTATTCCTCCGCCTTTTACCTGGGATTTTTTGGAACATTTCTTACATATATTCTTTATCAATTTGCCATAAAATATTCTTCCTCCCTGACAGTCAGTCTTGCAACATATATCCAGCCAATTTTTGTCACCATACTATCCATTATGTTTCTTGGTGATAAATTAAATAGCGGTTTCATTATTGGCAGTTTATTTATTCTGTTAGGCGTATTCCTCACCTCAATCTTATCTTGATCCTCAATCTAGTTTACGCTACACTAGTCTCTACCAAAACACAGCATGAAACCCATCGTTCTGGATATCGAAACCCAAAATCTGTTTACCGAAGTAGGCTACGATCATAAAAAATTAAAAGTCTCAGTCGTGGGTATTTATGATTATGCAACGGGCACTTATGAAACTTATTTGGAAAAAGATCTGGGATTATTATTCAAAAAACTTGAACATACTTCTCAAATAATTGGTTTTAATATCAATAAATTTGATTTACCGGTTCTTTCTCCCTATTACATAGGCGATTTATCCAAAATTCCTACTCTTGATTTGTTAGACCAAGTTCATAAGATATTGGGATTCCGTCTCGCTCTTGATGATCTTGCCCGGGCCACTTTAGGAGTCAAAAAATCTGGCCATGGACTACTGGCAATTGATTTATACCGAAATAATAAAATAGATGAGTTATGTCAGTATTGTTTATCTGATGTAAAAATTACCAAGGAACTTTATGAGTATGGTCTGAAAGAAAAAAAGTTGTATTTTCAGGATACTCATGGTAAAAGAGAAATTCCTGTCAGTTGGGATATTCCAAAAGCTAGTAACAGTAGTTTAGAGCTGACTCTTCCTATATGAAAACTAAAAATTATAAACTACGTATAAATAATTTAAAAGCAGAAATTGGAAATCGGGAAATTATCAAAGGAATTTCCCTTAAAATATCCTCAGGTGAAATTCATGCAATTATGGGTCCCAACGGATCGGGTAAGTCCACTTTTGCCCAAATACTTATGGGTAATCCAGCATACGCATCCAAAAGTGGCGAAGTAGAAATTGGCAGCAAAAATATACTGCATCTAAAACCCGAAGAAAGAGCCAGAGAAGGATTATTTCTTGCCTTTCAAAATCCTTTAAGTATACCCGGCGTCTCAGTCGCCAATTTCCTCAAAACCGCTTATCAATCATTGCATAGTCCAAAGACCAAAGACCAACGACTAAAGACCAATGCCAACCCGGCATTATCAGTTTGGGATTTCAACGAAAAACTGGTCAAAGACGCAGATTATCTCTCACTCCCCCGGGAATTTCTAAAAAGATCAGTCAATGAAGACTTCTCAGGCGGAGAAAAGAAAAAACTGGAGATGCTCCAAGCCTTAGTCCTTAAGCCCAAATTCGCCATATTCGATGAAATCGACACTGGTCTGGATATTGATGCCTTGAAAGTTGTTGCCCAGGGTATAGTCCGTCTCCAAAAAGAGGGAGCAGGACTACTTATCATCACTCATTATTCCAGATTATTGAAATTTGTCCGTCCTGATTTTATTCACATTCTCATGGATGGCAAAATTGTCAAAAGCGGTGGAAGTGAACTAGCCGCACTTTTGGAGAAAAAAGGTTATGCCGCAATCAAATCCCATTAATACTAGTTACCCCTTGGGTTTTCATGAACCGGAGAAATACTTCTTCAAATCCGAGAAAGGATTATCTGAAAAAGTAATCGAAAATATTTCCTGGCATAAAAAAGAACCCGAATGGATGAGAAAGTTTCGACTAGATGCCCTCAAAATTTTCTACTCCAAAACTCTTCCTACCTGGGGCGGAGAATTAGGGAAAATAAACTTTAACAATATTTACTATTACATAAAGCCGACAAATAAAAAAGCCGTTTCCTGGGAAACTTTACCTGAGGAAATTAAAAGAACTTACGACCGCATAGGCATTCCCGAAGCCGAGAAAAAATACTTAGGCGGCGTGTCAGCCCAATATGAGTCAGAAGTGGTTTATAAAAGTATCCAAAAAACTCTGGGCAAAAAAGGCGTCATCTTCCTCGATATGGACTCGGGACTCCGTGAATATCCGGAATTAGTCAAACAATATTTTGGCACCCTCATTCCGCCTCATGATAATAAATTCGCCGCCCTAAATAGCGCCGCCTGGAGTGGGGGGTCATTTATATATGTACCCAAAGGTGTGAGAGTGGAATTACCACTTCAGGCTTATTTTCGTATCAACGCCGCCAATATGGGCCAATTTGAAAGAACTCTCATCATCGCCGATGAAGGCAGTTTCGTCCATTATGTCGAGGGTTGTACCGCCCCGATTTACTCTACCGATTCACTTCACTCGGCAGTTGTTGAGATTTTTGTGAAAAAAGGCGCTCGTGTGCGCTATACCACTATCCAAAATTGGTCCACCAATGTCTATAACCTAGTCACCAAAAGGATGAGGGTAGAAGAAGATGGGGTGGGTGAGTGGATAGATGGTAATTTAGGCAGTAAACTTACCATGAAGTATCCCAGTGTTTATCTTATGGGCAAAGGTGCTCGGGGCGAGATATTATCTATAGCCTATGCCGGTCCCGGACAGCATCAGGATGCAGGCGGCAAAGCTATTCATTTCGCGCCCTACACCACCTCCAAAATTACATCCAAATCAGTCAGTGTGGGCGGCGGCAGAACTTCATACCGCGGACTTCTGCAAGTATTTCAGTCAGCAAAGGGTTCCAAATCCAAAGTGGTTTGTGACGCACTCTTAATAGATGATGCTTCAAGATCTGATACCTATCCTACTATGGATATCAAACAAAATAACACCCAGATAGAACACGAAGCCACAGTCTCCAAGATAGGGGATGAGCAACTATTTTATCTTATGAGTAGGGGACTTAGTAAAGCCGACGCCGAAGCCATGATAGTAAATGGTTTTATAGAGCCTATTGTGAAAGAACTCCCTCTCGAATACGCCGTAGAATTAAACAGACTTATTCAGCTAGAAATGGAAGGATCTGTCGGATGAAGAATGTTGTTATTGTCGACCATCTTATTAAAAATCAGGAATTTATAGTGAAAAATAGTGAAAATAAAACCTTCCTTATTTTTCTGACTGATCTCAAAAATCAACAGGGTGATCTAAAAATTTCCATAAAAGGCAAAAAAGCTAATGTCCAAATATTAGGCATTATCATTGGTTCAGGTGACCAACAGATCAAGTTATATACTTTTCAAGATCATAAAGCCCCAGAAAGTACCAGTGATCTTTTTATAAAATCTGTTTTGTTTGACAAGTCAAGATTTCATTACGAAGGCCTCATCAAGATAGAAAAGGGAGCCCAAAAAAGCAATGCCTACCAGAAAAATCAAAATCTGCTTTTATCAGATAAAGCTTGGGCGGAGAGTAAACCTTATCTTGAAATACTTGCCAATGACGTCCGCTGCACACATGGAGCCACCATTGGACAAATAGACCGTGAGCAGTTATATTACTTATCAACAAGAGGACTTACCGAGAAAGAAGCTTCAAAATTATTGATAACAGGTTTCTGTCAGGATATTTTGGACAGATTACCGGATGAAAAATTGAAAGCAAGTCTCATGAAAAAAATAGAAACTAAAATAAACTTACTTTTGTCAAATTAGATTAATTAGATAAATATGGCAGAATTTACCAAAGTTGCCACTACCCAAGAATTGCCCCCCGGAAAAATGAAAGAATATCGTCTAGGTGACAAAGTGGTAGTCGTTGCCAATTCCGACGGTGATTATTTTGCCTTTGACGGTATCTGTACACACGAACATTGCGCTCTGGCAGGCGGATATTTGGACGGCTATACGCTCACTTGCTACTGTCATGGTGGCCAATTCGATATTTCCACCGGTGAAGTTCTCGCTCCTCCTCCACCATCTCCACTCTCAACATATAAAGTAAAAGTAGAAGGAGAAGATATATTGGTAGAAGTATAAATCATATGGTTAATAATCCCGCTGATATCAAAAAAGACTTTCCTATATTTAAGCGCCAAATAAATGGCAAACCCATCATCTATCTAGACTCCACAGCTTCATCTCTTAAGCCCCAGCAGGTTCTTGATGCAATTTCCGATTATTACACTCAATATCCAGTCAATATTTTCAGAGGACTCTATACTTTATCGGAGGAGGCCACAGCCAAATACGAAGAAGTCCGGGAAAAAGTTGCGAGGTTTATCGGTGCTGACAACGGCAATACAGTAGTTTTTGTCAGAAATGCCACAGAAGCCATAAATCTAGTCGTTTATTCCTGGGGTAGAGTAAATATAGGCGAAGGTGATGAGATAGTATCCACAGTCATGGAACACCACGCCAACGTCGTCCCTTGGCAGAGTTTGGCGCTTGAAAGCGGTGCCACTCTTAAATATGCCGATATAGACGAAGATGGTTTTCTAGACTTACAAAGTCTGGAATCACTCATCACTTCCAATACTAAATTAGTCGCTCTTGCTCATGTCTCCAATGTCCTAGGGACTATCAATCCGATAAAAGATATTATTCGCATTATCAAAAAAAGAAACCCTAGTACTAAAATATTGATTGACGCGGCCCAATCAGTACCTCATATGAAAGTAAACGTGAAAGACCTCGGCTGTGATTTTTTTGCTTTCTCCGGACACAAAATGCTTGGCCCCACGGGTGTGGGTGTTCTTTGGGCCAAATATGATTTACTTGATGCCATGGTTCCTTTCCAGATGGGAGGCGACATGATCAAGGAAGTATATCTGGATCATACAGAGTACCAAAAACCTCCCCACAAATTTGAAGCCGGTACACCCGATATTTCCGCCGTCTTGGGACTGGGTGCTGCTATCGATTATCTTTCTTCACTAGGTATGGATAAAGTGAGACATCATGAAAAAGAAATTACTAAATATGCACTCGATAAATTGGGAAAGATCAAAAATATTCTGATTTACGGACCAAAAGATGCTAGCGATAAAGGAGGAGTAATTGCTTTTACCATGAAAGGACTTCATCCCCATGATATTGCCGAAATACTAAATGAGGATAATATATGTATAAGATCTGGCCATCACTGTGCCATGCCCCTTCATACTAGACTGGGAATTGGCTCCTCATCAAGAGCTTCTTTTTATGTCTATAATACAGAAGAAGACGTCGATAAATTAGTAAAAGGTTTAGAGAAAGCCAATAAAATATTTAAAATATAGGGTCACCCTTCACGATTTATGGATCTTTATCGCGATAATATTCTCGATCACTACAAAAATCCCCGCAATTTCGGAAACATGGATAAACCAGATTCTTTAGCCGAAGAAAGCAATCCGCTGTGTGGAGATAAAATTTGTATCCAGATCAAACTACAAACTACAAACTACAAGCTACAAACTATTCAAGATATCAAATTCTCTGGTGTTGGCTGCGCCATTTCCATAGCCTCAGCATCACTACTTACAGAAAAAGTAAAAAACATGGATCTTGCCAAAGTCCAAAGACTAAAGACCAAAGACATCGTAGACATGCTCGGTATCACTCTTACCCCGACCCGTCTCAAATGCGCCCTTCTTTCCCTCGAAGTCCTCCAAAAAGCCTTAAATAAGTAGTATTGGCAATCATCTCTTGCGAGTCTTCCAGATTTTTGCTAATGTCTATTTATATGGATAATTCTGCTTCATCAGGACCCAAAAAAATCAATAACCTCACCGTGCATGTGGATCGCAATCTCTGCATCGGCGCCGCATCATGCGTCGCTGTTGCTCCCAAAACCTTTGTACTTGATAATGAAGCCAAGGCTATCATTCTTGATACGGCGCCCCAAGAAGATCCAAATGTCCTCATGGACGCCGCCAAGGCTTGTCCTGTTGCTGCCATAATAATAACCGATGAGACAGGCAAACAGGTTTTTCCTTAAGAAAGAAAACACCAAATTGGAAGGAATCAAAAAAGATCCTCGACTCAATATACGTCCCTTATGATAGATTTAACCATCAAAATAGGAGGAGAAGCCGGATTTGGCATCATGACTACAGGACTCCTTTTAGGTAAAATTGCCACACGAAGCGGCTATCATGCTTTCGAATATCCTGAATACCCCTCACTAATTCGAGGCGGACACAATGTCATTGAAATAAGAATCTCCGATGAAAAAGTTTATTCCCAAGAAAAAAAAGTAGATATTTTGGTATGCCTAAATAAAGATACATATCTATTGCATAAAAACGAGGTGAAAGAAGGCGGTATCGTGATACTTGATGAATCCAAAGTTGATATTACCAAAGAAAAAATTTCCGATAAAAATATTACCTATATAAATCTCCCCTTAGCCCAAATTATACAGGAAGCAAAACTCTCAAACGTGATGATAAATAATATCGCTTTGGGTGCTATTGTGCATGTTGCCGGGGCTGATTTTAAAATATTAGAAGATCTCATCACTCAAATCTTCGCCAAAAAAGGCCAGGAAGTGATAGATAAAAATGTACAAGCCGCAAAGTTGGGTTTAGACCATCTAGCCCAAGCTTACGCCGCAGGATACCAAATTAAAATCCCCAGAAAAACTGAAATTACACCCCGCATGTATGTATCAGGCAATGAAATGATTGGGCTGGCAGCCATTGCAGCAGGCTGCAAATTTTACTGCGCCTATCCTATGACACCATCATCTGCTCTACTTCATTTTATGGCAGGCAAGGCCGAAAAACATGGATTGGTGGTCAAACACGCCGAAGATGAAATAGCTGTTATCAATATGGCCGTGGGTGCCTCCTGGGCGGGGGCTCGTTCCATGGTAGGTACTTCAGGCGGCGGATTTGCGCTCATGGTAGAGGGCGTTTCACTGGCGGGAATTACCGAAACTCCCATCGTCATAATCATGGGTCAGCGCCCGGGTCCGGCAACAGGCATGCCTACATGGACAGAGCAGGGTGATCTTCTTTTTATTATTCACGCAGGTCACGGCGAATTCCCCAAGATAGTTTTGGCTCCCGGAGATGCAGAAGAAGCCTACAGACTTACTCGCGAAGCCTTCAATTTTGCCGATATCTATCAGACTCCCGTTTTTATCATGGGCGATAAATACATTCAGGAAGGCCACCAAAGCGTCGATGAATTTACTATAACTAATATTCAAATCCCTGGCAATCGGGGCAAACTTTTGACTCAAGATCAGTTAATTTCTGCCGCAGGCAAATACCAAAGATACGCCCTTTCTCCTGACGGTATCTCACCCCGCGCGCTTCCCGGCATGAAGAATAGTCTTCATCAATCCAACTCTTATGAACACAGAGAAGATGGTCATACTACAGAAGAAGCAGGAGAAAGAGTAGATCAGGTCAACAAAAGAAATAAAAAACTGGACACCTTTTTAGAGAATCACGCCAAACTACCCGTTATATACGGATCCAAAGAAGCTCCTCTGACACTTATTTCTTGGGGTTCTATGAAAGCGCCTATACTTCAAGCCATGAAAGATAGTAATTACTTATTTAATTATCTCCACTTTTCCTACATCTGGCCGCTTCCCAAAGACCAATTGACGGAACTTCTTATGACTTTCAAATCAACTCTTTTAGTCGAAAATAATTCCCAAGCCCAGCTCGGTCAACTCATCACTATGGTGACAGGCTACCAAATCAAAAACAAATTACTTAAATATTCCGGAAGACCCATCTATCCTGAGGAAATTTTAGAAAAAGTAAAAACTTTACAGGTCTAAAATGAATACAACAAATACGACAACTCCAACAATTCCCACGCCCTCATTTGACGGTTATTTCCCCACCTGGTGCCCCGGATGCGGCAACTTCGGCATCTGGGCGGCTATAAAAGGCGCCTTCAAAGCCTTAAATTATACCCCCGAGTCAGCCGCCGTAGTTTTTGGTATCGGCTGCTCCGGTAATATGAACGATTTTCTCTGGGTCGATAGTTTCCATGCTCTTCACGGTAGAGCTCTCCCCACAGCCATCGGAGTCAAAATCGCCAATCATAATTTACCCGTAATTGCTATAGTAGGAGACGGCGATTGCTACGGCGAAGGCGGTAATCATTTCATCCATGCCTGCCGCGGCAATCACGATATCACAGTCATAGTTCACGACAATAGAGTTTATGGCTTGACCACAGGCCAGGTTGCACCAACTGCTCTGAAGGGTTTCAAAGCCAAGTCTACTCCCGCAGGTATCATTGAAGTCCCCGTCAATCCCATAGCCCTCGCTCTTACCCAAGGCGCCACATTCATCGCCCAGGGCTTCTCAGGCGACATAAATCATTTGACTGATCTTATCGTCAAGGGAGTCAATCACAAAGGATTTTCACTGGTAAATATTTTCCAGCCCTGCGTCACCTTCAATCCCATCACCTCCTATGGCTGGTATAGAGAAAGAATCTATAAATTAGACCAGACTAACCACGACCCGAAAGATATGACCAAAGCCCTGACCCGCGCCATGGAACTGGAGGAAAAAATTCCGATAGGCATCATCTACGATACAGACAGACCCACCTATACCGATAGTCTTCCCCAGCTGCAAAACTCCACTCTTATTGATACATCGATAAGCACTGATATTTCCGGCTTGCGGGAAGAATTTATTTAAGCTATGATAAATTGAAGTCTTGACAATTAGCACTTGGGATGCTACACTGCTAATCCTTATATGAACGAACTTAAGACAAATAACCTAGATAAAGTCCTACCCGTAGTCCCCATAAGAGATGGTGTAGTTTTTCCCAATACCGAAATTGTTTTGACCTTTGGCAGAGCTAAATCCTTATCTGCTATTGAAGCCGCCAATTTATCCACAGACAGACTCGTCATATTAGTCATGCAAAAAAGCCCGCATGTGCATGAGCCCCGCCCCAGTGATCTTTTTACCATAGGCACTCTTGCCCGTATTGAAAGACTACTCAAAACCGATGGTGAAATAAATGCGCTTGTTAAAGGCCTTGCCCGTGTGGATATAGTATCTTATGAAGCCTCAGAACCCTATTTTTTGGGTAAAGCAGTGGAGGTATTTGATGAATCTATTCCATCTGATGAAATCACCGCCCTTTGCAACCATGTTACGGCAGAGCTCAAAAGAGCCGTCAATTTAGGCAAGTCCATAGACTTTTTATCCTTCATGAATATCATGTCCGGTCTTTCTCCAGGTGAATTATCCAATCATATCGCCTCAGTTTTGGATATTAAGCCTCAGGAAAAACAGCTTCTTCTGGAAACTCGAGCTGTGAAAGATAGACTCAGCCGTATATCCGAATTTTTAGGCCACGAAGTCAAAATCCTCGAAATAGAAAAAAAGATCGCTTCCAAGACACAGGAGAAGTTTGACAAATCAGTAAGAGAAACAGTTCTTCGCGAAAGACTAAAAACTATAGAAAAAGAATTAGGCGAGGAAAATGAAAACAAAGACATTATTGAGATGCGTGATAAGATCAAAAAGGCCCGCATGCCCAAAGATGTAGAGGATAAAGCCCTCAAAGAACTTCATAAACTGGCTCAAATGTCCTCCTACAACCCTGAGGCCTCCTACCTTCGCAATTATCTGGAATGGTTGGTAGATCTTCCCTGGTCCATACACTCAGAAAGCAAAGTAGATATTGCCGAAGCCGCCAAAATTTTGGACCAGGATCATTATGGTCTCAAGAAAATGAAAGAAAGAATTCTGGAATATTTGGCAGTTTTGAGACTCAAGCAGTCTCTTGCCGAGAAAAAGACCCAAGGTGAAAAAACCGAAAATGACAAATCTCCCAAATTAAAAGCTACGGTACCGACCATACTTTGTTTTGTCGGACCTCCAGGTGTGGGTAAAACTTCAATAGGCAAGTCCATCGCCCGGGCCCTCAGCAGAAAATTTGTCAAAATGTCCTTGGGAGGTATAAGAGATGAGGCTGAAATAAGAGGACACAGGAGAACTTATGTAGGAGCTCTTCCCGGCCGCATCATCCAGGGAATCAAGCAAGCCGGCAGTAAAAACCCGGTCTTTATGCTGGATGAAATAGACAAAGTCGGTACAGATTTCCGCGGTGATCCCTCAGCCGCTCTTCTAGAAGCCCTTGATCCGGAACAAAATCACTCATTTTCAGACCATTATCTGGAAGTTCCCTTTGATCTGTCAGAAGTCATGTTTATCACTACCTGCAACGTCTTAGATACTATCCCGCCGGCCTTGAAAGACAGGTTGGAAATCATCCACTTCCCAGGCTATACGCAGGATGAAAAATTCCATATCGCCCGCGATTATCTTATCAAAAAACAGCTAGAAGCACATGGTCTGGAATCCACTCAAGTCGGGATAGGAGATAGAGCCTTAAATGAAATGATCAAAAAATATACCAGAGAAGCAGGAGTCAGAAATCTCGAGAGAGAGATCTCCAAAGTGATGCGTAAATCCGCCCGCGAAATAGTCGAGGGAAAAACTACAAAAATCACAGTCGCGCCGGCCAATCTTCACAAATACTTAGGCCCCGCCAAATTTACCGCCTATTTAGCTGAGAAAAAAGATGAAGTCGGCATGTCGACAGGTCTTTTCTGGACCGAAGCGGGGGGCGGAATATTATTTATAGAAGTCGGTCTTATGCCCGGACGGGGAAACCTTACTCTTACCGGACAGCTGGGTGAAGTGATGCAGGAATCCTGCAAAGCCGCAATATCATATATCCGAAACCGATTTAAACAGTTTGGTTTGGGTGAGCGCTTTTTCCACAAATTAGACATTCATGTTCATATACCTGAAGGAGCAGTACCAAAAGATGGTCCCTCAGCAGGTATTGCAATAACTACTGCCTTAGTATCAGCCCTCACCAAAATTCCGGTGAGAAAGGATGTTGCCATGACCGGCGAAGTCACACTTAGGGGTAGAGCATTGGAAATAGGCGGAGTGAAAGAAAAAGTCATCGCCGCCCATCAGGCTGGTATCAAAACCATCATTATGCCCAAAGACAACAAAAAAGATCTCGAAGATATTCCAGCCAATGTCTTAAAAGGCCTGAAATTTGTCTTCGTCAAACACATGGATGAAGTCCTGAAAGTGGCATTAGTCCATCCTCTGGATGTGAAACCGGAAAAAGAACAACCACCTATTGTACCCCAGCACCTTACAGCTACACTTCCTTCGTAAAATCCTTTTTTTAATCCTTCATATAATCATAAATTAACTGCGATATCTTCGCTATATTTTTTTTCGTCTTTTTCTCATCTTTCATATCTATAGTTAGTATCCCTATATAATATGTATTATCAGTTATATCCACGATTCCCACATCATGTATTTTTCCCGTTTCATCTCCCGTTTTATGATAGACTTTTGTACCAGTCGGCAAATCTTGAGGAATTCTGTCTTCAAAATCACTTCCATGTAGAAAGTCCAGCATCTCGGAGGATAGTGCTGGGTTGGCTATCTCGCCATCATATATTTTACTTAGCAGTATCTTCATGTCACTGGCTGAAGTTTTATTATCCTTCATACTGGTCTGTGTCATGCCCCAACTATCTACATATTCCTGCACTTTATCCTCTTTGAGTATAATTTTTCCCAGTATATGGGCCGCAGTATTGTCGGATTTTTCCATCATCAGGCGGGCCAGGGTTTTGAGTGAGTAAAGTGTCCCTATCGGATCATAGCGTATGCTGCCCGTGCCGTAATCCTGCACATCATCTTCCTGCAGTTTCACCTGTCTATCGATATCTATTTCGCCGTTTGATGCCATTGCATAAAGAGTGGCTAATATGGGAATCTTATTTACAGATGCAGCCGTGACTTGCATACTTTCATTTATTTCTATACTCCGTCCGTCTTTATATCTATAAGCCAGGATTGAGTAAGATCCCCCTCCATTTTCTATTATTTCTTTTATCTCCTTAGTCAGTGTCTCTTTATTTTTAGGCTGCATAATTACAGATATTTTTTTTGCCGGATTTCCAGCTGCGGCCAATATATTTTTTCCCAGCCAAAAAACTCCCACAATAATAACAACCAGGATCACATATCGTAAGGGATTTTTTCCTTTCTTTATAGTAGGTTGGGATTTCCAGTGTACTGCGTAATCTCGCATACTATTTCTTTTTTTTCAATCTATCCATCACTATCTTTTCCACCACAAACAAAAATATAAAAATAACAAATACAATAATAAGTACAAAATTTATTTTATCACCCACCCCTCTTATACCCTGTGTGCTTTCACCCAAAAAATATCCGGAAAGTGTAAAAAATAAAGCCCAAAAAAATGAAGCTATAATATTAGCGGCCGTATACTTTATGAAAGGATAATCCACTGCCCCGGCTGTAAAACAAATGACTGAGCGAAAAGATCCGATTATATGCGATAGAAATATAGCTTTGATGCCATATTCTTCAAGTAGTCTTTGAGCTGTCTTTTTACCTTGGAAGAATCTTGCCAGTCTTTCGGATTTCTCTATACCCTTCATGCTTCCATGCCCCATAAAATAGTTCACTATATTTCCAGCTACCATCCCTCCCCAGGCAAGCAAAAAAACTATGATGATAGAGAGATTCCCTTCTTTGGCAAAATACCCACCCAGTAGTATCACAAATGTTCCGGGGAGGAAAAACCCCACCACTATTATGCTTTCCAAAAATGCACTGGCAAGTACCAGAAGATAGCCGTATGAAGCATACAAATCAACAATTATTTTATATATATCCATCGTTTGTTTATTCTACATTATTTTATGCAAAAAAAACTACCAACAGAGGCCAGTTCTTCTAGTGTTATATTATCATTCCAAAAAGAAGAAGCACCCCCGCCGTCCAGGTTTAGAGAAGATACAATTTTTGCACCCATCTCATCATCTATTTTATCCAATATTAGAGGTACTTGAGCAAGGTATGGACCGCTAAACTGAGCATCGGGATCATAAAGTACCATGAAATAATATTCAGCGGTATAACCATCATTTATTTTTCTAGTAGCATTCACCACCAACACTCTTCTAGCCATCTCATCGTTGATTATCGATAATTTTTCAGGTTTCCATAAGTCCATATAAGGTCCAGACTGCACTATAAATTTGTATCGTCGTTCGGTAAGTTTATTGCTTATTATACCTACACCTTCCCCTTGGATACCCACAAAAA
>Ga0209542_10010441_pt1 | contig 16755 bp, 13 predicted proteins | sample RifCSPhighO2_01_FD_184028 | JGI IMG/M metagenome (GOLD analysis project Ga0209542, IMG submission 184028) | Soil microbial communities from Rifle, Colorado - Rifle CSP2_plank highO2_0.1 (SPAdes) (version 2) | ecosystem: Environmental > Terrestrial > Deep subsurface > Rock core/Sediment ...
CGCGTGACACCGGTGGAGGACGTGCTCAAGGAATTCGGCTTCGCCGAATGAAGGTCGTCTGGACCGACCGCGCCAGACAGCGGCTTCGCCAATTGCTCGCTACATCGCCGCTGACGCACCTCTGGTCGCGCCGCAGATCGTCAAGCGCCTCATCCTGCGCTCGCGTCAACTACAGACCGCGCCGTGGTCGGGCCGAAAAGTCCCGGAGTATCAACGCGACGACGTGCGCGAACTACTGGACACGCCTTACCGAATCATTTACTGGGTGCATTCCGATCGTGTCGACGTGCTCACGGTGCGACACTACCGGCAACTCCTGCCGAGCGACTTGACCGAGATATAATGTCCTTTTTCGCGGCCCGAAAAACCAAAAGCCCCCATTGAGCAGGCGTGAAAAGGCATCGGCATTGGATCAGCGGCGCCGTCCTCGCGGGCAGCGCCGTTCTTTTTTACCCAGGGCGGGATTACGTCCTCGTGGGGCTGATGTTGTTTCTGCCGCTGCTCGATCGTGCATGGAAGCTGCCGGATCTACCACGCGATAAACAGCGGTGGGCGGTTTCGACAGGGCTGATCCTCACCGGCGTTGCCCTGCTCGCCTGGAAGCCTGAACACCTGTCATTCGGCCTTGCCACCCTGTTTTTGGCGGCCCTCCCCGAGGAATGGTTTTTTCGCGCCTACTTCATGACACGTGTGGGACAAGGCTGGCGCGCCAACCTGGCCGCTTCGCTCCTGTTCTCGCTGTTGCATGGGTTGACCCAGGGTTGGCCGGCGGCCATCCGCGTATTCGCACCCTCCCTGTTCTTCGGCTGGCTGTACCAGCGTACAGGCGATTTGGTTCTACTTATTTTGGTGCATGCGTTGTCCAACCTGCTATTTGTCATGTTTCTTGCCGGTTATCTGGAAGAAATTTACGGAAAATTCCTGTAAAATTCGTAGTTATTACAACAGAAGCCATCTTAAAAAAGACACCCTCTCCCCTCAAGGGAAAGGACAACTCGACGGGATGATTTGTTGTTTGAGACAGCCTCCGGAAACGGTCGCAACATTCGTGGATGCCCAATATGAATCTGAACTTCGGAAAAATATCTATCCCCTTTTTCTTCCTCTTTCTCTGCGCGTCTCAATCCTTTGCATCTGAACCCGTAGAACCCGCAAAAGCGGCGTCAACTGCGGAACAGGCGGCAGCCAAGGGCGAGGCCGTCAAGGCCGGTACGGCGGGTACGGAACAAACAGCCGCCAAAAATGAACCCGCCAGGGCCGATACCTATGTGATCCAACCGGGTGACGTGCTTCAAATCGATGTATGGAAAGAAAAAGACCTCCTGCGCGAACTCATGGTGCGGCCGGATGGCGGGATAAATTTCCCGCTCGTTGGTGAAATGGTGGCGGCCGGAAAAACCGTGGAACAACTACGCGACGACATCAAGGGCAAACTCGCGAAATACGTGCCGGACCCTGTTGTCACCGTGTCCGTCAAACAGGGCCTGGGAAACAAGATCTATATCATCGGCAAGGTAAACAGGCCTGGTGAATACGTCGCGACCCGTAACATGGATGTGATGCAAGCGCTCACCATGGCGGGCGGATTAAATCCTTACGCATCGGAAAACAAGATCAAGATTCTGCGCCGGATTAACGGCGAGCAGAAAACCTTTCGCTTCAAGTATTCGCGGGTGGAAAAAGGCGAGGACCTGGAACAAAACATCATTCTGCAAGGCGGGGATATCGTCGTCGTTCCGTAGCAACGTCCCGCCGTCTACACCTTCAGATTAAACTTGCGAATCAGGTCATACATGGTCGGCCGGCTGATCCCCAGAAGGTCGGCGGCGGCGCTCACCTTGCCCGCCGCATGACTGAGCGCCCGCAGGATGGCCTGCCGTTCCGCCTGGTCGCGCATGATACGCAGGCTGAAATCCGCGTCGTTCACTGAAACTTCCTCCAGCTCGAGATCCTTCGGGGTAATCTGCTTCCCTTCGGCCATGATGACCGCGCGTTTGATCCGGTTCTTCAACTCGCGCACGTTGCCCGGCCAGCTATAAGCCTCCAGGGAATGCAAGGCGTCCTTGCTGTAGCCGCGCAGATTACGGCCCTGCTCACGGTTGAAATGCTCGAGAAACATCCGCGCCAGGAGCAGCACATCGCCGCCACGCGCCCGCAGCGGAGGAATCTGTACCGCAATCTCGCTGATGCGGTAATAAAGATCCTCGCGAAACGTGCCCTGGCGTATTTTTTCCTGAAGATCCTGGTGGGTTGCGCACACCACCCGCACGTCCACCGGAATCACCTCGCGCCCGCCGATCCGTTCAACGACTCGCTCCTGCAGGAAGCGCAGCAGTTTTGCCTGCAATGACATGGGCAGGTCGCCAACTTCGTCGAGAAACAACGTGCCGCCATTGGCGTATTCGATTTTTCCGGGGGTCTGCCTGACAGCCCCGGTAAACGCCCCCTTCTCGTAACCGAACAGCTCACTTTCCAGCAGATTCTCGGGGATGGCGGCGCAGTTGATCGCGATAAAGCGGTTTTTTGCGCGCGGGCTGAGGTCGTGCAACGAATGCGCGCACAGCTCCTTGCCGGTGCCGCTGTCGCCCAACAGCAAAATCGTCGCACCTGAAGGCGCCACCTTCTCTATCGTGCGGCACACCCTGACCATTTCGGGGCTACAGGCCACCACGCCTTCCACGGGATGATCGACCTTCTGCTGCGCGAGCGCGCGGTTTTCCATTTCCAGCTCGCGCAGACGATAGGCACGATTGACGATCATGCCGAGAATCTCCGCGTCGATCGGCTTGTGATAAAAGTCATAGGCCCCCGCGCCGACGGCGCGCACGGCGTTTTCCCTGTCATTCTGGCCTGTCACGACAATGATCTTGGAATCGGGGCTCTGCGCAACGATCTCTTCCAGTGTCGCCAGGCCCTCACTGATGCCGTTGGCGTCCGGCGGCAGGCCGAGATCCAGCGTTACCACCGGCGGCTGATGGCGGCGGACCTGCTCCACGGCGGTTGCCCGATCGCCCGCCACGACAACTTCATAATTATCGAAACACCAGCGAAGTTGGCCTTGTATCCCGGGGTCATCCTCCACCACCAGGAGTTTCTTGCTGATCTGCGCCATGGAGTGTCGTTAATGCCGGCCTTGCCGGATCCTCACCGATTCTTGAGGTGCTTCATGGGGGAGATGAATGCGGAAAATGGTGCCGATCCCCGGCTTGCTTTCAACCTGGATTTCTCCGCCAAGCGAATGTATCAACTCGCGCGCTTCATAAGCACCGATTCCCATGCCGGATTTTCCCTTCGTTGTCTGAAACGGCCGGAACAGACGCGCGCGAATAAAAGCCTCATCCATACCGCAGCCGGTGTCCATCACTTCAACGATGGCATGCCCGTTGACCTTCTGTAGTTTCACGACAATCGTGCCATTCTCAGGCGTGGCGTCCTGTGCGTTCCGGACCACGTGGCCCATTACCGAGGCCAGACGGTCATGGTCCGCCGCGACGGCGACTTCCCAAGTGTGACATTCAAAAACCGGCGCGGGTTTCGCCGCCTGAGCATCGCGGACGACTTCTTCCAGCAGCTTTGCCAGATTCACTGTCCGCTTGGAATCGCCCAGTTTGTCCGCGTCCTGCACGTTATTGTCGCGCAGATGCGCCAGCAGCCGGTTCATTTTTGCTACGGAGTTCTCCACCGTGCTGATGACATTTTCCACGAAAAGCGGATTGTTGCGGTGTCTGGCGGCATTGGATACCACGAGAGATTGCTGGGAGATGAGGTTCTTAAGATCATGAACAATGTAAGTAGACAGGCGGTTAAACGCCTCAAACTGCCGCGCCTCGACCAGCGCCTGAGAGGCGGCATGTTGGGCGAGATGACTGGCCGCCTGACTTCCGGTGGTCTTGAGAAGGTCGCAGTCTTCCCAGTTAAAATGGCGATGTTGCGCATCGGAACGGGTAAGCACCACAAACCCCAGCAAGTTGTCGTGCAATATCAGCGGCGCTATCAGCCAGGCATTGGGTATAACGCGCAACCAGGCGGGCATTTCGAGTTCTCCAAGACTCTGGTAAAGGCCGGGGTCACGCTCGTATTCATCCAGGTTGATGACCCATTTCTGGATTTCGAGAAACCGCATCAGCGAACTGTCCGCCGGCTCTGTTGCAGAAAGCGGCTGTTCCATGTTCCAGTGGGCCGTTGGCTCGAAACGATCATCCTCTCGGCGCATCCAGAGCGCGCCTCCGGGGCTGCCGATCATTTGCGCGATGGCGCGGATAGCACGTTCCGGTAGCGGAATATCCCGGTCGCTGGAAGACAAGGTGCGGATGAACCGCAACCATTCCTCGCGGTAATCGTATTTGTAGCGGAAAAAATGCTTATTGATGAAAACCCGGATACGCGCACGCAGCGGCCCGGAAAACATCAATATCAGCAACAGAAGGCCCGCACCGAACAGGAAAATGGTCTGTGCCACCGCCCCCCAGGTGCCGCCATAATCGCGGACGTAGTAACCGCCGACCCCCATGGCCAGAAGGTAGACACCGCTGCCGAGCAGCGCTGAGGTATGAAAAACAGCGCGGCGTGAAATAAAAATGCCCGGAGACCATTGCGGATCCCGGGCGAGCGCGATGCCGATCACCGGCACGACGATGGCATTGACGAAACCTCGCGCTTCCCACAGCGCCGGATCGATGCGCTGGAACAACAGTGCATCCGAATAGAGATAAAAATCGTAGACAAACATGCCGCCAATGCCGAAACACAGATATTTAATGGCGCGCAGAAATTCAAGCGGAGTATTGCGGAGAATCTGTTCCACCAGCACCAGACCCATCACCGACAGCAACAGATATCCGGCCAGCTGATAATCGAAACCGGCGAGGAACGACAGATCCAGGCCGCTGAAATGGGGGTAAATGGCCAGCGCCGCCATCACCCCCGTAAAGGCATAGACCCCATGGCGGAGTACACGGAAACTCGTGGTGACCACGCCCTTGCCATGGACCTTCGTGCTCAGCATGTGCAGCAGAAACGTCAGCCAGGCAAAGTCTCGCAGGAGCTCCAGGAGTTGGAAGGCAATCAGGGGGGCGTCAAATGCCGCCTGGTAGGCAGCGGCGGCCGTCCACAGCGCGCTGGCAGCAGTTGCAAACACCAGCAGGTGTCTCGGCAATCCGCCCGCGCGGCCGGTCAGCAATACGACCAGCAGGGCCAGGAAAATGGCCGCGGCAATCGAGTAGCTGATGGCACCGATGATCATGCTTACAATCAGCGCTTGCTAACGTTGAATAACCCGAAACAAACTTCTGTCACACGCTTCTCAATCACATCAGTTTGACGGCGCCCCGGCACACGATCCTTGGCCGAAATTCCGTCGCATTCTCAAACAGCGCGCCCACCTCACCGGGGACGCAGCCACCACACAATCTACACGCAACGATTGGGCTCGGAGGGGCGATCCTCCCATTTATCCTCTACCTGCTAAACCCGAGCACGTCTGGCAGGTAACGGGCCATGCTACTGTTGCAATAATTGTACGTAAAACAGGTTGTCTGGAAATATTTACATATTTAATATACAGGAAATTGAGCGCCTAAGGGACAAGAAATTTTATACCTGTTCCAAGTAACCTGACCAACTAACCAACTAATTGTAACAAAAGATAAATTTGTCATACTTTCAAGGTTGATATCTGCTGCACACCAGGCCCGGCTGGATAGCCCACCCCTCCGATACCCTGGATAACCCTCCTCGCCCGCGCTGCATTAAGGAACCTCTGAAAAAGTACCTGAAATGCGTATCTCACGCGAAAACGCGAAGTTCGCGAAGTTTTTTCCGTTTGATTCATCAGGGTTTTTCTTCGTGTCCTTCGCGGCTTCGCGTGCAAAAGATCTATAAATCAGAACTTCCCTAAGGGATTTTCTTAAGCGTCGCCTGTGCCTCGTCTTTGCCCGGAAAATCGTTCTTACCCTCCACCGCCTTGGCCAGATGGATTTTAGCAGCGGCACTGTCACCTTTTTTAAAGTAGGCCATCCCGAGGTGATACTGGAGTAACGGACTCTTGGGCACCTGCTTCACAACGCTTTCCAAGAGCGGAAGCGCCTTGTCCACCTCGCCGGATTTGTAATACGCCCATCCCAAAGTATCCCTGAAAGCCGGCTGCTGCGCAGTCTCGAAACGTGCAGCCAGTTCTATTGCCCGTTTCAGGCTTTTCGCATCGCCCTTTTGGTCCGTAAGGATAGAGGCCAGATTATTCGCTGCCACCGCATGTTCCGCATTCTTCTTCAGAACACGCTCATAAGTCGCTATGGCCTTGTCGTAATCATGAGTTCTTTCATACGCCCCGGCCAGATGGACCAGCAGTTCCGCATCATCCGGCAATACTTGCAAGCCCTGCTGGTATGCCTTCTCGGCGGCAGGGAAATCGCCGCGCACAAGGTAAAGATTTGCAAGATTCCTGTACGGTACATCCCATTTTGGGGAAATCCTGATCGCTTCGTGCAGTTCCTTTTCCGCGTCAGTGTACTTTTTCTGGGTGATATACACTTCCGCAAGCAACCCATGCGCGAAGGGATGAGCGGGCGTTTCCTTCAGGATGTCATTGAGGCGCTTGACGACCCTGTCCGGCTTACCCTGCTCCAGGCTGGCGTTCACGATCGCAGAGAGAATCTGATAGGAATCGGCTGCCCTCTTCAGTGCCTCTTCGTATTCGCGGATCGCGTCGTCATATTTTTTCTGGGATGCATACAGTTGCCCCAGCTGGAAATAGCCAAGAGGCTTGTCCGGATATGCTGTTCTGATTTTCACCAGCGTCGCTTGCACGCCTTTCATGTCCTTTTTTGCAGCCAGGAGTTCAATCTTGGCGAGGAGTATGTCCAGGTCATTGGGCGACAGCTTGAGCGCTTCTTCCAACCTTTTCATAGAACCATCCAGATCGCCGGTCCGGGCCAGGAATTTAGCCATCGCCAGACGTACCGCCTTATCCTGCGGATTCAGCTCTATGGCCTTATGCAGACTTTCCTTGGCCAATTCGGGCTCTTTGTTCATCATATGCGCGTCCGCCAAAAGTGAAAGCGCCTCCACCGAATTCGGTTGATCCTTAAGGACAGATCTGGCGCTGGCGACCGCACTTTGCGCATCGCCCCTTAACAGCGCCAATTTCCCCCTGGAGAGCAGCGCCTCATTGTCTTTTGGGTTTTCTTCCAACACCTCTTCAACCAATTTTCCCGCCTCATCCCGGCGCCCTTGCCTGAACAACAGATTCGCCAGCCGATTCCTGGCAGCCAGACCATCCAGCTCCATGCCATCCGCATCAATGACATCGCGGTATACCTGCGCAGCCTTGTCGCCGGCGTTCGTTTGCTCATAAAGTTTCGCCAGACCGAAACGAAGCTTATAGGCCTTGGGGTTCGCCTTGATAGCCGCAAGCAGTTCTGTCTCAGCCTGGGCAAGGTTTTTCCGGGCAACAAGAAATTCCGCCAGCATCATGTAGCGATTCATGTCCCCCGGATCCGCCTGGATAGCCTCGCGCAGGGTTTTCTCGGCCTTATCGGCCTGATCGTTTTGCATATAGAACGATGCAAGCATTGCGCGGTGTTGCATCTTCTGTGGCTCCACAGTAATGGCTTCCTGCAATATCTGCTCAACCTTGCCCATATCTTTTTTGTCCATGTATATCTTGGCCAACTGCAGACGCAAGGGGATGTTCTTCGGATTGGCGGCTATGGCCTTGGTCAGCAGCTCAATCGCCTTGCCTGTCTCTTTTTCCTTTATATACAGGGATACCATTACGTCCACTGCACCAGTCTGGGTGGGGTCTTGCGCGAAAACCTCGCTGGCTTCGCGGATAGCTTCCTTAACATCCCCTTTACGGCCTGTTATCGCCGCCTTGAGGATCCTGCCAGAAGGGTCGGAAGGCTGCTTGGACAGGATCATGTCCGTCATTTCCGTGGCCTTGTCCAGATTGCCCATCAAGAGAAAGAAAACGCCGAGTTTTGCGCGCGCGTCAATATAATCGGGGTTGAGTTCCACCGCCTTGGAATAATTTCCGAAAGCCTGTTGCCAGTTTTTTCCGGCTTCCGCAGTCAGCCCGAGCATGTAGTACGCCTCCGCGTGCTTGGGATCGATTTGCAGCACATTTCTAAACTCGATCCTGGCCTTGTCATAATTTTCCTGTTCGAGATAGGCCTTGCCGCGCTCCAGATATTTGGCCTTGCGCCCCTCCGCACCTCCGCAACCGGAGACGATCAGGGCCATCAGAAACAGGGCGATGATTTTCGTGACGCTGCTTTGTAATTTCATTACCTTAACTCCTGAAAAAGATTTCAGAAAAAATTCTTGCTATATGGACAATGCACGCACCGCGGTCCAGAAGACTTTATACCAACCCTCTCACGGCGAGCACAACCAGGGATGCCAGAGCCGATAGATTCAGAACATTCCACCGATCCTGAAGACGCGTAATGACAAGTTCACAACCGTAAAAAACGATAATAAGTTTGACAGCCATGATACCGATATCGGCCTTATCGGGCGTATTGTGCAATAGAAAGCCGGCAAAAAGAACGATAAAAACGACCAGATAATCCGTCGGCGTTGTCCTGAATTGCTTCTCCCGGGCATACCGGATAGCAAGGCCGATGGCCGCCGCGACGGCCACAAAATAGATCACTTCCACCGCATTCAACAACAGGGTGTCCTTTCCGATAAACTTGGTTTCAAGATAGACGACAAAAGCAGCGGTCGTATAAATGACAGTCTGCCTGACTATGGAATCTTTCCTGCCGTTAAATACCAGATACACGAGCAATATCGCCGCGAGTACCGCTGACACGACTCCGAAATCGCGGGGTACTTTATCCGCCCAAAAAATCACAAGGAGAAACAACGATGGCACGGCTATGGCCACAAAACGCGCCGGGGCCATGGAAAACAGATCGTGCCCCTTCACGGCGCGAATGGCTCTGGCCAATCTGGACTCACGGCCGGAGCCATGCGCCCTCCAGTTTTTATGTTCCGCCGCGGTCAGAAAAATAAATATAAGCGAGCAGACGCCAAGATAGATTGCCAGGATAAGCAGGTCCGATTCGTAACCGAGAAATATCGCGCTGACGACAAACAGTGTCTGGATCGAGTATTTGATCACCACGGCCTCATAGTGATCGAAACCCAGCTCCAGCAGACGATGATGAATATGATTCTTGGTGGCGCGGAACCAGTTCATGCCGTGGTAAACCCGTTGCGCGAACACCGCCAGAATATCGGCGACAGGCAAACCCAGCATCAGTGCCGGAAGCGCGGGGCTGAGGACGGGATTTACTTTCTCGATCAGAAATACCGCCAGAAAACCCAGCGTGAAACCGAGGAACTGGCTGCCGCCATCCCCCATGAATACTTTTGCCGGATGGGTGTTATACCGCAGAAATCCGAAAATGCCGCCCATGGTGGCCAGTGCAATAATTATCAGCATGGAGCCGTCCACCAGGAAAGCCAGATAACCCATGGAGCTCAAGCTCAATAACGATATACCACCCGCAAGGCCATCCAGACCGTCGGAATGATTGATGGCGTTGATCATACCCATCATGGCAAAGACGGTGAAAGGCCTGCCGATGGATTCGGGTATCGGTTCCAGCCCCATGAAGGGCAGATGGGTGACGTAAAGGTCTCCGTAATACACCACCGCCATCACGGCGATGAACTGACCGATGAACTTGACGTAATGCCCCAGTTCGCAGACATCGTCCCAAACACCGAAAACCAGCAATACGAGCGCACCAAAAAGGTAAGCGCCCGACAGCGCATCGAGAGACAACCACATGGCAATGGGTACCAGCGCCCCGAGCACGATGCCCACACCGCCCACGCGTGGAATAGGAGTTGTGTGCACCTTGCGCGGATCGGGACGGTCTATCATCCCCAGCCGAGGCGCCAAACGCACCATGAGCGGAATGATCGCCATGCTGATGACCAGCGCGGTAATGAATGCGAATAGATAAGTCATTCGTTCGTGTTCTTCTGCTTCGACAGATTCAAGCGCCGCCTTCGCTTCGGCTTCCCGGCAACCCGGCGCACCCACCCCATCCCTTTCTTACACATCCACTTCTAACAGGGTGCTGAAAAAGGCTTCGTCACCCCGGCGAAAGCCGGGGTCCAGAAAATTAAAATCAACAAAATCATTAATATGCTGGATTCCGGCTTGCGCCGGAATGACGGGTTCTGATGTTTGAGTGAGTTTTTCATCAACCTGTTAAAGGCCGCCCGAGCTAATCAGGCAGGTAACTCTTAAGCGGAGCGCTGACCAGCTTCGCAAAATCAGTAAGCCGCTTATCGACATTCGCCATGTCTTCACCGGGGTTTACGATGGCCGTCAAACGCACCAATGCCCCATCCGTGCGATTACGTGTCAAGGCATCCCAGAATATGTACCATTTAACCAGGTACTCATTCGTCAGGTTGCGCCCCCGTTGTTGAAACCAGTAATAAACAAGCTGTTTGTGCTCACCTTTTTGAATCACGGCACGGTTGACCAGCAACGGAACGCCGTTAACCTGCACGCCTTCCACCGGCCGCTGAGTCAGACTGCTTATCCTCCAACCGCCGCCGGGTATACAGGTGCGCGGTGAATGCGCCGACTCGCCTTTCTGCTGAGAGACATAATAGGCAACGTAAAAATTAACCAGCTGCCAGTCAAGGTTCGCAAAATCCGCGAGGATATAATCGTCAAACTTGAGCGCATCGATATAAATCTGCTCCATGCGATCGCTCTTTCCCTGCCATCCCTCCAGTTTCATCGGGAAATGGGAAAAATCCTGCCGTGGCGGCGAGATCTCGACCCGCTGTGGCATGGCAACCGATGCTATTACCGCGACGACCACAAAGAGCGCGGCGCCCAGGTAAGGCCTGGGTATTGGGCGATATTGAACCTGGGCATCCTTCGGTGTCGGTGCGGGAAACTCCAGGCCGAAAACTTCTTGCAACGGGCGGCGATCGGTCCCTATCCTGATCAGAATCCACATTTCAGCGACTAGCACCGCGGTGCAGGCCATAAATACCACCCACCCCTCGAAATCGTGGAGAAATCCCTCGGCCATGGCTGGGCCCCAATACTCCACCATGATACCGATGACGCCTATGCGGAAACTGTTCATCAAAACAGTGATAGGAATCGTTGACAGAAACAGTACAGCGCGCCTCCAGAACGCCGCCTTGAAGAAATAGGCGGATATGAACCCAAGCGTCATGAGAGGAAATAAGTAACGCAGCCCGCTGCAGGCCTCGACGACTTGCAATTTATAATTTCCCAAGTCGATAACGTTGCCTTCCAGAAAAACACTGATGCCGAATAACCGGATCACCCAGACCCCAAGCTCAGATGAGATCAACTGTAACTGAGCGGAGAGTTCGGTCAGGAGGAACGGCGGCAGGGGTATCATGAACAACAGAAACAGCAACGGAACCCGAACCAGCCGGAACCCCCGCCAGCCCGTGAATGCCAGCACAAGGCCGGCGATCACAATCAGGAAGGAATACTGGATGACCAGATAGATGGTGCTCAGATTGCCAATAACAAAAAGTCCGATGCCGAGCAAGGTAACAAGCGCCCCGGTCCATGAGCCGGAAAAAGCTATCCGTTCGAGGCTGTCCTTCCTCTGCCATATCAGGAAAAGCGTGATAACCGGGATAAGGTAACCGTAGCTGTATTCTTCCTTGGTATTCCACATCCGCAAGAGATCCTTCAGCCCGTCGAAATAGACGAACCCCAGCACTGCGGCCATGAATATGAACGAGCCCCATATCCATGGAGTTTGCTTCCAGGCTGTCAGTTTCTCTCCCGTAGTCGAAGTCATGCGATTAACCTCTGTAACTGCCATTTTGTGGCCAAACTATGAAACCTCTGATTAATTCGTCATTCCGGCCAAGGGCTGAAGGCCCGCGAGCCGGACAAAAATCGCCGGGAGCGATTTTTGAACAGCCGAAGGCTGGCCCGAAGGTCGGAATACAAGGATGTATTCCGTAATCCAGGAAAATCATATGATTTCTGGATTCCCGCTTTCGCGGGAATGACGAAACCGGAATTAATCAGAGCTTCCCTATGTTGCAAAAGCCTGCTGCAAAATCTTCTCCTGGCTCCAATGTTCCATGGCATATTTTCCGCCAGCTTCGCCCAGCCTCTTTCGTTCCGCCGGGTTGTCAGTCAATTTTACTACCGCATCCTTCGGCCTGGCAGTATCTCCATGCTCCACAGCAATGCCGCGCCTGTTCACCGCGTCCGCAGCCTGCGTATCGCGCCGTCGCAATCGCGACCGGTGCGGGCGCTTGCAGTCCAGAATCATTATTTCCAGTATGCCTTTTGCATACTCACGGCACGCTTGAGCGGAACAGGCAATTTTGACTCGATCAACCCCATACGGTAGCCAAGAAGCTTCATGGCGATTCTTATAATAGAGACAGGATACAAGTAAAAACGTTTAAGACCCAGATATTTCCACTCCGAGGCAACAAATCTGAGTCCTTCCCCGCTGGGTGAGCCGTATTTTTTCAATAACCAGGCATCTCTGGCGTGAAATACGCCGACATCGAAATAGCGCTTGAACTCCTGCAGGGGGGTATAGCCATGCGAATGCTCCACAACGGCGTCAGAGTTGTAATGAACCGCCCACCCGGACACTATCATCCTCGCGGCAACATGCATGTCTTCGGAAACGATAACGTCATTCGGAAACCCGCCAACCTCTTTCAGGGCGCCGATCCGATAAGCCGCGAATGAATTTGAAATAAAAGCCGCTTTCAGGCCCATTCGCTGGATATCCGCGGCTGTCTGCATTTTGGAATCCGCGGGATAATTGAATATCCTCGCATGAATCTCAAACGGACCTGCTACTTTTCGAGGAAGCTGTCGACCGTATGCGGCGCCCACGCGATCCGACTCAAATGACGATACGATATTTCTGATGGAATCCTTATGCGCCAATTTTGCATCCTGGGTCAGGAATATCGCAATATCGGTATCGCCAAGCAGATCGATCGCCATTTGGCGAGTGCCGCCATGATTAAAGTCTTTTCGATCGATACGATGGACCCTGTACCCCTCCGCTCTCGCCTTGTCAGCGGTCCCATCGTCAGAAGATGAATCGACAACCAGAACCGAGTCCGGCGCAAAAGTCTGGATTCGCATCCCGTTGACCCACTCGTCCCAAAGCGCCGAGGCATTTAAGGTGGGAAGAATTATTGAAACTCGCGGAGAACCCATGCAATTATCCGATTATATATTTCATGTTACCCAAAAATAAGCGCCACATATTCCTTTAACATTGAAGGTATTGCGCTGGCGTCTCTTGCTACCGGACGAAAAGACCTGGTCTTCTCTATGGCCGATTCCAGTTGGTTCACATCATAGAGCCCGACCAGATATCCTTTTTTCTCCATGGCTTGCACCATTTCATCCTGACGGTCGGGAGACTCGTTCAGGGCGGGATACCGCGGGACCGCCAGAATCGGCTTGTCGAACGACAGGGCATCGCGGACACCGCCATAACCGCCCTGGGTGATGACAATTTCCGCGCCTTCAATCAGCCTCAGCAATTCATCCCGCTCCACGAAGCGCTCGAAGCGGCAGTGACTCGGCTCATAACGGGTATGTCCAAGCTGAATGAAAACATCCAATCCGTTCTTTTCCGCCAGCGCGTCCAGGGGGCGAACCAGTCTGTCGAAGGAATCCGGCCCGGTTCCAACCAGCGTCACGATCACAGCAGCACCCCTCCATACTTCGCTCTGGGATACACCTTCAGCAGAGGCTCCCATTGCACATAGAACTCGTCGGCGAACCGATAGAGGAACTTGCCGGTGCGCGAGGGCGTGGTTACCCGCGCAGCGGTTTCAATGAACACCAGCTTGGCGCCGAAAAACTTGGCGATCAGGCAAGTGGGCACCACCATGCCGGCGCCGGTGCTGATGACCAGATCGGGCCGGTTCTTCACCACCATCCAGAAACTCTGCCATAGGTTCACAAGATACTTGAACGGATCGCCATGCGGGTTGATCAGATAGTCGCGTTTCCAGCCAACGCCCTGCAAGGTCTTTTCGGTATGCGGCAGCCGCAGGGTCACGATGGTCGCCCGCAAGGGCACGCCCTCGATCGCCAGCAACGCTTCGGCAAGATGGCCGCCGCCGGAAGCAACCACAATGGCGCGAGGCGGTTTCTTTTCCTCCGGCCGGTTTTCACCCCTCGCCAGCGACGCCTTCATGTCCACGAATGAACTCACGCTGCCGAACGATTGACGCATCAGGTCGCCACTCGAATACAACACGACCGGCGGTTCCCCCGACACATTCATTTTGGCGGCCGTCTCCCGCGCATCCCTGAACATATAGATATCCATGGGAAAGCCTCTGAGGGTAGCGCGCAGGCGCTCGATAAACACCAGGTGCGCCGTTCTCAGGGCGTTCCAGACACCGGGCATGGCGATGTAACGTGCATCCAGATCCGAGGTCGGACGCAACACGCCGCGCACGATACCGCCGAACACCAGCGCGCCCGCCAGACAGTCCGGCCGGCCGCGCTCCAACCGCTCCTGCATGTCTTCCACGTAGCCAAGGAACCGGTCCCGGTCCCGGTAATAACAAACGCTCCGGACGCCGGCGTCGTGCACCAGCACCGCGAAGGGATGTCCATTGAATATCGCGCTCAGGGTATGGCCGGCCAGCAAGGCGGCGATCCAGGCCCACATTCCGCCGCCCAGCAAGCCGAACAACCAGGCAAGCGGCACAATCAACAACGCCTCCAGCGCAAAACGGTGCAGGCGCTCCACCCAATTCATGTACACCACGCCCTGGATCAGCCAGTAGCGCAGCAGCACCGGCAAGGGCGAGCTCAGGATCATTCCATCACCTTCAATAACCTCGGGCGGTCAGCCATGCCGAAAAGTTCCGCATGGTTTCGTTCAGATCGCCATTATTGTCGAGAATCTTCCAGCCCCCGATGTCCGCGAGACGGCGATACAGCCGCTGGCGCCGGCGCAGCTTGCCGTCGAATTTCAGCTCGGGACGCAAACCCTCGATAAGACCGGCGTCACGTTCGACCAGCACCATATCGGTACGTTTCACCACCTGACCACAGAACACCCCGGCAAAAAATGGCCCGGCCAATGCATCGAGCGCGGTATCGGCGGCTACATCCACCAGCGTATCCCAGGGGCCGCGCTCGCAGATGGTCACCGGGTCATGGCGACTGGGCAGGCGTATCTTGAACAGCGTGGCGATATTCACGTCCACCGCCTGCAAGCCGACGAACAGATAGCGCAGCGGCAGCGGGAGCCGCTCGAAATCGTGAAAGCCCATGCGGACGCCCGCATGAACACGATAGACATTGTGCCCGCTTAACCGCATTGCGGCCAGGAACGGCAGGGAGACGTAGTTGTTGAACCGCGACCAGACGAATTCCGGCGCATGGCCTCTGGCGCGCAGTTCCTGCCGCAGCCAGTCCGTCAAGGTAGTCTTGCCGCTGCCATCGACACCCGTAACGGCAATGATCCTTGGCACGGCGGACAACCTGTTCACGCGGACAGCACCCGCAGCCATTCGAGCCCGGCACCGGGCCAGTCCAGCATGCCTTTCCTGGCCTCGATGCAGCGGATGCGCAACCGCTCGATCCGCGCCGGGTCTGTGGCCAGATCGCGCATGGCCGCGGCCAGGGCGGCCGCGCTCCCGGAACGCACAATAATGCCCGCGTCACCGACCGCATCGGGCAGGCCGTCTATATCGGTGGCAATCACCGGGGTGCCGCAGGCTATGCACTCGATGACCGAGACCGGCAGCTCCGACGGCACCAGCACGAACGGCAGCACCGCCACGTCGGCGGCGCGCAGTTCCTCCCGGTAGCGCTCCCGGTCCATCCAGCCACCGATGATCTCGACACGGTCGCGCTTGCCGCCCACACGGGCATCGATCCTGCGCCGCAGTTCGCTCACCTCAGCGGGATCGCTGCCGCGCGCCAGAATCCTGAGTTCAACATCGTGGTTTCCCAGGCGCCGAAACGCATCCAGCAGCACATTGAACCCCCGGATCGCCTTGGCCGAGCCGACGTACAGAAAGCGCACGACCGATCTTGCGCGGGCTGCACCGGTCTTCGCCGGCGTCCAGAAATCCAGATCCAGCCCGGCACGAAGACCATGCGCCTTGATCATCGGGCCTGCTGCATTTGCCACGCGCGCTGCCGTTCTATGCGATTGCGCGATCACGGCGGAGTAGTATTTCCGGAGCGTTCGCGCCCAGAGTAATTTCGGCACCAGCGCATGCCGCCCATAAGCGATAAAGTCTTCGCGACGCAGATGCGGCAATGCCCTGGCGAGTTCGGCGTGCGTATAAAACGGATAGGTGAGGAAGGCGATCAATTCGCACCTGACAAACTTGTACCAACCGGAAAACATCAGGTTCAGCGGCGTCGTCAGCACGATAACGCGGTCCGGAGCGACCGCATCCAGGACCGCGCGCACTGCCGCCGCATTCGAGGGGCGCATGGTCCGTACATAGTGATGTTGCATACCTGCAAGCGTCGGGGGTTTGTCCACGTCGGTGAGCAGATGCACTTCCCACCCGGAAGCTATCAGGACCGACGCGACCTGGTGCACGGTGAGCCACGGCTGCAAACGCTCCACGTCGGGACTATACCCATAGACACAGAACATCACTCTCATCAGTCAATATCCTGCACCGGCCGATAGCCTGTTATTTGACGTGATCGTCAACGGCATGGAACCGGCTGCGCCGCGATAC
>Ga0209542_10010444_pt1 | contig 16752 bp, 13 predicted proteins | sample RifCSPhighO2_01_FD_184028 | JGI IMG/M metagenome (GOLD analysis project Ga0209542, IMG submission 184028) | Soil microbial communities from Rifle, Colorado - Rifle CSP2_plank highO2_0.1 (SPAdes) (version 2) | ecosystem: Environmental > Terrestrial > Deep subsurface > Rock core/Sediment ...
TATTATCCTAATCGGACATGATGTCATTGAAAAACCTCCAATTATTTTAAATGGAGAGGCTACTAAAAATTGCAAAGTAATTCACATAAATTATTTTTCTTCTAAGGCTCCCGATGTTTATATTCCAACTCATGAAGTTATAGGAGATATCGAAAATACTCTTTCGGTTTTTACAAATAAGATTAAAATTAATACTTCTTGGGATTTTAATTATTTTTTTAAAGTGCGAGATATTTTTAAAAAAGATATTGCTAAATTTTCGCAGTTACAGGATTTTCCACTTCGGCCAGAAAAAATTGTTTCTGACATAAATAAAGTATTGGGCAGTGACGATATACTTGCGTTAGACAATGGCATGTACAAACTTTATTTTGCTCGTAATTTTATAGTTAGAGAACCCAATAGTTTTCTTTTAGACAATAACCTTGCCACCATGGGCGCGGGTTTGCCTGTTGGTATCGCTCTCAAAATTCTTTATGCGAATACTTCTCCTGGTAAAAAAGTTCTTGTTGTTTCAGGTGATGGAGGAATTATGATGAGTATAGGTGAATTAGAAACAGCTATACGCTTGAAAATTAACCTTGTAGTACTTGTATTGGATGATTCAGGTTTTGGAATGGTTCGTTGGAAGCAAAAAGACATGAATCTAGCTTCTTTTGGACTTTCTTTTGATAATCCAAATTTTGCAATGCTAGCAGAAAGTTTCGGAGCTGTAGGTCATAAAGTTTCCAAAGCAGAAGATCTTGCGCTACTTTTAAGAAAAACCCTTAAATTAAAAGGTGTACATATAATAGCTTGTCCGATAAACTATGAAGAAGCAAATAAGGTTTTAGGTAAGGTATAATACAATCTATGGCAATTCAATCAAAAAATCCAGCGACAGAAGAAGTTTTAAAAAGTTTCAGTGAAATTTCAGGAAAAGAACTTGAAAATAAAATTTCACTTGCGTCAGATGCTTTTGAATCTTGGAAAAAAACTTCATTTGCAGAACGCGCCAACCTTATGTATAAGCTGGGGGAATATTTACGTACTCACGCCGAAGAATTTTCAAAATTACAAATGCTTGAAATGGGTAAAACTATGAAGTCTGGTCCTGTGGGCATTGATAAATGCGCTCTTCTTTGCGATTATTATGCCGATAACGCTGAAACTATTTTAAAAAATGAAGTATTAAATACCGGTAAAAAAGAACAATATGTGGAATTTGATCCCCTTGGTATCGTTCTCGCTATAATGCCGTGGAATTTCCCATTTTGGCAAGTATATCGTTTCGCTGTGCCTGCCATCATGGCAGGAAATGTAGGTTTATTAAAACATGCTTCTAACGTGCCACAGTGCGCAGAAGCGATTGAGGAATCTTTTCGGGCTTCTGGTTTTCCGGAGGGTGTGTTTCAAAATTTATTTCTTCCAGTATCTAGAGTTGAGGAATTAATTCGAGATAACAGAATCGCTGCGGTAACTATCACTGGCAGTGAGAAGGCGGGAAGCGAAGTTGCGCGAGTAGCTGGAGAGGAAATAAAAAAAGTAGTGCTTGAGTTGGGTGGCAGTGATCCTTTTGTAGTTTTTACTGATGCGGATATCAAAGAAGCCGCAAAAGTCGCTGTTGCAGCGAGATTGCAAAATAATGTCGGACAAAGCTGTATTTCTGCAAAGCGTTTTATTGTTGAAGAAAGTATTAAAGATAAATTTACTAAAATGGTGGTTGAAGAATTTTACAAACTATCGATAGGCGACCCAAGTGATAAGAAAATAGACATTGGACCTCTAGCTACAGAACAAATTTTATTGGAAGTAAAAAAGCAAGTGGGGAAGTCAGTATCGCTAGGAGCAAAAATCGTATACGGAGGCACTCGCAAAGGTGGAAAAGGATATTTTTATTTGCCTACGGTTATGACGAATGTTAAAAAAGGGATGCCAGTGTATGACGAAGAAGTTTTTGGTCCAGTTATGCCGATTATTTCATTTAAAACTGAAGCTGAGGCAATACAAATTGCGAATGATACAAGATATGGTCTCGGCGCGTCTGTTTTCACAACAGACATGGAAAAAGCGAAACGCATAATTCCTCTAATTGATGCAGGGAATGTATGCGTGAATGATATGGTCAAGTCCGACCCTCGTGCGCCGTTTGGGGGAATAAAAAAGTCTGGGTATGGCAGAGAGCTTGGAACTTACGGTATAAAAGAATTTGTAAATATAAAAAACGTTTGGTTTAGTTAAAATAGCAAAAAAATGATTAGATTTAACGAAGAATTTTTATTCAAAGATCCAAATCCCAATGAATGGTTCAAAGATGAACCTGAAATAAGAAATACAATTATTCACTTAGAGACCATACTTGGTTTGCCTTTTAAAAAAGCTTCAAAAAAAATTACATCGGCAGATATACCAATAATAAGAAGTTTAATTCAAAAACTTCGAGATCTGAATTTTAAATCAGATGATGGAATAACAGATCTAGGATACAGAGATATAATTAATAGACTCAAGGATACTTTAAGGGATATTATCGATAGATAATTTTTTAGAAGTATTGAACCATCTTATTTCTTTATCCCGCTTAAACCACGTCATCTGACGTTTGGCATATTGCAATGTTCCTTTTACTACTTTTTCATAGGTGGGATTAAAATACTCAAAACCAAGTTCGCTAAGTCTTTTATTAGAAATTCCAGCTTTTTTTAATTTTTTTATCTCATTTAACAATCCATCTTGAAACATTTTTTTTACTCGCTTGGATACTTTCTTCTTTAATTTGTCGGATGGAAGGTATAAACCTATTTTTATAAATTTATAACTTGGCGGTTTAACCGCCAAGTGAGGAACTTTGCCTAGCGCTTTCGCTATTTCAATCGCTCTTATTAATCTGATTTTATTTTTTGGATCTATATTTTTTGCTCGTCTTTTATCTAATTTTTTTAATGCTACAAATAATGCTATCGCTGATTTTGTAACGAGTTGTTTGCGCAATTTATAATTTGGTGGAACTTCTGGAAAAATCGTGCCTTTGGTTATAGCATCAATGTAAAATCCTGTTCCTCCACAGATTATCGGCACTTTTTTTCTTTTCAAAATATCTTTTATTTTTTCGTCCGCTAATTTTTTATATTCTGCAACAGTAAAATTCCCGCCTGCTCCCGACTTTGGAGGGCGGGCAGGATTTTTAGGATTTGCGACATCAAGCAAGTGATGGGGAACCCCCTTCATTTCTTTTTTTGTAATTTTTCCAGTACCAATATCAAGCCCTTTATATATTTGTCTTGAATCAGCAGAAATTATTTCGCCATCTATCCTTTTAGCAATTTTTACAGCTAAATTACTTTTGCCGGTAGCAGTTTGACCTAAAATTACTATAATTCTCTTCATTTTTTTTGAAATACAACTTTTCGTAGGGGTTTCGAGGCTGACGAGCCGAGAACTTCAGGATTTTTTAAGCTTCAAAAAATCCGTACCAAAGAAAAGTTTGTATTTTGAAAAATTATTTTTTAATTCCCCTTTATTATTTTTATATCCGCACCTATAGAATTCAGTCGCTCTACAATCTCTTCATAACCGCGATTTATCATATAAACATTGCGCAATATTGACGTACCGCTAGCTCCCAGCATTGAAATAAGAATCACCACAGATGGTCGCAGGGCTGGAGGGCAGACCACTTGAGCTCCTTTGAGTGGTGTGCCACCGTTGATATAGAGACGATGCGGGTCGGCTAGAGTTATATCCGCGCCGAGACGATTTAATTCTGTCAGGTATATAGCGCGATTTTCATAAACCCAGTCGTGAATCATCGTTTGGCCTTTGGCTCTTATGGCAATCGGCACGAAAAATGGCAAGTTGTCGATATTTATTCCCGGATAAGGATTGGAATGCAGTTTGTCTTTCAAAGCTTTCAACTTGCTTGGAAAAATTTCTATATCAGCCAGTCTTGTCCGGCCATTGAATGAATTATATATTTTTGAAATTTTATATTTAAAGTTCATTCTTTTTAATTTTTCTAATTCAAGAGCTAGAAAATCTATCGGAGAACGAGTAACGGTAATTTTTGAATCAGTTATGATTCCAGCAGAAATAAACATCATGGATTCTATTGGGTCTTCGCTGTTCCAATATTCTATATCTTTTTTTATTTCTTTGATTCCATGAACGGTCAGATTGGCAGTGCCGATGCCGTCTATTTTTACTCCAAGGGCTTCAAGGAAAAAACATATCTCCTGCACCATATAGTTCGCACTGGCGAAAGTTATTTGAGTAGTGCCAGGGATAAGAGCCGAAGCCATCAAAACATTTTCACAGGCCGTGTCTCCGGATTCATACATCACTATATTTGCCGGTTTAAGTTTTCTGGCAGAAACTTCGTAATTTTTTGCAGTAGTTTTTATTTTTACTCCAAGTTTTTCGAGCGCGAATATATGCGCTGCGATTGTGCGCTTGCCCAAGTTGCAGCCATGTGGATGGGGAAGAGTAAAAGACGATAATTTGTGAATAAGCGGTCCTATCAGCATTACTACAGATCGTGTTTTTGTCGCTGATTCGGCATTAATATTTTCTAAATGAAATTTCTCAGGAGGCGTGATTGTTAAAGTGTTTTGGTTGAGCCATTTTACTGTAACCCCAATACTCTCTAGAATTTCTATTACTCTAAAAACTTCTTCTATGCGTGCAATGCCGTGAAGTGTGGTCATGCCTTTATTTACTAAAGAAGCGCAAAGAAGTCCGACAGAACCATTCTTAGAAAAATTGGTTTTTATAGTGCCGCTTAATTTTTTCCCTCCGTTAACTTCGAAATCAATGGACTCATTTAAAGAAACTATTTTGTGGTCTAAAACATTGCTTATTTTTAACAACAATTCTGTCGTAAAGTTTTGTTCTCCTTTCTCCATCCGGGGGATTGAGCTTTGAGAGGTGTTTAGTGATTTAGCAAATTGCTCCTGCGTCATCCCACGATGTTCGCGCAGTTCTTTAATGAAATAACCTATTTTTTGCTGTTCGGTTTCTGTTTCCTTAGTTTCTATCTTTGCGCTTTTACTCATGCGAAATAGTATATCTCATATATGAGATAATGCAAGTGGGGATAACTCTGTGCCCAGGGAGAGAATCGGCTATTACATAGCCAGGTGATTTTCGGCTTCATTCCATTCAGCAACAAAAATCCTTTCGATTCCTCCACACAAGCAAATAAATTTGCTTCTTCTGGTGCCCAGGGAGAGAATCGAACTCTCATGATGTTGCCATCAATAGATTTTGAGTCTATCGCGTCTACCAATTCCGCCACCTGGGCAAAGTAAAATATATTTAACATTACTTTACACATTTACACTTTACTAAATTTTTATGTTAAAATCAATTCATGTCCAACATTTATTCCAATTCAATTTTCTGGATTGACACTGATAAAATAAAACCAAACCCATATCAACCGAGGCGGGATTTTGATTTGGCGCGCCTGCAGGATTTGGCTGATTCCATAAAACAATACGGAGTTCTTCAACCACTCACAGTTTCTCGGGTAGAAGTGGAAAAAGAAGGAGGAGGTATTTTGACTGAGTACGAATTGATTGCTGGAGAACGCAGACTACGCGCTGCAATTATGGCCCATGTATCACAAGTGCCAGTTATAATACGAACAGGAGATACTGCTATTATGAAGCTTGAGCTTGCTATCATTGAAAATTTGCAACGTGAAGATCTAAATGTGGTTGATCGCGCTCGCGCTTTTTTCAGATTGGTAAATGAATTTAAATTCACTCATAATGAAATTGCAAAGAAAATGGGTAGGAGTAGGGAATATGTTTCTAATTCTCTACGCATACTGTCTTTGCCCGAAGAAATGTTAAATGCTTTATCGGAAGGCAAAATTACGGAAGGCCATACCAGGCCAATATTGATGCTTGCTGACCACCCAGAAGAGCAATTGGTATTATTTAAGGAAATTTTGTTTAAAAAAATCACTGTGCGTGAAGCAGAAAGACTAGCTAGAAAAATAGCTTACGACCGAGTACGCAAGAAAGAATTTATGCCGGACCCGGAAATAACTGAATTAGAAGAAGAGTTTCAAGAAAAATTAGGCACTAGAGTACATATAGAAAAAAAAGAATTGGGTGGGCAAATAAAGATCGATTATTTTTCTACAGAAGATTTACGGGAGATTTTAGATTTAATAAATAAAGGCGGAAGTGAAAAAATTGGAACAGAGATGCTTGAAAAGCATATAGAAAAGTCGGGGGGTGTAGAAGATGCTCCAGTAGACGATAGAAGCAAAGAAGAAAAGAAAGAAGATGATACAGAACTTTATAATATTTCTAATTTCAGCGTCTAAAAATAACTAAGATCGTCCGGCCTCGCCTATAGGTCTAGCCACGGCCGAAGGACTTAAGTCTATTAAGTAAGCTATTTTTTTCTAGATATGATCTTATGTGTTTTTTTGCGACGGTTGTTTTTACATTATCCAACCATTTACCCGAGGGATGGGATTCTTTTTTTGTAACTATTTCCACAATATCCCTGTTTTTTAATTTTGTAAAAATTTGAGACATTTTTCCGTTAATTTTTGCACCAGAAATATGGCTTCCAATATCTGAGTGTATAGAATAAGCAAAATCTATCGGACTTGAATCTTCCGGTAAATCTACGACATCTCCTTGGGGAGTAAAAATAAAGATACGATTGCTAAAAAAATCTCCTTTTAGATGTTCGAGAAAAATTTTTGGTTCGTTGGGTATATAATTTAGTCCTTTTAATTCTTCAATCCATTTGAATTTTAATTTGTCATCACTATTTTTATTACCACTTTGTTCTTTATAAGCAAAATGGGCAGCGATACCAAAAGCCGCTTCTTCGTGCATTTCTTTTGTTTTTATTTGGATTTCGGCAGCCCCACCTCCTCCAGTAAAAACTGTAGTGTGAAGAGATTTATAGCCATTTGGTTTTGGAAGCGCGATATAATCTTTTATTCTGCCAGGCATAGGATTCCAAATAGAATGTATAATCCCTAGCACTCTGTAACATTCTTCCAGACTTTCTACTATCACACGCAGAGCGACAATGTCATATATTTTTTCTATATCCATTTCACGTTTCTCAAGTTTCTTCCATAAACTGTATTTGCGTTTCATTCTGTAATTAATTTCAACTACTTTTATTTTATTTTTTCTTAGCTCTTTTTCGAGTATTTTATGTATTTCTTCTAAGTTTTTCTTAAATAAATCTTTTTTTACTTTTATTATTTCTTCTGTTTTTGCATATTCAACAGGATATGCAAACGGAAAAGCAGCGTCTTCTATTTCTCCTTTCAGTCTTCCCATTCCTAGGCGATTTGCTAGTGGCGCATAAACTTCAATCGATTCTATGGAGATTCTGCGTCTTTTATCTTCTCGTAGATGTTGAAGTGTGCGTAAATTATGTAATCTATCAGCAAATTTTATAATAACTACTCGTAAGTCGTGAGCCATTGCAAAAAAGAATTTTCGCAGACTCTCTACATGTCTTTCACGTCCTCTATATTTTAGACCTCTAAGTGTGGTGACACCATTTACCAAAAAAAGCACTTCAGAACCAAATTCTTTTTCTAATTCTTCTTCAGTTACTTTCGTATCTTCTAAAACATCATGTAAAAAACCGCTAACAATTGTTTGTGTATCCATTCCAAGTGAAACTAAGATTTTTGCAGTTTCAAAAACATGATTAAAATATGGTTCTCCACTTAATCTTTTTTGACCTTCGTGCGCTCTCTCTGCAAACTTATAAGCTTTTACGATAAGTTCTTCTTCTTGCTTATTTAATCTTCCGGCTACAAGGTCGGTTAGTTCTTTCAAACTTGGCATGTATTTATTATACCCCAAATTTAATTTTCTATCTTTTTTATTTTATGCGGATTATGCATTACACAAGTTTTATTTGAACAGCGTTCAGGAATAGTTTTTGTCCCTTCCATCATCAAGCTTCCACATTCTTTGCATATTGCGCCTGTAGGTTTTGCTTTTATAGCAAATTTACATTTTGGATAATTAGAGCAGGAGTAAAAAATACCAAATCGTCCACGGCGTTCACTAATATCACCAGTTTTACAAAGAGAACACATTACACCTGTTCGCTTTTTTGCTTCATCTGCCTCATCACTTTTTATAAATTTGCACTTTGGATAACGCGAACAAGAAATAAAAGTACCTGTACCATCACGTCGTTGTCTAATAACTAAAATTCCTCCCTTAGATTTACGTTTTTTCCCCGCCTGCCCTCCCGGCTGGTCGGGAGCGGGCAGGTCTCCACACTCTGGGCACATTTCTCCAGTTTCTTCTGGACCTTTTAATTCTGTGCCGTCGAGCATCAGCGCTCCGTCGCAATCCGGATACTTTGAGCAAGAGTAAAATTTTCCTCCGCGCGAGAGTTTGATAATCATAGATAAACCACATTTCGGACACTTTATATTTTCCGGTGCTTCACCTAAGTTTGTAGCTTTCTCTAATTTTTCTTTTGACTTTACGTCTTTCAAAAAAGATCCGTAAAAATCTTTTAGAGTTTTTTCATATTCGCGCTCGCCTCGAGATATTTCATCCAGTTCATCTTCCATTTCGGCGGTAAAAGTATCGGAAATATAATTAGCAAAATGTTTCTCTAAGAAATCTGAGACAACTTCACCGACATCGGTGGGGAAGAGTGTTTTTCCTTCTTTTTTTACATAATCTCTTTCTTCAATTGTTCTCATGATAGAAGCATAGGTGGACGGTCTGCCGATACCTCTTCCTTCAAGTTCTTTAATAAGTCCCGCTTCACTATATCTGCCTGGCGGTTCAGTAAATTTTTCTTCACTACTCAAGTCAAGCAATTTTAATTCTTCACCTTCACTGCATTTTGGCAACTCTACATCATCGCCACGCGCATCACTATCTACTTTGAGCCAGCCAGGGAAAAGTAAACAAGAACCGTTTGCAGAAAAATCTGGCAAATCTTCATGGTCTTTTATTGTTGCAGTGATTTTTGTTTTTAACAACTTTGCATCTGTCATTTGTGAAGACACAGCGCGTTCCCATATCAATCTATACAATCTATCTTGTTCATCAGTGCCCACAACCATATTTTCTATATGTGTCGGACGTATCGCTTCATGCGCCTCTTGCGCGTTTTTAGATTTAGTTTTATAAATTCTTGAATACGCATATTCATCACCATATTTATTCTTAACGAACGATATGATTTGATCTTGAGCCACTGCAGATAAATTTGTACTATCTGTTCGCATGTATGTAATGTGTCCAGCTTCATAGAGTTTTTGGGCAATTTGCATTGTACGTGAAGGAGAGTAGCCGAGGCGCGAACTCGCAGTTTGCTGTAAAGTAGAGGTGGTAAACGGCGCCCGAGGAGAACGTTTTTGTTCTGATTCTTTTACACCACTTACAATCCAAGTGCCTTTCCTACCTTCGGTTAATATTTTTTGAACGAGCTTGGGATCGCGTGGTTCCTCACTACACTCCATAGAAAGCTTGTCGCCTTTTTTCGTCTCAAAAAGTCCAAGAATTTTCCAGTATTTTTCAGGAATAAAAGCGCGGATTTCACGCTCGCGTTCCATTATTATCCGAAGCGCAGGAGATTGCACACGGCCAGCGGAAAGACCGTATCGTACTTTTTTCCAAATAAGTCCCGAGAGATCATAGCCTACCAAACGGTCTAAAACTCTCCGCGCCTCTTGCGCTTTGCGCAAAGCTGTGTCAATTTTCCTAGGATGTTGAAGAGCTTCTTGCACTGCTTCCTTTGTAATTTCATTAAAAGTTACCCGTTCTATCGGAGCTTTTACTTTCTTATCTTCATTCAAAAGTGTCTCTATGTGCCAGGCGATAGCTTCTCCTTCACGGTCAGGGTCTGTCGCAAGTATTATCTCGGTTGCTTTGGATGCCAATCCTTGTAGTTCGTGTACAATTTTTTCTTTGCCTTTTGAGACTTCATAATGCGGAACAAAACCTGCTTCTATGTCTATAGCTTTTTTATTTGATTTTGGTAAATCACGAATATGTCCGACAGACGCACGCACAATAAACCTGTCCGCCGAAGAGGAGGAAGCGCCTTCGAGATATTTCTCAATAGTTTTCGCTTTTGACGGTGATTCAACAATTAATAATTTCATGTAAGGCTAAGTATTACACGAAATAGTTTTACAATGCAACTTAAGCCAATTTTACTTCTCCAGATATTTTTCTACTGAAAAATTCTGTTGAGCTCGCCTCGCACCGTCGTGTTCCAGCCTTGCGATTAGGTGTTTAACCTAATCTCACCCATTTCTTCTTTTATTAAACCCTTGATCTCCATTACAGATAACATAGCATTAGCTGTGGGTATCGGCATCTTCATTGCGCGAATTAAATAATCTCTTTGCATAGGTTCTCTAAGTAATTTAACAACCGTTTTCTCTTCAGGCGATAAATCTTCGAAAAGTTTTGCTTGTTTTTCTTCATCTTTTGGTAATTCAAAACCCAATGCTTCTAATACGTCTTCTGCACATATGACAGGAGTTGCTCCAGCCTTTAGTAATCCATTTGTACCTTTTGAGTTTGAAGAAAAAATTGATCCTGGCACCACCAATAAATCACGATTATATTCTGTTGTTAGCCGAGCAGTTATAAGAGTTCCTGACTTTTCTTCTGCTTCTATTATTAGTACAGCTTTTGAAATTCCAGCCATAAGTCTGTTTCGCATGGGAAAACTCCACTGGGTTGCTTTGAAGTCAGGTTCAAATTCTGATATTAAACATCCGCCACTTTCAACTATTTCATTCATCAATCGTACGTTCGTTTTTGGGTACATTGCTTCAGCGGAAAGACCTGAACCTGGGAAAACTATGGTCTTCAATCCTACTTGCATGGCTTTTTTATGAGCAATAGTATCTATACCCATAGCAAAACCAGATACTATTACTATCGGATAACCCTTCAAGCCTGTTATTATCTTTTCACATGCTTCGCGTCCGTATGAGGTAAACTTACGGGAACCAACGACGCATAAATAAATTAAATTTTCATCATTAGGTAAGTCACCGATTACCCAAAGATTTTCTGGAGGTTGAGGTATTTCTAAAAGTGCCTTCGGGAATTTATTTTTTGGTAATTTTTGAATTTTCATAATTGTTATTTCGCAAAAGTTACTTTTTATCAGGTCCTCGGTTCTCCGGGTCCTCACACCCCGGCCAGACCATTCTAAAAAGCAACTTCTGCTTCACATTATAACAACTTTCATATATAATCAAATAATGTTAGACATCAAATTCATTCGTGAAAATAAAGATATAGTGCAGGAAGGCGCTAAGAAAAAAGGCGTAGATGTTGATATATCCAAGCTTATTGATCTTGATGATCAGCGCTTAAAAGAACTTAAAGAGGTGGAAGATCTGCGAGCGGAAATTAACAGAGTTTCTAACGATATAGCTCGTGATCAAGATTCGGCGCTTAAAATTCAGCTCATAGAAGAAATGCGTCTCGTAAAAGAGGAAATTAAAGCTAAAGAAGAAAAACTAAAAAAAACAATAGGAGAATGGCAAAAGGTCATGTTGCAAGTGCCGAACGTTCCCGATATGACAGTACCCGAGGGCCTTGGCGAAGAAGATAATAAAGAAGTCCTGACATGGGGAGAGAAACCTAAATTTGATTTCACTCCCAAAGATCATGTGGAGCTGATGACAAAACTCAATATGATCGATCTTGAAAGAGGTGTAAAAGTTCACGGATTTCGAGGCTACTTTTTACAAAATGATGGAGCAGAGCTGACGTGGGCTATCTGGAATTATGCTCGTGATTTTTTTGGAAAGAAAAAATTTAATACTTTTATTGCTCCAGCTATCGTACGCAAGCAACATTTATATGGCACGGGACATTTGCCGGGCGGAGCCGAGGATATTTATCAAACTCAAGATGGAGATTACTTATCTGGTACGGCAGAAATACCAATGATGGGATATCATAGTAATGAAATTATTGCGAAAGAAGAACTTCCGAAACGATACCTGGCGTTTTCTCCGTGTTATAGAAGGGAAGCGGGCGCGCATTCAAAGGACACTAAAGGACTTATACGGGTGCAAGAATTTTATAAATTAGAGCAACTCATACTCTGCGAAGGACGACATGAAGAATCAGTGAAGTATCATGAAGAAATAAACAGGAACTTTGAAGAATTTTTGGAATCGCTCGGCATTCCGTACCGCCGGTTAGAAATTTGCACAGGAGAGTTAAAATCTGCTCATGTAAAAAGTTATGATACCGAAGCATGGATTCCATCACAAAGTCAGTATCGAGAGGTCTCCAGCGCATCATATTATCATGATTTTCAGGCAAGACGATTTAATATCCGCTATAAAGACAAAGAAGGAAAATATAATTTTGTGCATTCATTAAATAGTACCGCCGTGGCGACCCCAAGAATTCTAGTGGCAATTGTAGAAAACTACCAACAAGCTGACGGTTCCGTAAAAATTCCAGAGGTTTTAAAAAAATACATGGGAGATAGAGATTTCATAAAATAAAATGAGAAAGAGTAATGTTTTAAATTCTCCACGGCTTTTGGAATTAAAAAGAGGAAGACGAAGGTTTTTTTTGTTTAAAACTTTTCTTTATATATTTGCACTCTTTGTAATTTTTGCGAGCTTAGCTTATATTTCTCGCATTCCTGTTTTAAATATTAAAGGAATAGAAGTAATAGGCAGTAAGATAGTAGATGCAGATGAGGTAAAAGCAATTATTGAAGAAGAAATCTCAGGAAATTATGTATGGTTTTTCCCTAAGAAAAATATATTATATTATCCAAAAAATAATATCGAAAAAGAATTATTTGATAAATTTAAAGGACTTCAGAATGTAAGTTTTAAATTAGATAATTCTAAAATTCTAAATATATCTCTCACAGAAAGAGAAGGAAAATATGTTTGGTGTGGAGAGGATTTATCGAAGATTAAATCAGAGTGTTCTTTTATGGATACAAGTGGTTATGTCTTCAGTGTGGCGCCTTATTTTTCTGGTGATGTGTATTTTAAATTCTTTGGAGAATTATCTGGAGATTACTTTTCTCGAGACATTTTTGAGAAGATTATTTCTTTTAAAGATGCTCTCACAAATATGGGGTTTAAATCCATCTCTCTGTATGTTAAAGGTGACGAAGATATTGAAATTTATCTTAATTCAAACATTTTACCTCCCAATTCTCCCAAAATAATTTTAAGAAAAGATTTTGACTTAGAAAAAATTTCTATTAATCTGCAAACCGCTTTGGATACCGAACCTCTAAAATCCAATTTAAAAAAAGAACAATCGTCTCTTCAATATATTGATTTAAGATTCGGAAATAAAATTTACTACAAATTTTCTGCCGAGGGTGAAAATTAATATGCAAGGATTTTGGGGAAAATTGAAAAAACCAATTTTATGTCTGGCTCCAATGGCAGACGTTACAGACTGCGCCTTCAGGCAAATAATTGCCAAATATGGCAAGCCGGACATATTTTTTACAGAATTTGTTTCAGCAGATGGGCTTTGTTCAGCTGGCAGAGAAAAATTGTTAGTTGACTTTATATATTCAGAAAATGAAAGGCCTATAGTGGCGCAAATATTCGGGTCAAATAGAGACAATATCAGAGATGCATCAAAACTCTGCAAAGAACTTGGCTTTGACGGAATAGATATAAATATGGGTTGTCCGGATAAATCTGTAGAAAAACAATGTTCCGGCGCGGCAATGATAAAAGATCCCGAACTTGCCCGAGAAATTATAAGAGTGGCAAAAGAAGGCGGGGGAGGATTGCCTGTTTCTGTGAAGACTCGTATTGGCTACAACAAGAATGAGATTGAAACTTGGATAAGAGAACTTTTAAAAGAAGATTTGGCGGCGTTGACAATACATTTGCGTACTCGTAAAGAAATGTCCGATGTCTCTGCGCATTGGGATTTAATGAAAAGAATATTAGAAATTCGCAATGAAATGAAAGTAGAAACTTTAATATTGGGTAATGGTGATGTCGCAGACACTGACGATGCGAAACAAAAAATAAAAGAAACCGGTTGCGATGGAATAATGCTGGGCAGAGCTATTTTTGGTAATCCGTGGCTGTTTAATTCCACTAGTGTAAATTTTTCGTCCCTGCGCCCTTCTTCGGGCGCTTCAGGCTCAAAGCGGGACCCTCGGGAACAAAAAATTCACGCTAGCTCCATTCCTATTCCTGAAAAACTTCGTGTTATGGTAGAACATACGAAACTTTTTGAAAAAATGCTAGGCAAGCATAAAAATTTTGCAATTATGAAGAAACATTACAAAGCTTATGCGAATGGTTTTGATGGTGCAAAAGAATTGCGAGTTAAATTGATGGAAACTGAAAATGCTGAACAGGTGGAAAATGTAGTAAATAAATTTTTACAAAGTACTTAAATAAATAGAAAATGCCTGGAACCAGACGATTCTCAGGACGTTTTAGGTGCCGATAGATTTTAGAAAGAACAAAGTTGCTCCCCTTCGTCCTCAGACGCGCGTTAGTGCCGTATGATAACCTAGGCGAAGGGAAGCGTGTAGCTCTTTACTTTGCCCATTAAGTATAAGATTAAGGAATCAAAAAATCAACAAAGTTATACACATATCTTTTTTACGAAGTAAAATTTTGATAAAAATTTAGTAAAAGGTATAATAAAAAAATATGCACGACTTGGCTTTATATCGAAAATACAGGCCTAAAAGCTTCAGGGAAGTATTGGGGCAGGACCATATCGTAAAGGTCTTGGAAAGCTCTGTGGAGACGAATAAGGTCTCGCATGCATACCTTTTTGTTGGAACACGTGGCACAGGTAAAACTTCTGTGGCTAGGATTTTTGCCACAAGCATCGGTGTATCTGCAAATGATCAATATGAGATAGATGCTGCGAGTAACAGAGGCATCGAAGATATAAAACTTCTGCGTGAGGGCGCGCGAGTGTTGCCTTTTGATTCAAAATATAAAGTTTACATAATTGATGAAGTTCATATGCTCTCTAAAGATGCATGGGGCGCATTATTAAAAACTTTAGAAGAACCACCAAAGCATGTGATTTTTATTTTAGCTACGACTGAATTTCAAAAAGTGCCTGAAACAATCATTTCTCGTTGTCAGGTTTTTACTTTCAAGAAAGCATCGGACACAGTCTGCAAAAAAATGTTGATAGACGTGGCAAAGAAAGAAGGTTTTGATTTAGACGGTGGGTCTGCTGAACTTTTGGCTATTTTGGCCGATGGGTCATTTCGCGATGGGTTAGGTGAGTTACAAAAAGTCTTAAACTTTAGTAAAAGTAAGAAAATTAAGAGGGAAGATATAGAAAAAATAACCGGCGCGCCAAAGACAACTTTAGTGAATGATTTTATTTCTGCAATAGCTGAAAAAAATATAGAAAAGGGGATTAAAGCTGTACAAACTGCGTCGGAAGAGAATTTGGATATGCGATTATATTTGAAACTTATCGTTACAAAATTTCGTATGGCAATAATTTTACGATATGCTCCGAAACTTGTGACGGGAATGACAGGGCCTGCCCGCCCTCCCGAGTCGGGAGCAGGCGGGGATTTATCAGAGGATGATTTAGAATTCTTAAAAGAAATAGTGACAAAAGATAAAGACGGTATGCTCCGCTCTCCCGCGCTAGCAATTTTACTTGAAGCATATCAAAATATAGATAATGCGTTTATAAACGAACTTCCATTAGAGCTTGCGTTAGTAAAGATCATCGGAAAAGAATCAGATGGTGTGAATAAATAGTTGATTCATACATGGGTAAGGTGTTATAATACCAATGTCCTACCTATGATAAAAAAGATAGAAGAAAAAGAAAACGCTATTGCACTTAGAAAACAAGGTAAAACCTATTCTGAAATCTTGAGAGCTATACCTGTTGCTAAATCAACTTTGGGTATCTGGCTTAAGGAAGCTAAACTTTCAAAAACTGAAAATCAGAAATTTACTGAAGCAAAGAGATTGGCATCGCTTCGTGGCGGACAAGCAAAAAAGAAACAAAGAGTTGAAAGACAAAACAAAATATTTTTGGAAGCAAAAGCGAAAATAAAAGCTTTGTCTGAATATGAATTTTTCCTGATGGGTGTCTGTCTTTATTGGGCTGAAGGCACAAAAGAAAAAGAATATCGTCCAGGGTCTCAGGTTGCCTTTTCTAATATGGATTTAAAAATGATAGTCTTATTCCTGAAATGGCTTGATAAGGTATGCAAAATCCAGAAAAATATGATAGGATTCGAAATAACTCTTCATGAGAGTCATAGAGAAAGATTAAATGAAGTAAGGCAATTTTGGTCTAAAGTAACAGGTTTTCCCTCCAACAATTTTTCTCAAGTCTATTTTAAAAGAAGTAAAATTAAGAAAACAAATAGAAAAAACATCGGAGAAAAATATCAAGGAGTATTGAAAATAAAGGTAAGAAAAAGTTCAAATTTAGTTAGAAAAATAGCCAGTTGGTCGGAAGCAATTTTTGAAGAAGTTTTGAAAAAGTAAATAATATATTGGGGGATCGTCTAACGGTAGGACAACGGATTTTGGATCCGTTTATCTAGGTCCGATTCCTAGTCCCCCAGCCAGCATATTTGATATAATTAAATTATGGAAAAAAGTAAAACATATAAAAATACAAAATTTAGCGCTGACGTTATAAAAAAGTCTTTCGAGCTTTTTACTACTAAACTACCCTCTGAATCTAAAATATCTTATTCAGCCAACTCGACTGGAAACGGAAATATTAATTTGCGATTTGATAATGATGA
>Ga0209542_10010446_pt1 | contig 16749 bp, 13 predicted proteins | sample RifCSPhighO2_01_FD_184028 | JGI IMG/M metagenome (GOLD analysis project Ga0209542, IMG submission 184028) | Soil microbial communities from Rifle, Colorado - Rifle CSP2_plank highO2_0.1 (SPAdes) (version 2) | ecosystem: Environmental > Terrestrial > Deep subsurface > Rock core/Sediment ...
ACGGTGAGCGCACTCTACACGAGCTACCTCTATGATCCGCTGAAGCGCGTGAGGAGTGTGGGCAATATCGTTGGCACGACAACGAATGCGTATGCGAAGTGGACGACTACGGCTACTGATGCGCGCGGGAATCTCAAAGACTATCTTCGCGACGCCTTCGGCAATCTCACCACGGTCGTGGAGCAAGGAAGCTCGCCTGCGACCACGACCTATGCCTACGACTCGCGCAATAATCTAGCGACCACGACCGACGCCTTGAGCAATGTTCGCGCCTTCTCATACGACGGCCTAGGCCGGCGCCTAAGCGCGCAAGACCTCCACGCATCGGGCGATACCACCTTCGGCTCGTGGAGCTACACATACGACGACGCGGGCAACCTCACCTCGCAGACAGATCCGAGGAGTCAGGTTGTCACTAGAACATACGATGCCCTGAACCGCATGCTCACCGAGGACTATACGGGCGCTGCGGGCACCGAAGTGACCAACACGTATGACAGCTGCGGCAACGGCATCGGCTCTCTCTGCACCGCTTCTTCCACATCCGCGCTCATCGCAAACGCATATGACATCCTAGGCCGCCTCTCGGTTTCGACGACAACCATTTCCGGCACTGCCTACCCAACCTCGTACACGTATAATCGGAAAGGAGACGTGACGAATATGACGTATCCAGATCTCTCTCAAGTCGCGAATGGCTACAACCTCGCCGGCCTGCTCGATCGCGTGGAGCACAAACCCGCTGGTGGTTCCTTCTCCGACATCGCGAATTTCAATTACGCTTCCCATGGCCTCCCCACCTTCACCCTCTTCGGCAACGGTGCCTCGACGACGAGAACGTACAATGCAAACGCTCTCTACCGTCTCTCGCGCCTCCTCACGGGCACGAGCACGCCCTTGCAAGACGCCTCATACACCTATGATGCCAACGGCAACATCGTTGAAATTACTCACGCATCGAATACCGCATTTGCCACGGTGCGCTACACGTACGACGCACTCAATCGTCTTCTCGAGGCAAGTGCGGTGGTTTCTTCCTCGACTCCGCAACAGGACTTTACGTATGATAATCTCGGCAGCATCACGAGCATCGCGAACGAGACAATCACCGGCACCTCAACGCCGAGCGGTGCTCCCTCAATTCTCGACTCGCTCGATCTCACAAAACACACCATCAACAATGGTACGTCCGATTCGTTCTCATACACGCCTCCCGCTGGAGGGACGAACAAGCTTCTCGTTGTCTTGATCGGACAGAACGAGAACAGCGATTGGCCTTCCGCAACGCAAAATGGCACGGCACTCACGTGCGCTCAAATATCTGGAACAATTGATCGGGCATACTACTCCTATTGCTACCTCGCGTCGCCTCCTTCGGGTACGTTCTCGATCTCGTGGCCGTCGCTCAAATACGCGCGCTTCATCGTGATGACGCTCAAAGACGCCGCGCAGTCCTCCCCCATCGACGCAAGCAACGTCACGAATGCCATAACTTCCAGCAAGAGCACGTCGGTCACGACGAGTGTGGGGAACGATCTCCTCCTCTCCATCGCGTTCAAGGAGACGGCCGGCGGTGCTTTCAGCTCGTTCGGGACCGGTGAGACGCAAACGTTCAACGATTCGGCATCGAACGACATGGGCTACCAGGGAGGAGCGTACAAAGCTGCCTCCTCGACCGCAGGCACCGAGACCATGACGGTCAACCTCGGCTCGTCCCGTGACACCGATCTCGCGGTGATCGCCGTGAAATCGGCGGGCAGTGGCGGCGCCTCTTCTGTCCTCACCGACTCGTATACCTACGCTGGCACCGGCTACACGAATCCTCACGCACCAACGCAGATTGCAAACGGTATCTCGACCACGACGTTCGCATACGACAACAATGGCAACCTGATACAGAAGATCGTCTCGAGCGGAGGAAACTCTACCACGACGCTTCACGTCTGGGATTACAACAATCGCTTGATACAAACTGCCATTGGAAATACCTCTACTACCACAACGACCTACGGATACGATGCGTTCGGGATGCGCGTCCTCATGGGCGTGAACGGAGCTACGACAATGTATCCGAGCAGGTTCTTCTCCCGTATTTTCTCGACAAGTGGAGCGACAACAACGGCAACGACGACCTCATACATCTTCTCCAGCGACACACTCCTCGCAACCTTCGAGGGAGGGCCGTCTGCATCAACAACGCGCTATTCGCACCCCGACCACTTGGGCAGCACCAATGTGGTCACAAATGCTTCGGGAACCGTGGTGCAGGTTCTTGACTATTACCCCTATGGGAGTGAAAGGATTAATTCCGGCTCAAACAAAAGTCAAAAAACTTACATCGGACTTTACAGCGATGACTCGACAGATCTACTTTACGCGAACGCAAGATATCTCGAACCGAGTAGAGGACAATTCTTGTCACAGGATCCAGTTTTCTGGCATACGGGGACAACACTACAAAACCGAGGGGCATCGAATTCAACATCCGGTTCAAATTGGAGCCAAAATACGCCGTCGAGCTATCGCTCGATGTATGGAATGGGGAGGAATGGGGGAATTAGTCAGGAGCAACTGGCTTGGCTTTCAGACCCGCAGGCCCAAAATTCTTATGGCTACGCGCGAAATAACCCGATTAGATTCAAAGACCCAGAAGGTCTTTGGTACAAAGAATTTATGACCGGACAACAATCGTGGTCGAGCTTCCAAGGAGAAGTGGGAGAAGCAGCATACACTTTGGGACAAAGCAGTTCCGGATGGAACTTTGCAATGAATCATCCTTATGCAACAGGCGCTCTAACAGGACTATTGGCTGCGCCCGCCGCGCAAGCTGGAGTTGCCGGTGTGGCTGCATTTGGAGCAGCCACATATCCCGGTGTCGGTGCCGCATATGCCGCGAAGCAAGCATTTGCTGGTGTAGTATATTCAACAGTGGCTGGAAGCAGCCTCGCGCAGATACCGAAGACGATAAATTCTTTGAGTCAGTCAAACCTTAGAAGTCCATCCACCTATGCTTCAACAGCGTTTAGTGTCGGCATTCAAGTCGGACCAACATTTGTCGGCGGGCATATCGGCACACTTGCTGATATTCATCAGTTCGTGAGTGCCTTAGGCGATGCGCTCGGGAAATTACAAAGCAGTAATAGCTCAAACAAAAAGAAATAAAAAATATGAGTGAAATTTTAGCGTACGTCCAATATTACTTTCAGCCGTTATCAGGTTTACTAATCGGAAGCGTGATAGTACTTTTTGTTTGCTATATAAATTGGTACGGCGATATAAAAGCGAATACCGTCAGATGGATTGCGAAAAAAATATTTGGCGATGGTTTCAGAAGCGCCGAATCCGCAGACCATTTATTTATGACCATTACGAGTTTGTTGCTCGCTGGTGGAGGAATACTAATTATCCTTGCGCTTCTGTATTTGAATGCCTGATTCAAAAAAAGATGCTAATTAAATTCTGTGGATAATGGAAGGATAATGTAGTGGATAATGGTGTCAGTAAAGGATAATGGTGGATAATGGTGTCAGGTACCATTAAAGACATCGTAAATGGCGCTGATACAATAATGGCGTGGCTGGCAAACTCTCGGTCGCGCTGCTTCTTGTCTTGCTCCCTTCTCTCGTCTTCGCCAACAGGGAAGAACGCGATGCGCGAGACAGCGAGGGTTACAACCGTACACAGAAAGTTGTTCAAGACGCCGCGCAGTCCTCCCCCATCGACGCAAGCAACGTCACGAATGCCATAACTTCCAGCAAGAGCACGTCTGTCACGACGAGTGTGGGGAACGATCTCCTCCTCTCGATTGCGTTCAAAGAGACGGGCGGTGGCGCCTTCACCTCCTTCGGAGCCAGTGAGACGCAGACCTTCAACGACTCCTCCTCGAACGACATGGGCTACCAGGGAGGAGCGTACAAAGCTGCCTCCTCGACCGCAGGCACCGAGACCATGACGGTCAACCTCGGCTCGTCCCGTGACACCGACCTCGCGGTGATTGCCGTTAAATCTGCCGGCTCGAGTGCCGACTCCACAACCGTGACCGACACGTACACGTACGCTGGAACAAATTTTGCGAACCCGCATGCCGTGACGCAGATCGCAAATGGCACAGCAACCACGACATTCGCATACGACAACAACGGTAACTTGATACAGAAGATCACGAGCAGTGGAGGAACCGCGACCACGACGCTATATACATGGGACTATGCCAACCGACTCACGCAAACAGCTATTGGTACAAACCAGAGCACCACGACTTCAACGTACGGCTATGATTGGCAAGGAAGCCGAGTCTTCCAGACCACCGGCGCGACAACGACCCACTACGTCGACAAACAGTTCTCAAGAATATTCAGTACGCTCGGAGCAACTACCACAGCAACAACAACCTCATACATTTACAATGGCGACACTCTCCTTGCCACCGTCGACGGCGCGTCAACGGGAACCACCACGAGCTACATCCACACTGATCATCTTGGGAGTACCAATGTCGTCACCAACGCGAGTGGCACAGTAACCCAGACCTTGGGGGAATAACGGGGACAGGCACAATTAGGGGGAATAACGGGGACAGGCACAATTAAAGCGTGAACTGTGTGGTGTAGTAATGCCGCGGAATATTCTGCGCGTTGGTACAATGACAACGTGACCCGCGCTCTCGCGTCGTTTGCACTTCCGTCCACTGTATCTCGCAAGCATATTTTTGCTACAGTCAGTCACATGATCGGCAATAGAGGTACAATACTAGAACATATGTTTTAGTATTGTACCTTGCGATAGTTATCTAACTAATTGAGGCGCTGGAAGCCCGAGTGCGCGACCGGACCCTTGAGGAATTTCTTGACGCCTCCCGCGTGACGCGCGCGCGCAATGATGCTGAACACTTCGTCGACCGCGCGCGCATACTTTTTGACGTGCGCATTCGTGTGTGCAAGCGATGCGTAGAAAATGTTCGAAGCAAGATATCCGCGCTTGAGCATTTCTTGCACAAAGAGTGTTTTTGCCGCCTGGGAATCCGTCCCCGTGAGTGTAAAAGTGAGAATCGCGAGATTCGCGGAAACTTGTATCGGTAGGCCATGCTTTTTTGCGGCATCCTTCCATGCTCCGGCAACACCCGTGGCAATCTTCCTGAAGTGTGCTGGAAGGTTTACCTTTTTCATTTTCTTGATGGTCGCGAGTGCCGCGACGGGACCGATCGCCTCCGTCCAGTAACTGCTCGAGATAAATGTCTCCTGTGCGGCCTGCATGATCTTACGCTTTCCGATAATAGCTCCCATCGGATAGCCGTTGGATGTCGCCTTGCCGAAAATCGCCATATCGGGCTTCACGCCGTATAAGAGGTGCGCTCCACCGAGCGTTAGTTTCCATCCGACTGTTATCTCATCGAACACTAAGACGGCGCCTATCGAATTGGCAATCTTCTGCACCTGCTGGAGAAAACCATCCTTCGGTTCCTCTGAATGGATAGGCTCCATGATGATGGCGGCAATCTTCCCCTTGTTCTCGCGGACGATTTTCTCAAGCTCTCCTATCTTGTTGTAGTGGAAAGGCAGTATCGTGCCGCGCAACCCTCGTGGAACGCCTTTCGGCTCGAGTCCTGCGAGCAGATGGTCGTTGAGTCCTTTGGGATCCTTCAGGTTGGTCGCCAAGTACCAATCGGCCCAGCCGTGGTAGCCGCAAAATGCAATGATGTCGCGGCCTGTGTAGGCGCGCGCGATCCGGGCAGCGATCGCCATCGATTCCCCGCCGGTACGCGCGTAGCGCACCATATCGGCCCATGGGTGGATTTTTATGAGAAGCTCCGCGAGCTCGACTTCTTCGGGAACATTCAGTGTTGTGTTCGATCCCCGTTTTACCGCTGCGATAACAGCGCGATTTACATCCGGATCTGCGTACCCGAGCGCGCAGGCTCCCACCGCCATGATGGAAAAGTCGAGATATTTTCTCCCATCGAGATCCCAGATGTATGCGCCTTTCGCTTCCGAATAGTACGCCGGCCAATACTCCGGCAGAAACATTTCTGCGCGCTTCGAGAGAAGCTGATTGCCGCCGGGGATCAGCGTCTTTGCTTTTTTCCAGAGACGTTGGCCACTACCGTCCTTTCGGGGCATTTTTTTCATAGACGTACAGTACCCTTTAGCCGAGTAATTGCAAAAGTGTCTTTGCGATGAATCGCTGTTGCGTCTCGGTTATGTCGGGAAAAAGCGGGAGCGAGATCTCCGAGGCGGCAAACGTTTCAGCCTTGGGACACATCCCTTTTTTGTATCCGAGCGAACGATAGTAGGGATGCAGATGAACCGGCACGTGGTGCACTTGCACACCGATCCCACGCTTCCGCGTTGCGCCAAAAATCTCATCGCGCCTTTTTATTTCAGATTCAAGAAGCCGCACCGAGAAGAGATGCCACGCGGATGTGTTGAGCGATTCTTTCGGAGGCAGAATGAGCCGGGCATCTTTGAGAAGAGAGAAGTAGCGCAAAGCCTTCCCGCGGCGCTTTGCGATGAATGTATTCAGACTCATAAGCTGGGATCTGCCAAGTGCCGCCTGCATGTCGGTAAGCCGGTAATTGAAGCCGAGGAGAAGCATTTCCTGATGCCACGCGGGACGCTTCGGATTCCCCTTCCGAATGCCGTGGGTGCGGAAAAGTCGGAGCGTGTCGGCATAGGCCTTGCGGTTTGTAAGAATCGCGCCTCCCTCTCCTGTCGTGATAGATTTCACGGGATGAAAACTGAACGTCGTCATGTCTGCGAGAGAGCCGATTTTCTTGCCGCGATAGCTCGCGCCAAGCGCTTGAGCGGCATCCTCGATGAGAACGAGTGAGTGCTTTTTTGCGAGTGCGCGAAATGCACGCAGATCCACAGGAGTCCCTCCATAGTCGACGGGAACTATCGCTTTCGTTCGCTTCGTTATCTTTCGCTCCACGTCGACAGGATCCAGATTGCCCGTTCTCTCGTCGATATCCGCAAAAACTACCTTGGCACCAATGGCGAGAGCCATGTTCGACGTCGCCGAAAACGTCAGCGGGGTTGTAATAACCTCGTCACCTTTTCCAATACCTGCGGCGACGTATGCCGCGTGGAGTGCGGCCGTGCCGTTTGCGACAGCAACGGCATACTTCGCCCTGCAAAAGCGAGCAAGCGCGCGCTCGAACTTCTCTATCTCGGGACCCTGCGTCAGATAGTCCGATTTTAGTACTCGTGCGACCGCTCTGATATCCGCGCCTGAAATATTCTGGCGGGAATACGGGATCATCATACGATCCTCAATTCCTTCTTGATACGTCCCGGTGGGAGAAGACGGTCCGTATTGTTGCTGATGTACGAAAAGCCCTTTGGCAGAGAACGGAATTTGGTAAACGGGCTTTTCCGTCCCCAGTCGGTAAACTCCGGTTCGATTACGTACAGAGTGCCGATGTCTTTCGTTCTCCCCGCTTCGTATTCGGTGATGAGCGTCTCATGCATCTTCTCGCCCGGACGTATGCCGATAATCGTATATGAACACTCGGGAGCGACCGCGCGGATGACGTCTTTCACATATGCAGCGCGCATCTTCGGGACGAAGATCTCTCCGCTGTCCATGACGCGAAGCGCTTCGATGACAGAGTCGACGACGGAATCGATGTGTATCCAAAAACGCGTCATGTTCTCGTCAGTAAGCGTGATTGTCCCGCTCAGACGCTGTTTCTCGATCAGCTCCACAATGGAGCCGCGGCTTCCTAAGACGTTCCCATAGCGCACGACGCTAAAGCGCGTTCGTTTATGTTTGCCGCGGTAAACGTTCGCCGCGATAGTGAGACGTTCTGCACACATCTTCGTCGCACCATAGAGGTTCACGGGCTGCACGGCCTTATCGGTAGATATCGTGAGCACCCTCCCCAAGTTGTTCTCAAGCGCTGCTTCGATAACATTGCGCGTCCCATTGATGTTGGTCTCGACGGCCTCGGCCGGATTGTACTCAAGTGCGGGAACCTGCTTAAGCGCTGCCGCGTGGATGACGATGTCGACATGGCTGAATGCGCGCGTAAGTCGTGCACGATCACGCACATCGCCTATGAGAAAACGCAATCGCCGATCGTCGAATTCTCTGCTCATTTGATCCTGTTTGTATTCGTCTCGACTCAAAACAACGATCTTGGTTATGCCCGGGACGGCGCAAAGCCGCCGCACCATCGCCTTGCCGAACGTGCCCGTGCCGCCGGTTATGAGAACAGACTTCCCCTTGAGGTGCGAGGTCTTCATTGGCCGCTTATGGTACATTCTTTCCGGACGAAGTCTAGACTGCACCTTTGAGTTTATTGCATATATAATCAGTGATCATCTGCATATTTTTTTCTCCCTCGGCGTCGGACTTTTTTTCGATCTGCGTTTCAAGATACGCAGGAATACTTGCCTGCTCAAACGCTTTGAGATATCGGAGCGTGTTCTCTTGCGATACGATGGCGCCCCTTTGGAGCGCGTCGAATGCCCGCTTGCACGATTCGACCGAGTCGACACGGAATACTCCGGGGCAGTCGCGCCACCAGGGAATGCCAAAAACGAGCGGGCATTTGCCGCGCAAAAGCGCTTCCCAACCCGCTGTACCGGTGATGACGGCAACCGTCTTTGAGTGCTCCGTCAGTTCAAACGTATCTGACGTGATCGGGACTAGCCGCACATGGGGAATACGTGCCAGCCGTTCATAGTATCCCCGGTACCTGGCACTCGAATAGCGTTCTTTGGAGCGAAGCCACCACTGGGAAGGGTGCTCCTTCACAAAAATTTCCCAGCCCGCAGGAAGCGCTGCGGAAAGCGTCTCAACCGCGAGAATTTGATCGTGGTATACACCGCCCTGCGGGCTCGTCGTACGTTCCGGTTGGAATGAAAGCGGCATATAGACAAAGGGGACACGTGCATCAACTTTTTTTACTACGCGCACGTACTCTTTCTTCAAGTTTTCCCTGCCGAAGCGCCGCAGGTAGCCTGCCACGATCCGAACCAACTCCCCTCGCATAGTAGCTGAAATCGCAATGTGCACGCGATGTAAAAACAACCCCAATCCGGCTCCCCTCTCGCGCTGAAGTGTCATATAGGGCGGAGCCACGCGGGATTGCGGTGCCGTGTGAGCCTTCCAGTACGCTTGAAGCTCGGGGCCTAGATCATTCTCCGACACCAGAGTTTTTTGCAGACGCTTCTGTGCGATGCACAACTCATCGCTCCCCTTCCAAAAATCGCTATATGGCAGAGAATGCCCGGCAACCCATGTATCTTCAAAGCAGAGTGTCGGAATGTTACGCTGCCGCGCGAGATCGTATACGACGTTCGTGTAGATACTGTGCGGCACGAGTGCGTAAAGTACAAAGTCCGGCTTCACGGTATCAAAAACGTAGCGCCAGTATGCAAGCATCGTGTAGTAGACATGTTTGCGTTCATCCACAGAAGCGCGGTCGTAGCGCTTGTTCATCATGGTGAGAATGAGCGACTCGGTTGAATACATTGCCTCGATGAGAGCGAGATCGGCAGGAGATATCTTTGCGTCTTTGAGCGCGTCGGCGCGCACAGCATCCCACGCGTCGTAGTGGTCGTGAAAGATCGAACCCGCCGGATTGAGATACTCGATGGGCCGTTCGCCGACCCAGTAGACTATCTCGTGCCCATCTTCCCGCAATCGATCGAGAAGTATCTTCGTGTGAGGGTCGTTCGATGGCCACATCAGAAGTATTCTCATAACTGATGTTACTGGTTGATCGTGTAAACCTTGTAGAAGTACGAGCCCGTGTCCGCGAGAAGTTTGCGCGGTGCGCCCTCCTCCACGAGCGCTCCGTCGGAGAGCACGACGAGGGCGTCGGAGCCCATGATGGTCGAAAGACGGTGCGCGATCGCGACGATCGTGATGCGCCCTTTCAACTCCTCGATCACTTTCTTAATGTGCGCTTCCGACTCGTTATCCAAGGCACTCGTTGCCTCGTCGAGTATCAGAAGCTGTGGCTTCCTAGCAAGCGCGCGTGCAATGACGATACGCTGGCGTTCTCCAGCACTCAATCTAATTCCCCGCTCGCCTACGAGCGTATCGAGGCCCTCGGGGCTCGACTTGATGAATCCGTCGATGTGCGCCATCCGTGCAGCTTCCCACACCTCCTCATCCGATACCGAATCATCATAGAAACGAATATTGTTGCGGATGGTGTCGTGCAGGAGGAAAAGGTCCTGCGACACATATGCGACATTCACGCGCCACTCCGAAAGCGAAATCTCACGACAATCAACGCCATCGAGCTTGATTGCGCCTTTGCTTGGTTCGAGGAGTCGCAAGATGAGATCGACCGTTGTCGTTTTGCCCGCCCCCGATGGGCCCACGATGCCCACCATCGACCCTTTCCGTATCGTGAACGAAACATTCTTGAGAACGTCCTTCCCCTGCAGGTATGCGAACGAGACCTTGTCGAACTCGAGCGTATCGTTGAAAACGAAGGGACGATCTCCCGAGGGAGGCTGCACACCCCCCGCCGCATCGCTTTCATAGAGTATGACGCGCTCAAGGTGCGGCGCGAGCTCTGAAATGTATTGCACGTTGTTCTGCAGTTGTTGCACATACGTGAAGATGCGATAGATAAGGTAGAGAATAGCCGGAAGCGCAGCGACCGAAATGAACGACGTCTTGAATGCGAGTGAAAGAATGGCGGCGATGTAGATAACCCCGATAGGGGCGACCACTTGCGTTGCGGTCGCCTGGAACATGGCGATCCGCACGGTCAAGCTCTTGATGCGCTCGAAGAAATTATTCCCGAGTGCAATCGCGGAGCGCTCGACACCGAAGGCCTTCACGCTCTTGAGGCCACCCACATGCTCGGTAACATGATGCATGGTGTCCCGATAGTTCTCCGTTCGCGCGCGCGATATGCCATGCACCCGATCGATGAGCGAGCGGAGCGAGACGAACACGAGCGCCCCGATGAGGAGCGTCGAGACTGTCACGATAGGAGAAATGGAAAACGCCACGGCAAGGTACATCAGGAGACTCGTGAGGAGCGTAATGGTGAAACTCAATTTCGAGAGGAGCGAGGTCGCGGCCGGTGTGTCGATCATAAGCAGCGTCTCGAGATTGCCGAGCTTCTGCCGAAGAAGGTAGGGCCACGAGGCGTTCAAGACCATGGAAAAGAGTTTCGCGCGCGTAGCGCGCTCATACTCGTTGGTGATGCGGATCTGGATGTAGCTTATCCAGAGGGACATCAGCGCCTTGCCGATAAAAAGAATGACAATGAACGCAAGAAGGTAGCGTGGAACGAACGGGATATGCGCAAAGGCGAAGAGGGCTTGTATCGCCTGCGAGAGCATGTCGGTCGCGGGACTCTTGAGTCCGAGCACGAGGGTCAAGAGCGGAATGACCGCATTGATGCCGATACCTTCCAGAATGCCGCCGACGAACCCCAATCCCGTGAGCGCGAGGATCTGCCTGCGGTACGGCGCATAGGCGCGACGCGCAAGACGCGCGACAGCTAGGAGCTGCCGGTAGATGTGGAACTTCTCTATGCCATCCATAGTGTTTACGCTACCACACCCTCGCCTCGTAGTATCAGGATTACAGCCTCGGAGAGGTCGGCTGCCCAAAGCGTAGGCTGTGAGTCTGTATCGGAAACAGTGTTGCCGACAAGGATAGTTTGGGTTCCTGCCGAAGTACCTGCGGCAATATCACGCTCCTTGTCGCCCACCATAAAGCTCTTCGAGAAATCGATGTCGTGCTCGCGCGCTGCCTGCAAGAGCATGCCACTTTTTGGTTTGCGACAATCGCACTCCTTTGCATATTCCGCCACCGTGCCCTCCGGAAGATGTGGGCAATAGTACCAGCCGTCCACGCGCGCGCCTTCGGCGCGAAGCTGCTCATCAAGCTCCGCATTGAAGGCCCTCGTATCGTTCTCGGTGTGGTATCCACGCGCAATACCTGATTGGTTGGAAACTACAATGACTGCCATGCCGGCATCGTTGAGGCGTTTGATCGCAGAAGCGACACCAGGTAAAAGCTTCGCAATCTTCGGATCACTCGCGAATTTTTTGTCCTCGTTGAGGACACCATCGCGATCGAGAAATACGGCAGATCTCATGAACGAAACTTTCCCTCTAGAAATTCACACCATGCATGGAACGTAAGCTCGTGCATTTCCTGAATGCGCGCCGTCTCTTTTGAGGGAACAACGACTGTCACATCCGCACTCTTGCGTAGCCCTTTCCCCTTTTCTCCGGTGAGCGCAATCACATGCATTTTTTTCTTACGCGCCGTGCGGATCGCAGCAAGCACATTCTTCGAACGGCCGCTTGTGGTGAAGGCGACGAGAACATCACCTGCGTTCCCGAGCGCTTCCACCTGCCGCGCGAATACATATTCGAAATCCCAGTCGTTCGCTATCGCGGTCAGAGCCGAGGAGTCTACCGTGAGTGCGAGTGCGGGAAGCGCCTTCCTGTTTTTTGCATATCTGCCGACGAGCTCCGCGGCAAAATGCTGACTGTCAGCAGCAGAGCCGCCGTTGCCACAGACGAGCACTTTCTTTTTGGCCGAGAGCGCGCGCAGCAAAAGAGTGCCGGCACGTTCGACATCCGGAAGAATCTGCCGCATACTTGCCTCGAGCACATCTCTATGACGCAAAAACGCCGAGGTAAACGTGCTGGTTCGAGCCATACTCGTGTGAAAGCTTCGCACTTGCAGCGTACCTCAAAAAGCGCGGGCAGGAAAGCGCGCATCCTTCCGTTTCCGAAAATAGTGCGACTCGTGCAACGAGCGAAAGAAAGGGGCTCGAGGATTGTTACGACAAACGGCTGCTTCGATATTCTGCACGTCGGCCATGTGCGCTACCTCTCGTTTGCAAAAAAACTAGGTGATCTCCTTATCGTCGGCGTGAATTCGGACACTTCGGTGCGAAAGCTCAAGGGCGTCGGGCGTCCGATCTGTCCCGAGCGCGAGCGGGCAGAAGTCGTAGCCTCACTCGCATCAGTCGACGCGGTCTTTATATTCGACGAAACGACACCGATACGCTGGCTCAAGACAATCAAGCCCCACGTGCATGTCAAAGGCGCCGACCGCTCGATGCGTGAGATTGTCGAAAGAAGAGCTGTTCAATCGTATGGAGGCCGCGTCGTGCTCGCACCATATCACAAGGGCCGCTCCACGAGCGCCGTCATCCGCACCGTCACGCATTATCATTCTCTGTTGATGTAATCCCTCACATCAAAGGCCGCTCTACAACTGCCCTCATTCAAAAAAAGTTCTAGACTAGTTATACGTTTGGTACCATGGTATGAAAAATAAAACTACCAAGGAATAGGCCGATTACATGCTAGTCACCGGTTTAGTGCGTCGGCGCGAAGTAATCCGCGATGCCTTTTATGATATCGAATTCGGGCACAAAGCCGAGTTTTTCTTTAGCGAGGGTCATATCGCATTCGGTGTGGGTTTGGTAGCGCCCCTCATACGGATTGTCGACATATTCAGGAATTCGCGAAGTGCCGAGCGTCGCATTGAGAATTTTCACCAGATCATTGAAGGAAGTCGCACTTCCAGAGCCGCAATTCACGATCGCATTTTGCTTGCTCGCGAGCGCGCAGAGATTTGCAGCGACGACGTCTTTGACATATATGTAGTCACGCTTCTGCGTGCCGTCGCGAAAAATTTTTGGATTTCCCGTTTTCATCTGCTGCGCCAGCTGGTAGATCATGCTCGCCCGCTTCCCCTTGTGCGACTCTCCCGGCCCATAGACGTTGCAGTAACGGAGTCCGACGATTGTGACATCGCGATGAGTCTTGCCGAATTCCGTTGCATGTTCCTCAAGCAGTTTCTTTGACTCCGCATATGGATTCAGCGGTTGGAGCGGCTGATCCTCTTTGTACGGCGTGGGACCGTTGCCATAGATTGCCGTCGAAGAAGCGTAGATTATCTTTTTGCACCCGTTCTGGGCTGCACGCTCGAAGATTAAAAGTGAGAAATCAACATTGACGCGCATCATCTCCGCCATATCGAATAACGTTGTGTCGTTGTTTGCCGCTTCGTGAAAGACGGCATCGAGTTTACCCAAAGCGCTCGCATCCTTTTCGAGCGCTTTGAGCTCGATGAGCACCATGTTCCCCGATACTGTCTGCTCTCCCCCTGTGCCTGTGACGAGCACTTCGTGCCCAAGCTCTACGAGCCGTTGCGCAATGTTCGAGCCGATGAATCCTGTACCGCCTGTCACCAAAACTCTCATACGATGTATGGTATCTCGTTGTTAACCGTTCCGTACTTCGCTTTGCCCTCCAAGAGCGTTTTCGCCATTGCGACTACTCTATCGGGTGCTATCGAGCGTAAAGATGGGTCCTCATTGATTGGAGGATTCTTGTGGTTGTATGCGGTGATACTCGGACTCGTGTGGAAAAATTCATAGAGGCACACCGCCTTACCTAATGGGCCGTACAAAAATGGCGTTTCGGGTCCGAAGATGGCAAGTGTCGGGAGCCCGACCATTGCAGCGAAGTGCGGATTGCCGCTGTCGTTCGAGATGAGAAGCTCGGCCATGTCGAAGAGCTCCACGAGTTCGCGCAATGTATGTGTTTTTCCTGCCATGTTGAGGCACTGCCCGCCCGTACGGGAATTCACGTATTCGCACACTTCCGCGTGCTCCTGCGTACCTATAAGAACGATTCTATGCGTTGGATACGCGACGATAAGTTTCTGCACCACCGCAACGTATAAATCTTTGGGATAGTCTCGTACTGAAAGCGCTCGACCGACAGTCGGCGCGACAACGATCAAAGGCTCGCCTTTGTATCCCAATTCTTTCAACCTTGCGCTCACGTTCTCTTTGAGCCGAGTGCCCGATGTGTACGATGGGACTACAATTTCACTGGTTTTGATTCTCCCCGCGTAGTTGTAGTAGCTTTCGTTCAAACCGAGAGCCGATTTGGTGAGCGCAAGGTGGTTCTTCGCGATGTGCATGTTCTGATTGAAGTTGCAGCGGATGTCGTAAAAATCTCCGCGGTACATTCCTTCCATCGTGTAGCGAAAATAGCCGGCGCGGAACTTTGCGCGGATGAGGAACGCGATGATGGCCGAGATCCGCAGAAAGAGTTCGTAATCGATGATGAGGTCGAATTTCTTTCGGGAGAGTTCTCGTGTCTGTGCCAAAATTGAAACAAAAAGTCCGCGAAGGCTCGAATCGTCGATGACGTGGACATTCCCCTCTCCGATCAGATCAAGCATTTCCCACGAGTCCTTTTTGCTCGCGAGACAGAGCGCGTGGATCTCTGCATCGGGAATTTTGTCTTTGATATGCCGAAGCGAGGAATATGCCATCACCGCTGCTCCCATTTCGACAAGTTCGATCACAAGGATTTTCCTCACCGTTTTGTCGCGCGGCGTTGGCCGGAGCCTATGGATGAGTGTAAAGAAAAAGCACGTCAGTGAGCCCACGTACCGCTCGACCAAACGCATCCAAGGCGCGTAGTGCATGAATACGATTACTCTACCCTAGGACCGCTTGCGAGCAACAGCAAAGAGATCGTAGTATCGACGGCGCGACGGAAGCATGTAGAGCCAGACAACTATTGCGGGAATCCCGAAGAGGATTGCATCTTTCACCTTTGCGAGTGCGTGCACCGTGCGTACGATAAGTGGCCGCTTGCCTTGCCGTACCTGCGTGTCACCGACCGTCCGGCGCACCGTGCGCACCACGTCGAAGGATAAGTTTTCCCCATACTTAAAGCGCATTTTCATCACGAGCGTCCAGAGTTCAGCCGCGCCGCGCCGCAGATAAATCACCTCGAAGCCACGCGCTTCAAGAAATCGCTTGAGTGACGTGCGGTCCCAGTTCGTAAGGTGTGCTGGAGGAAGATCACCTTTCATGAGCCATGGCGCGTGCTCGCGATATGGCATGCTCATCGCCACGTATCCGTCCGGTTTTAAAAGACTCTTAATCGACCCGATGAATTCATTGTGATTGTCGATATGTTCGAGTACGTCGAAGAAGGTGACGAGGTCGAATTTTTTTTCCGGATGCTGCTTCGCATACGCTACGACGTCGGCGACTTCGAGATCTGCTATGCCTGTTTTCTGCTTCGTGGCTTCGATCGCGTCGGGATCGATATCGATGCCGGCACTTTCCCATCCGCGCTTTGATGCAAGCTCGAGAAAGTTGCCGATGCCGCAGCCGACATCGAGCACACTTCCCCGCCGGTCGCTCAATAATCTAAGCGTTTTCTTATGGTTCCACGTCGGCCCCCAGACCGGATCGTGGTTGCGCGCGCCGTAGGTCGCATGCGCGCTGTACCATTCGGCGCCGGGATTTTTCAGGGGCCACCAAAACTGCACGCCGCACGAGCTGCATCCGTACTGTGAGTATTGCAAACCATCTGTATGCGTGCGACCGGTTTGCTGCGGCGCATGTGCGTCGCAAAGCGGGCAATTACTCGGTGTAGAGGGCATATGGCGAAAGTGGGGGCATGATACCACGAGAGCGTTTCTCTCATGAAAAAAGAGAGGCAGAGAGCACTCTTTTGTGGTATACCTTCGGCATGAAAGCTGCGGTGTTGGAGACCATTGGTGCTCCCCTTGTCGTTTCGGAAGTGAAGCTCGGCGAGGTCGGTAGAGGTCAGGTGCTCGTAAAGATACTTGTGAGCGGCGTTTGCGGCTCCCAGCTGCAGGAGATCGAGGGCAATAAAGGAAACGCAAAGTTCGTTCCGCATCTCCTCGGCCACGAAGGCTGCGGTATCGTGGAGAAGATCGGCGAGGGTGTTACGACCGTAAAAAAGG
>Ga0209542_10010447_pt1 | contig 16744 bp, 15 predicted proteins | sample RifCSPhighO2_01_FD_184028 | JGI IMG/M metagenome (GOLD analysis project Ga0209542, IMG submission 184028) | Soil microbial communities from Rifle, Colorado - Rifle CSP2_plank highO2_0.1 (SPAdes) (version 2) | ecosystem: Environmental > Terrestrial > Deep subsurface > Rock core/Sediment ...
AGAAAAAAATAAAAAGATTTATAGTGATATATATAAACTTGATGATAAAAAGGAAATTCAGAAAGAAGAAGATAAATTTCGCCAAACGCTTGATCGTGGCTTGAAAGAATTTAAAAAAAATGTTGATCCATTTATTTTAGCTACTACTTACGGATTTCCGATAGAACTGACAGAGGAATTAGCTAAGGAAAAAAATATTAAAATAGACAGGAAAGATTTTGATAAAAAAATGGCAGAACATCAGAAACTTTCCCAGACATCTTCCTCTGGAATGTTTAAAGGGGGGCTGGCAAATCGTAATGAAAAAACAGTCAAACTTCACACAGCCCATCATTTGCTTTTAGCTGGATTGCAAGCGGTGGTTGATAAAAATGTTAAACAGAAAGGGAGCAATATCACCGAAGAGCGTTTGCGTATGGATTTCCTATGCGATCATAAATTAACCGAAGAAGAAAAGAAAAAAGTTGAAGATTTTGTTAATGATAAAATAAAAAGAAAATTAAATGTGGTACGTAAAGAAATGCCGTTGGAGGAAGCAAAAAAATTAGGTGCAGAAATGGAATTTGGAACTAAATACCCTGAAGTGGTTTCTATCTATTTTATATTAGATAAAAATGGTGATCCAATTTCCAAAGAATTCTGTGGAGGCCCGCACGTAAAAAATACTTCTGAATTGAGTCATTTTAAAATTTTAAAAGAAGAAGCAGTTTCGGCGGGTATTAGACGTATAAAAGCTACACTTTTATAGTTTTTATGTTGTTTCGCTTATGGTATAATCATATTGTATGGGAATTTTTTCTAAGAAAAAAAATGAGAATGAGCTAGCTTTAGTTTTTGACATTGGGTCTTCTTCAGTTGGAGGTGCTCTTTTTGAAATTAAAAAAGAAGGAATTCCTAAAATAATTTTTTCTATCCGTGAACCTATAATTCTTGAAGACAAAATTGATATTGACCGATTTTTATTTTTAACCACAAAATCTCTTGGAACGGTGGCTAGTAGAATATGTATGATGGGCATCGGAAAACCATCGAAGATTTTCTGTGTTCTCTCCTCTCCTTGGTATGCTTCTCAGACTAGATTTATTAAACTTGAAAAGAATACACCCTTTTTGTTTACTGCAAAACTTGCCGATAGTTTAATTCAGAAGGAAATAAGTCTTTTTGAAGAAGAACATTCAGCTAAATTTATACATACTGACAATAAAATTAGGCCAATTGAATTTAAGAATATGAAAACCATGTTAAATGGATATGCAACACCTGATCCTTTTAATAAAAAGGCTAAAAAACTTGAAATGATTGTCTTTGTTTCCATGAGCGGAGATCAAATATTGAAAAAGATAGAAGACACAATCTTTAGACATTTTCACTCCAGAGATGTAAAATTCTCTTCTTTTGCCATGGCGTCCTTTATCGTGGCGCGGGATATGTTTGTGCATCAAGAGAACTTTCTTTTAGTTGATATTGGTGGAGAGATAACGGATATTTCTATGATAAAAAAAGATGTATTAAATGATTCTATTTCATACCCTCTAGGATGTAATTTTATGATACGTAAAGTGGCAGATAGCCTGGGTTGTACTTTAAGTGAGGCAAAATCACTTATTTTGCTTTTTAAAGATAAACACGCAGTCGCCTCTACTGAGAAAAAACTTGAACCAATTATCAATAAATTAAAAACAGAATGGCTGAGCGAATTTCAGAAATCTTTGGTTAATCTTTCAGATGACATTTCTATTCCTGCTACCATTTTTATAACAGTAGAACAGAATTTAGCAGATTTTTTCTCGGAAATTATCAAGAAAGAACAGCTTACCCAATATACTTTGACCGAATCGGAGTTTAGAATTATTTTTTTAGGAACTCAAACGCTTCACAGTATTGCCGCTTTTAAAGACGAAACAAATCGTGACCCATTTCTTATTATTGAATCTGTTTATATTAATCGTTTTATTTGTTAAAACCCCGTAGTAGAACTTTGCAAAAGTTTCACTACAGGGTAAAATACAATTATGCCAAGAAATCTACTTCAGGATATGGTAAGAAAAACTCCGGCGAAAAAGGGAATGATACAGAGAGAAAAACCTGCCTACCATACTTTCAACGTGGCAGACGCAGGCGGAGAAAAAATTCCTGACAAAACAAAACAAAACAATAAAGGATCTAAATATAGACTTTATTTTGTCGCGTTAATTTCCGTTATTTTTCTCCTTTTCGCTCTTTCTTTTTTATTTTCCAGCGCGAAGGTTGTAGTAACTCCGAAAGTGAAAGAAATACCCTTAAACGAAAATTTATCTGCCACTAAAGATTCAAATACTTCCAGTTTATCTTTTGATTTAGTGGTTATTTCGGGAGAAGAAAATAAGATAATACAAGGTGGGGAAGTAAAAGATGTGGTTGTGGCAGCTAAGGGTACCGTTTTGATTTACAATACTTATAGTTCTTCTTCCCAGACGCTTGATATAGATACGCGGTTGGAAGGATCAAATGGGAAAATTTATAAAACGAGCAAGAAAATAACAGTACCTGGAATGACGAAGGATAATAAGCCGGGCAGTGTTGAAGTAGGTATTTATGGAGCAGAAACTGGAGAAGAATATAATAGTGTTCCTTTAGATTTTAAAATATTTGGTTTTAGAGGAACGCCCAAATATTCCAAATTTTATGCCAGATCAAAGGGAGAGATAACAGGCGGTTTTAAGGGAAAAGCCCCAGTTGTTTCTTCTCTTGATAAAGCGACTGCAGCAAGCGAACTTGAAGCTGCACTAAAAGCCAAGCTCCTAAAGAAAGCCACAGATCAAATTCCAAGTGGCTTCGTTTTATTTAAAGATGCAATATTTCTTGATATAGATGAAAAAAATGTCAATTTTACTCCTGACAAAGATAGTCAAGTATCAGTAAGTATAAAAGGCGCTCTTTATGGATTTATTTTTAATGAAAAAAAGCTGACAGCTAAAATAGCACAAGACATTATTGATAAATATGACGGAAGTGAAATTTATATACCCAATATTCGAGATTTGACTTTTTCCTTTACTGATAAGGAAAATATTTCTTTTGCGGATGTGAAAAGTATAGGTTTTACTTTATCAGGCACTCCTAAAATTGTTTATAAAGTTGACGAAGAGAAATTCACTGTCGATTTATTGAACAAGAAAAAGAAAGATTTTAACCAGATTTTGGTACAGTACCCCAATATTAGTTCTGCAGAATTAATATTTCGTCCTTTTTGGAAAGCTTCTTTTCCTGAAAAAAGTGAAAGTATAGAAATCATTGTAAATTATCCAAAATAATTTTTAGTCTTTTACGGGTTTATTAACATTACATATTGACCTCTAAGTATAAATTTAGTATCATTAACAAACTTAATGAGTGATCCAAAAAACGAAAAAATATTAACTACTAGAGGGGTTGTTACCGAATCGTTGCCTTCCACTTTGTTTAGAGTAAAAATACCTGCCTCGACGGATAGCAGGGAAGATGATAAGGAAATTTTGGCGTATCTTTCGGGGAAAATGCGCATGCATCGGATTAAAGTCTTAATTGGAGATTCTGTTGAGGTTGTATTAGATTCCTACGGTGGGAAGGGAAGAATCATTAAAAGGTTGTAATTTAAAAACGGATGGTGTATTATATTAGTTGCGGTTTATGAAAAATTATAAACATTGAAAAATAAGGGTTTTTCCCTTGTTTTTGTCTTGTAAGTGAAAAATCAATCATGCGAGTTAGATCAACTGTCAAAAAAATATGTGATAACTGTAAAATGGTTAAGCGCGCTAGACATTTGCGTGTTATTTGTTCTAACCCAAAACATAAACAAAAACAATAAATTATGAGAATTCTTGGCATAACTGTACCAGATGAAAAAAGACTTGAAATTGGATTAACCTGCCTTTATGGTATTGGTGTTCCAACTGCCCGAAAGATTTTAAAACAGGTTAGTATTGATGTAGGTAAAAAAGCCAAAGATTTAATCCCTGAAGAAGAAAATAAAATCCGAGCGATAATTGAAGAAATGAAAATTGAAGGAAACTTGAAAAGGGAAATTTCTGGAAATATTAAAAGATTGAAAGATATTAAAACTTATAGAGGTATTAGGCATACAAAAAGATTGCCAGTTAGAGGACAAAGAACAAAAACCAATTCTAGAACCGTTAGAGGTAATGTTAGAAAAACAATGGCATCAGGTAGAAGAAAAGAGAGTAAAACTTAAAATCATTTATGGGAAAGACAAAAATTACAACCAAAACAACCGAAGAAGTTCTTGTAAAAGCTAAACCGAAGGATGAACAAACAAAAACGGTTACAATCGTGTCCAAAGACGGTCAAGCAAAAACACCTAAGAAAAAAGTAACTTCTGGAATTTTATTTGTCGATGCGACTTTTAATAACACTAAAGTTCTTTTTGGAGATAAGTTGGGAAATACATTATTTTGGTCAAGCGCGGGGACATTAGGTTTCAAGGGGGCTAAAAAAGGAACTCCATTTGCAGCTTCAAAAGTAGGCGATTTAATAGGCGACAAGGCGGCTACTCTCGGAGTAAAAGATTCGGGTGTAGTAGTACGAGGTGTCGGATCTGGCCGCGAGCCGGCAATCAGAGCCTTTATGGCCCACGGTATAGAAATTACTTTTATTAAAGATGCTACGCCAGTGCCTCACAATGGACCGAAAGCTAAAAAACCCAGACGAGTATAAAAATATATGATATCTAAACCAAAATTTAAAATAGGAAGAAGATTGGGAGCCGGAGTATATGATAAATGTCAGACTCCTAAATTTTCGGCTTCTTCTGGTAAATTTGCAGGTTCGGGAGCACGTCGTCCCAAAGCTTTATCTGAATATGGAACACAACTTATTGAAAAACAAAAAGTTCGTTTTTCTTATGGCATTACGGAACGCCAGCTTTCAAATTATGTTAAAAAAGCCTCCCATATTAGAGGGGCAGGTACCACAGAGAAATTTTATGAAGAGCTTGAATCTCGTCTCGACAATGTAATTTACAGAATGGGTCTTGGGTCTAGTAGACGTGCTACTAGACAAATGGTTTCCCATGGACATTTCATTGTAAATAATCACAAGGTTACCATTCCTTCTTATGAAGTAAAAACTGGAGATATTATAAAAATCCGCGAGGGATCAAAAAATAAGAAAATTTTTGATAATTTGGCTGAAAGAAATAAAGATTATAATCCTCCTTCTTGGGTTTCGTTTGATTTTAATAAGATGGAGGGACATATTTTAACCAAACCGAAAAATATAGAAACTTTTCTTGATTTAAATGCTGTGCTTGAATTTTATAGTCGTTAATATTATTAATTTATATAAAAAATTATGCCTGAATATAAAATAATTATGCCTTCCAAGCCTCGCATTGTTTTAGAGGAAGACAATAAAGGAGTATTTGAAATAGACGGCTTATATCCCGGATATGGCCATACCTTAGGCAATAGTTTGAGAAGAATTATTCTTTCTTCATTGCCGGGTGCCAGTATTACATCTATAAAAATAGAAGGTATTTCTCATGAATTTCAAACTATGAACGGAATTAAAGAAGATGTAATCGTAATGATTTTAAATCTAAAGAAGATTCGTTTTAAAATGATATCTGATGAACCGCAAACGGTGACACTTTCCGTGAAAGGACCGAAAGAAGTTTTAGCCAGGGATGTTAAAACTGGTGGGCAAGTAGAGATTTTAAATCCTGATTTGCATATTGTAGAAATAACAGGCAAAATCAATTTGAATATTGAAATGAAAATTGAAAAAGGTTTGGGATTTATACCGAAAGAAATTTTGCAGAAAGAAAAAGTTGATATTGGTACTATTGCCGTCGATGGTATTTTTACTCCGATTCGTCGTGTTTCTTATGAAGTTGAAAATATGCGTGTTGGTGATAATACGAATTATAATCGTTTAAGAATTTCAATTGAAACGGATGGCACCTTGATCCCACGTGAAGCATTTTTAAAATCTATTGAAATAATGATTAATCAACTGAAAGCCATTATTGATTTTAAAGAACCGGAAGAAGAAATCAAAGAGCCTGTCCGCAATGTTTCGCGTAGTAATACAGAGGAAGGGGAAAAGTCTGATGAAGAAGATAGTAAAAAAACTGATGATTTTACTGACATCTTGAAAACTCGCACAGATAGTTTAGATCTCTCTACCAGAACATTAAATGCGCTTACTGCCGCGAATATTCGGACTTTAGGGGGTCTTGCCAGAAAAAAAAGAGAAGATCTTCTTGAAGTCGAAGGTATTGGTGAAAAAGGAATTAGTGAAATTAAAAAAGTGCTCGGCAAATTTGGCTTGAATTTAAAAGAATAATATGTATTTGGAAGAATAACTACGAGCTTAACGCCACTAAATTATATGCGACATCATAACACTAAGAGAAAATTTGGAAGAGATAAAAACCAGAGAAAAGCACTGTTGAATTCCTTGGCACTTAATTTGATTATATGCGGAAAAATAAAAACAACTGAACCGAAAGCAAAAGAATTGCGTCCATTTATTGAAAAACTTATAACCAAGGCAAAAAAAAACGATATGTCAACTCGCAGAATTATTATTTCGAAACTTTCTAATCGTGGCAAGGGAATTAAAAAATTTTTTGAAGTTATTGTTCCTAAATACATGGATAAAAAAGGTGGTTACACTAGAATTTTAAAATTAGGAGCTAGAAAATCAGACGGGACTAAAATGGCCTTGATAGAATTCGTTAGTTAGTAGAAAATTTATAAAGTCCGTAAAGTTATAAAGCAATGAAAAAACAAGAAAAGAAAGAAGAAAAAATAATAGATGCAAAAGGAAAAACACTAGGAAGAGTTGCTAGCGAGATAGCTTTTTCACTTATAGGCAAGACTCAAGCTTCCTTTGAAAGACATATTTATTCAGGCCTTAAGGTAAAAGTAATAAATGCTTCTAAGGTTAAAATTACTGTTAAAAAACTAGAAGAGATTTATCATACAAGATACTCCGGATATAGAGGCGGGCTTCGTATTCTGAAGGGTACAGAAACAGTAGAAAAAAAGGGTTTGAGAGAATTGATAAAACTGGCAGTGTATCGTATGCTTCCAGGGAATAAATTGAGAAAGGAAATGATGAAAAATTTAAAAATTGAAAACTAAATGTAATAAAACTATGATAACAACAGATAAAAAAACAACAAAACCTGCCCGCAATGTTACGCATAGCGTTGCGGGCAGGGGAAAATATAAGGAGGGGATAGGAAGAAGAAAAACCTCAACTGCTAGAGTGCGTATTTGGCAAGCGACGAAATCCGGTTTTATTGTCAATGGAAAGGATGCAAAAGAATATTTTAAAACAGAGGAACAACGTCGTTTAGTTGGAGACCCGATCGTGAAGGGTGTTAGCGGTCAAGAGAAAGTAAATAATAAATGGATGGTAGAAGCAAAAGTATCAGGCGGGGGAGTTCATTCTCAAGCTGAAGCTGTTCGCCATGGTCTGGCTCGGGCCTTAGTTTTATTTAATGTAGAATTACGCCCCAAATTAAAAACTTTGGGGTACTTAAAACGTGATCCTAGAGCTAAAGAGCGCAGAAAATTTGGTCTAAAAAAAGCTCGCAAAGCTCCTCAGTGGAGTAAACGCTAATTGATTAGCGTTTACTGTGGTTTCGTGCAAGAGAAAATTTCCGGTGCGAACTGTTTTTAACAGTGAGCCGGAAATAGCGGGACACGTAATTTGACCACAAAATCTCCCTTAAAAAGTTTTTTCTTTGTTTTTTATGTAAAAATCCTGAAAATTAAAAGATTTTAAGAGTCGTGGGTTCCCTGTCCTCACGGACTCCGAGGGCGAAGGCTCAGAAATCTTTTGAATTTTTAGGGTTTTTAAGAAATTTTTATTTTTTATTTTTTGGGATTTATGCTAATATAAAAATATGGATAAAGAGGAAGAAAAAAAATCTGAAAATTCAGAGCCGGTAAAGGATGAATCAGAGGTCCTTGAATTTGAATTTAATGAAGATGGAGAGGAAGATTTGAAAAAAACCCTAAAGAAACTGAGGACTGATTTGAAAGTGTGTAAAGCAGAAAACTACGAGCTTAACGCCACAAAAATTGAATATTTGAATGGTTGGCAAAAAGAACGAGCGGATTTTGCTAACTATCGAAAACAAGAAGATGATAGACGGGTAAATTTTTCAGAATCGATACGCGAGCGTATTTTGACGAAATTTTTAGCGATATTAGATAGTTTTAATATGGCTTTTTCCAATAAAGAAGCTTGGAAAAAAGTGGATGAGAGTTGGCGAAAGGGAGTAGAATATATTTATGCTCAACTGAATACGATTTTTGAAGAATATGACGTAAAAGAAATAGGAGCAGTAGGGGAAAATTTTGATCCGAGTGTTCATCAGTCTATAGATATGACCCAAACTGATAAAAAAGAAGAGAATCATAAAATTTCAGAAGTTATTCAAAAAGGCTATAAATTGGGTGATAGAATAATAAGAGTTGCCCGAGTTAATGTTTTTGAATATAATGAACCAGAATCAACAACAGAGAAATAGACAATGTGAGCATTGTAAAACTTCTTTTGAAACCTCAGATGGAGAACTTTCTTTATATGAAAAAGTTGGTATTGAATTACCAACAATATGTTTCTTTTGTCGCATAAAATTACATTTATCTTTTTGGTTGTTCGGAAAATTTCGTAAAGGTAAATCTGATCTTTCTGGAGAAGGTTTAATTACAGTATTGCCCGAGAAAAATAGATATCCAATTTATACTTTGACTGAATGGTATAGTGATAAATGGGATGCCATGGATTATAGACAAAATTATGATGAAAAAAGAGCATTTTTTGAACAATTGCAGGAACTTCAAGAAAAAGTGCCTCATCCGCATCAAAATGGTGTAAAAAATACTAATTGTGATTGGTGTGATGATGTTTGGAATTCAAAAAATTGTTATTTATCTCGCTCAATGGAAGAATGTGAAGATTTACTTTATTCTTATAGAAATATAAGAGTCAAAAATTCTATAGATATGAATATTTGTTTTAATTGTGAAAAGTGTTATGACTCTGGGGAATGTCATCATTCTTTTAAACTTTTTTACTCTAAACATTCTCGCGATTGTGTGGATTCATATTTTTTGTATGACTGTCGTAATTGTCAAAATTGTTTTATGTGTTGGAATTTAAGAAGTAAATCGTATTGTATAGAAAATATTCAGTATAGTAGAGAGGAATATTTAGAAAAATTAGAATCTTTTTATCTTGGTTCATATAAATCTGTTCAATCTCATAAAAAACGTTTTGAAGAAATAATACGAGAAGAAATAGTTCATAGACCAAATTTTAACTTAAAAACATATAATTCTGACGGCGATTATTTATTAGATTGCAAGAATTGTCACAACTGTAATACAATATCAGAATCTGAGGATTGTTCTAATTGCATTAGGGGATTAAATCAAAAATCTATGATTGATTCCGATGGATGTTGGCATTCTGAATTGATTGGAAATTGTAGCTGTTGTTTAAATGGTTATGCGGAGAAATATTGTGTTTGGTCTTCTTCGCGATACTCGGAATATCTGGATTTGTGTATAGAATGCGAATATTGTTTCGGTTGTGTGGGTCTTAAGAAAAAAAAGTATTGCATTTTAAATAAACAATATACTAAAGAGGAATATGAAAAACTGAAAGCTAAAATTATTTTAGATATGAGGCATAAGGGAGAATATGGTAAGTTTTTACCTTATTCTATGTCGGCAGGTCCTTTTAATTTTTCTACCAGTTTTTTGTATTTTTCGGATACTAAAAAAGAAGATATTTTGAGACTCGGTGGTTATTGGGAAGATATTAAAGAAAATAATGTAGAAGGGATGCCAACAAATGAATTGCCAGATGATATAAAAGATGTCCCTGATAATATAATTTCTCAAGCGCTTATATGCGGAAAATCTGGCTGGCGTTTTAATATATCTTTAAATGAGCTTATCTTTTATAAAGAGAATAATATTCCACTTCCAAGATATCATTTTGATGTAAGGATAAAAAATAGCTTGAAATATCTGACTATTTTACAATCATATCCATATAAATGTTCTTATTGTAAAAAAGATATAGAAGCATATTATTTACCGGAATGGAATTATCAAAAAATCGCCTGCGAAGAATGTTATAAACAAAATATAAATTAATAAGGTAGCAAACTCTGCTATCGCAGAGTTTGCTACCTTTGATGATGTATGGAATATAAAAGTGAGAATAAAATATGTCAGAACTGCAAAAAAGACTTCACTATCGAGCCGGGAGATTTTAATTTTTATGAAAAAATAAAAGTCCCTCCTCCGACTTTTTGTCCGGAGTGTAGAATGATAAGGAGAATGACGTGGAGAAATGAACGGACTATTTATCATCGTTCATGCGATTTATGTAAAAAGAACACAATAAGTGTTTATAACCCAGATTTATCATTTAAGGTGTATTGTTATGACTGTTTTTTTAGTGATGATTGGGATCAATTGGATTCTGGCAGGAAGTATGATTTTTCGAAACCATTTTTTGAACAGTTTAAAGAATTACAGCTTCGTGCTCCAAAACTTGCTAGACAATTGTCACATAGCATTATAAACAGTGATTATACTAATCATGTAGGGGATGTGAAAAATTGTTATTTAGCCTTTGCATCTGTAAATGATGAAGATTGTTATTATATAAATTATGTAAGTTATTCAAAGTGGATAGTTGACGGTTTACGTGTTTTTAAAAGTGAACAATGTTATGAATGTGTTGATTGTTTAAATTGTCAAAATGTAAAATATTCTGAGCAATGTTCAGCTTCTTTTGATGGTTTTTTTCTCTTTAATTGCAAGAATTGTTCAAATTGCTTTTTATGTAGTAATCTTGTTAGTCAATCGTATTGTATTCGTAATGTCAAATATACCAAAGAAGAATATAAAGAAAAAATTAAGTCTTTTAATCTAGGATCTAGAAAAATAATTATATCTCTTATGAAAGAATTTAAAGATTTAAAGAAAAATTCAATACACAGAGCTATTGAAGGTTTTAATAACTTTGAATCAACTGGTAATTATTTAAGAAATACAAAAAGATGTAAAAATTGTTTTGATGTTTCTGATGCAGAAGATTGTAAATATGTTAGTTATAGCAACGAAGTAAAAGATACCATGGATGCTTATGCAGCTTATCCTAAAACAGAACTTTGTTATGAATCGGTTGGATCGGGGAACCCAAGTTACAACTGTAGATTTTCTTATTTACCATGGGCAAGTTCTGACATACTTTATTCAAATGCTATATTTTCTGGTTGTCAAAATTGTTTTGGTTGCAATCAAATAACTAACAAATCTTATTGTATTTTAAATAAACAATACTCAAAGGAAGAATACGAAGAGCTAGTACCAAAGATAATACAACATATGAACGATATGCCCTATATAGACAGCAAAGGTAGAATATATAAATATGGTGAATTTTTCCCAGTAGAAATATCGCCATTTGCTTATAATGAGACTATTGCTCAGCAATATTTTCCTATTACAAAGGAACAATCAATAGAATTGGGATATAGTTGGTATGATGACAAAGAAAGAAATTATAAAATAACCAAGATGCCGGGTAATTTACCAGATGATATTGAAGACATAAAAGATGAAATTCTTTCTGAGGTAATTGGATGTGAACATGTTGGTAAGTGTAATCAACAATGCACGATGGCATTTAGAGTTACAGAAAACGAATTAATTTTTTATCGCAAAATGAACATCCCAATACCATCTTTATGTCAAAATTGTCGTCATTATGAAAGACTTGCAAAAAGAAACCCAATGAAACTCTGGCACAGAAAATGCATGAAAGAAGGTTGTACCAATGAATTTGAAACTTCTTATGCTCCAGATAGACCGGAAATTGTTTATTGTGAGAAATGTTATCAGCAGGAAGTTTATTAAATTTATTTTTTTATACTCTTCAAAAAAGCCAGATTTGTTTCTTCGTCTAATTTATCTGTGACGATTATCATCAATTCAGTTCCAAGTCCTAAATCTTTTTTTATATTTGTAAAAAGATATTCATAAGGATAAGGAGAAATCCAGACAGTATTTTTAATACAAATGAAATCAGCTTTTTTTAATAAATAACGCAAAGCTTCACGTTCACTTTTTCTTTCTTCCGGAATGTCTAAAATTATAATTCTCCACAATCCATCCCAAGCAGTAGATACAAGAGCACCACTTCCTTCAAGTTTAATACAATTTAATTTACTTTTGCCTTTTTTAGTTAATTTTAGATAACTTTTATTATCAGACTGTAGCATCTCAACACACCCTGATTCGACTAAATTCTTTATAGAACGAGTTAGGGCATAATTTTTCTTTGGGTCTTTTTCTTTTATTGAATCTAAAGAAATAGCCGGTTTTTCGGCCAGAATCTTGAGTATTTTATTAGAAAAACTTTGTTTTTTCATGGTTTTTACTTGACCCGGTTAGTAGATTTTGGCAAAGCCCTTTCAGGGCGTGCTTTCGCACATTGCCAAAACTCACTACCGGGTTGACATACCCATATATTATAATATATACTGTCTTTTGACAAGTATTTAGTGGTCGCAAAAAACTTGCTAAAAAATTAATATGGGTATATAATGTCCACGTTCTTTAAAATTAATACTTTTTATAAAACACGCATATTCATAAGCTTATGAATTGCTATGCTCGTCGTTCAAGAAAATAATAAATGGAATACCATTTTTATTTTCTAAACTCCTACGCAATGTTTTCTAAAAAGATTAATTTTAATTCACTTTTTAATTATTAATAATTTTTTTTAAATCATATGTCAAAAATAATAGGGATAGATTTAGGTACAACAAATTCGGCAGTTGCCTTAATTGAAGGAGGAGCGCCAAAAATTATAGAAAATGTGGAAGGTAATCGCACCACTCCTTCCGTTGTGGCCATAACAAAAAATGGAGATCGTATCGTCGGACTTCTTGCCAAGAGGCAAGCTGTCACTAATCCAGAAAATACCATTTCTGAAATAAAACGCTACATGGGGCATCGTTTTGATGATCCCGGAGTGCAAAAAGATAAAATTTCTGCTCCGTTTAAAATTGAAACAGGTGAAAATGGCGGAGTAAAAGTAAAAATGTCGGATAAGTTTTATCGTCCGGAGGAAATTTCTGCCATGATTTTACAGAAAATAAAAGCTGACGTTGAAGCTAAATTAGGGGAAAAAATAACAGAAGCGGTTATCACTGTACCTGCCTATTTTAATGATGCTCAAAGAAAAGCAACCAAAGATGCGGGACAAATTGCAGGACTCGATGTAAAACGTATTATTAATGAACCAACTGCAGCCGCTTTGGCTTATGGATTTAATAAAAAGAAAAACGAGAAAATAGTTGTCTATGACTTTGGCGGAGGAACTTTCGATGTGTCAGTGCTCGAAATCGGGGATGATGTGATTGAAGTCAAATCAACCGACGGGGATTCTCATATGGGTGGAGGCGATATCGACAGAAAGATTATTACTTGGATTGCAGAAGAATATAAAAAAGAATCAGGTATTGATGTCAGAAAAGATCCGCTCGCCCATCAAAGATTAAAAGAAGCAGCTGAGAAAGCAAAACATGAACTTTCTACTACTATGGAGGCAGAAATAAATATTCCATTTATCACTTCTGATTCAGGAGGGCCAAAACATTTATTGATGAAAATGTCTCGAGCCACACTTGAATCTCTAGCCAAAGAATATGTAGATCGTTCCATTGAGATAACTAAAAGAGCGCTTGAAGCATCACCATTTAAGATGAATGAAATAAATGAAATTATAATGGTTGGAGGACAGACCAGAATGCCGATGATGGTAGAAGCGGTAAAAAATCTTTTTGGCAAAACCCCCAACTTATCCATTAATCCTGATGAAGTCGTAGCCTTAGGTGCTGCCGTGCAGGCTGGCGTGCTGGCAGGGGACGTACGGGATGTCCTGCTTTTGGATGTGATTCCACTTTCCCTCGGGATTGAAACATTAGGAGGGGTGGCAACAAAATTAATTGAAAAAAACACCACTATTCCAGCCTCAAAATCCCAGGTATTTTCAACTGCCGCCGACAATCAGACTTCCGTGGAAATTCATATAGTCCAAGGGGAACGTCCAATGGCCTCTGATAATAAATCTCTCGGACGCTTTATCCTAGATGGCATTCCGCCGGCGCCTCGCGGTATGCCACAAGTAGAAGTTACCTTCGATATTGATGTAAATGGAATATTAAATGTTACAGCAAAAGATAAAGCTTCTGGTAAAGCTCAATCGATCAAAATAGAAGCAAGTTCTGGATTGAAAGAAGAAGATATTAAAAAGATGCAAGCTGATGCTGAGATACACGCTGAAGAAGATAAAAAGAAAAGAGAAAATGTTGATATAAAAAATACAGCTGAAATGATTATTTATACCACTGAGAAAGCATTGAAAGATAATGAGGCAAAAATTCCCGCTGATGTAAAAGATGCAGTGAACGCAAAAATAACCGCCTTGCGCGGAGTAAAAGATGGGACGGATATTGATGCCATTAAAAAAGCCACGGAAGAACTTTCCAATGAAATGTCTAAAATCGGTGAGGCGATGAACAAAGCCGGTGCAAATCCTTCGACGGGTTCAGAATCTTCGACCCCCGAAGAACAAAATCCGGAAGTGCACGATGCAGAATACAAGGAAGAAGATAAAGATAAAGGCGAAGCCCCAAAACAATAATTTATTTTATTATAAAAAAGCCCCTTCGACTTAGATTGAAGGGCTTTTTTATTTCGTTATTTTCTTGTATAATATCAGTATGGAACTGTTAGAACTGCCCAAAAACAAGGAAATTACATACATCGGTTACACTACTTATCGAGATAAAAATAATCTATTCGGCATAAAACGCAAAGACAGGCGTCAGCATGTTTATATTCTCGGAAAGTCAGGTACCGGTAAATCTGTGTTGATGTTTAATATGGTTATTCAAAATATCCAAAATGGTGATGGAGTTTGTGTAGTAGATCCTCACGGAGAACTTGTAGAAGGTATACTTTCAGCAATACCACCACATCGAATGAAGGATATAATTTATTTTAACCCTGCCGATCCAGACTATCACATAGGATTTAATGTTTTAGAATTAGTTGACTCAAAATATAAACATTTAGTTGCTTCTGGGCTTATGGGAATCTTTACTAAGATTTGGGCAAATGCTTGGAGTGCTCGTATGGAATATATTTTAAATAATGCTATTTTAGCCTTACTTGATACACCGGGTACTACAATGTTGGGAATTCCCCGAATGTTAGTAGACAAAGATTATCGTCAAAAAATAATTTCAAATTTAAAAGATCCAGTTATAAAAGCTTTTTGGATTCATGAATATGAAGCTTGGCAAGATAAATTTAGAAATGAAGCTATCGCGCCTATTCAAAATAAAGTTGGACAATTCCTCTCTACTTCAATTATTAGAAACGTTGTTGGACAATCAAAAAGTACAATAAATGTTTTTGATATTATGAATGAAGGAAAAATTTTCCTAGTGAATGTTTCTAAAGGGCGTATTGGGGAAGATAATTCTTCGCTTTTGGGTGGCATGATTATTACTAAGATTCAGTTGGCAGCCATGGAACGTGTCCGTATTCCAGAAAGTGAGAGGAAAGATTTCTATCTTTATGTAGACGAATTTCAAAATTTTGTGACCGACGCTTTTGCCAGCATTTTGTCCGAAGCCAGAAAATATAGGTTAAACTTAACTGTCGCTCACCAATATACCGCTCAGTTGATTTCAGACAAAAATTCAAGTGTCAGGGATTCTATTTTTGGAAATATCGGTACCATGATAGTTTTCAGAGTTGGTGCTGACGATGCAGAATTTTTAGAAAAAGAATTTGAACCGGAATTTACTCCCCAAGATATTGTAAATTTACCGAATTTTAAAATTTATTTGAAATTAATGATAGATGGCGTAACCTCTCGTCCATTTTCAGCTAAAACTATTCCGCCAATGATAAAAGCTGGCAATAAAAAAGTTGAGGAAGAAGTTATTAAATCTTCTCGTGATCTTTACTGCAGGCCAAGAGAAGTAGTAGAACGAGAAATAAATAATTGGAGCGGAATGTCTATTGGTGATGATAGTAATAGTGGCAGTGTGGAAAAGTTTCCTGCTCAATGTTCTATTTGTAAAAGAGAAACATTTGTGCCTTTTAAACCAGAAGTAGGTAGGGCTGTGTATTGCAGAGATTGCATAGCTAAAATAAAATCTGGGGAATTAAAACCTATTGCAGGATCAATAAAACAAATTAAACAAGATGAGACTAAGTTTTATAAACCTTTAGCGGATTTAGGTATAGAATTTAAGCAGAAAAACGAGAATGGAGAAAAAGAAAGATATCCAGAAAGGGTTGATAAACCTATGCGAATATTTTCAACTATTAAAAAAGTTTTTACTAGTAATAAACCAAAATCTGTTTCGCCGGTAGTTAGAGATAATACAGCTCTGAGAGAAATTTTAAATAAAACCCTGTCTGCGCAGGCAGGACTTTCTGAAAATAAAATTTTTGAAGGAAATAAAAAAGAACCAGAAATAAAAAAATTTGAAGAATCTATAAAATCAACAATTTCTCTCAATGAATTAAAAGACACAAAACCGACGCCCAATACCGTTTTGAAAGACAGATCTGCCAGTAAAGAAGACATGAATAAACTAAAAAATCTTATAGAAACAACCAATATACCT
>Ga0209542_10010448_pt1 | contig 16744 bp, 18 predicted proteins | sample RifCSPhighO2_01_FD_184028 | JGI IMG/M metagenome (GOLD analysis project Ga0209542, IMG submission 184028) | Soil microbial communities from Rifle, Colorado - Rifle CSP2_plank highO2_0.1 (SPAdes) (version 2) | ecosystem: Environmental > Terrestrial > Deep subsurface > Rock core/Sediment ...
TTTAGGTCCGTGTTTAAGAAGTTGCTCTTTGAGTCTTTCGTAATTCTCGATTATTCCGTTGTGAACTACCAGAATTTTTCCGCTGCAATCGGTATGAGGGTGAGCATTTTTCTTGGTGACGCCTCCGTGTGTCGCCCAGCGGGTATGACCGATACCTAAACCCGAGGCGATTTTCTTCCCGGAAAGTACTCTTGCAAGATTTTTAAGCTCTCCAGTTTCTTTGAAAATTTGTGTACGGCCGTTTTTGACAATCGCGATTCCAGCCGAGTCATAGCCTCGATATTCCAACTTGGAAAGTCCGGCCAGAAGAAAACCGGACAGATCGCTCCTTTCTTCACCTACATATCCAAACACTCCGCACATGAGGTAATTTTAAATCCTAGCACAAAGATGACCTATATTCAACAAACTTTCGAGTAGGAGGAGTATATATTTCAAGCATCGTAGGCATTCATTTGATTTTCAGCCAGGTTTGCAAGAGTGAATCTACCAAAGCGGTCTTTAATTTCTTTTTTGAAATAAGTTTAACTTTTATAATAACTTCCATTTGGTTTAGCCATTTGCCTTCAGGTTTTTGAGGATAAAAATATAAGCGAATTATTCTTCTCTGAAATTCATCTAGTATCTCCTCCAAATTAACAACATTGCTAACTTTTATAAATTCCAACCAGTTTCTTATTTTTCCCCTAAAGCGCAAGTCAAAAGGCCTATGAAGTATTTCGAATTTTTTTAAGCCCTTGGCTTTCCCGACATGGGGTTGAGGGAACAATCTTTCCCTTTTTATCTTTTCGATATTTCCTAACTTTGGCAGTCGAAGTTGTCTGCCTTTATTCACAACCTATATTCTAGCAGCTTAGAGGCTTTTCTTAAAGAGTTTTATGTAACTCTTTTCTCAAATAAAGAAATTGTCGGGCTACGGCAAAAACATTCTCAATATCTCTCCAGCCCGGCCAAGTCGGATAATAATTTTGCATACCCATTTGGAATTCGTAAAACATCGGAAGCGCTCCAGAGATTGATGCAATTATTGCGGGAAAATTACCAGCTTCATTTATATCTTCTATGGTTCGCAACCGGCTGACTTTAGGTTCGAAACCTAGAATTCTTGAAATTTTAAGACTCTCAAGATAGGGCGCTTCATTAAGATGAATTGTCGCAATATCGGCCTCTTTAGCCAGCAAAATTCTCCTCCGCGCCAGCCAAGTTAAGCCCGAAATTGTATCTAAATCTATCTGGCTAACCAAACTAAACGCCTCATCCTCTTTCATTCTTAGGCCAAAATTTAGAATTCCTGAATATACATAATGGGTTGGCTTGAGAACCTCAATTGCTCTTGGGCCTATATAATATCGTCTATCGAACCTTACTAAAGCACGTTGTAAAACTCTTTTAAATCCTTCGGTTCTGGGATCACCAAAACTAGTTTCTGCAACTTCTTCTTGCGAAGGCATTGGCCCTAGTCGCGGCAGATAAGCTTCGACTAAAGTTTGTTGGCCATCTAAAAGAACTTCATCTAAATAAAATTTTGCCTGGTCCAATCTTTGATAGAGCTCTCTACGAAGTCGAGTCTTATTCTCCGGATTTAAATCTGCCAAGGCAATTACCGAAAGGCCAGGGGATCTTCGCTCGTAACCAAATAACGCATCTGGCTGCGCTTCTTTTGTAATCTCGCTACTCATTAACTGATTGTAGCTAAAGCTGTCAAGAAGTCTTATTTTGAAGTCTCTTCATCGCCTGTTCCAAAGTAAGAATTTCCGTTTTGTCGCTGGTACGACCTTTCCACTCGACCTTATCTCCGGTTTCTCTCGAAACAACAAGTCTTATTGGAATTCCGATCAGGTCAGCATCAGCAAATTTCTCACCAGCGGAAACATCCCTTTCGTCCCAAAGGACTTCGACTCCAGCTTTTTTGAGTTTCTCATAAACATCCCTAGCTTTAAGCTTTAAGCTTTTAGCTTTTAGCTCCAAAAGGTGAACATCAAACGGAGCTATTGTACTATTCCAGATTATTCCTTTCTCGTCGTGAGAAACCTCAACCAAGGCACCCATTACTCTTGTGGGGCCTATTCCGTAACTTCCAAACCAAATAGGTTTTTTCTTTCCATCCTTGTCCGAATAATACACTTTCATCCTTTCCGCATACCAACTACCTAGTGGAAAGATATTTCCGACCTCAATCGCTTTTGCCTCGATAATCTTACCTTTTTTACATTTCGGGCATTTTCCTCCAACCTTCCCATTAAAAATTTCCTTGTTTTGTCCCCAATTGCATTTGTCACAATAAAAAATTGTATCTTCTCCGGTTTTCGCAAGTACTTGGAATTCGTGAGTCCTATTTGTGGTAAAAACTCCACCAGAGGCTTCGGTTACTCTGAAATCAAATCCCAACCTTTTAAAGATTTTTGAGTAAGCACTCTTTGCTCTCTCATAAAAATCCATTAAATCTTTTTCGGAAACGTGAGCCGAGTAAAGATCTTTCATCATAAATTCTCTGGCACGCAAAATGCCGGATCTTGCCCGTGGTTCATTCCTGAATTTTGTCGAAAAATGATAGACGGCCAGAGGAAGATCTGCGTAGCTTTTGATGTTTTTTCGCAGTAAATCCATTACAATTTCTTCGTGTGTAAAGGAGAGCGCAAACTCCCTTCCCCTAATATCTTTAAATTGATACATTATTTCCTGGGCTCCGAGGGGGTTATCTTTTGAACTTCCCCAACGGCCCGTTTCTCCCCAAATCTCTCTAGGGTGCAAAAGCGGCATAAGAAGCTCCTGCCCACCTATGGCATTCATTTCTTCTCGGATAATCTGATTAATTTTGGTAACAACCCGCCAGCCCAAAGGCAAAAGCGTCCAACTTCCGGTCATCAGCTGGTCGATAAACCCAGCCCGGACTAAAAGCTTGTGGTTTGCACTTACCGCTTCTTTAGGTGCTTCTTTTCTGGTTTTGGGAAAAAGTTCGGACTGTAACATTTACTTGAGTATCGAATCGATAAAACCGTTTATGCCCCCGTTTGCAATTAACCTTTGAATATCCTGGGCCGTAATTGCCAAAAGAAGCGAGAGCAAAATTATCATCCCTACGGTGTGAACGGCTGCCTCAATTCTCGGTAAAACTTTTCTCCCAATAGCTTTTTCCAAAAACAAAAATGCCAGTCTTCCCCCGTCCAAGGCAGGAAAGGGAAGAATATTTAAAATCGCAAGATTTACCGATAAAATTCCGACAAAGTTAATAAGTGCTAAAGTACCAACACTCGCCGCATGTGAGGTTATGGCGAATATCCCGACAGGGCCAGCCAAATCCCTGGGGACTTGTCCGCGAAAAAGCATTACGAAAGTCTTAGCAAGTCCATCGACCACTGTTTTTCCCCAAAAGACGGCTTCGCCAAAACCATAGTAAATTCCAATAAAAGGTCTTTGCCATATGGGCGGAAAATAGATTTCAACCGAGGTAATTACAACCCCCAGAGGTCCTTCGTTTTCGGAATGCTCAACCCTTGGAGTAATATAAATCTCATTGGCCCCCACTTTCTCCGCAACAACCCTATCAACATTTAAAAGTATTCTTTTGCCTTTGTTCTTTTCGACAATTGTTATAAACTGTTCGACGGATGAAACCTTTTCTCCTTCTACGGACCTGACAATATCTCCCGTTAAAATTCCTGCTTCGTGGGCGGGAGAGCCGGCCACAATATCAATAACTTTAACATTCTGACTTTCTTGAGGTATACCACTTATAGAATAAACAGTGGCAAAAGCCAAAATGCCTAAAATGAAATTCATCACAACTCCGGCGATAATAATTACAAAGCGTACTTTTTTACTTTTATTAATAAACGCCTTCTTGGGTAACTTGAGTGTTTTGCCGCCGCTCTCGCCGTATAGTTTAACAAAGCCGCCAAAAGGTAGAAGATTTATGGAATAGATAGTTTCGCCTATTTTTTTACCAAAAATCCTAGGTGGAATTCCGAAACCGAACTCTTCAACCCAAATTCCTGCTTTCCTTGCAACCAAAAAGTGACCTAACTCGTGCACAAGAACCAAAACTGACAAAACTAACAAAAAAACAAAAATAGAACCTATCATATATATAAATAGAGTTTTTTCCTAACCCTTTAGTTTATCAGTGAAAGCGTATACTTGTGAAGTGTGCATCAGATTTGAAGAAGTTCCTGTTTTTTTCTTTCCCCTGTCTCGTCGATTTTCCCTATGAATTCGTCGGTAATTTCTTGCAAGCGTTTTTCGGAATTAAATTTCTCGTCTTCCGAAATTTCTTTGTCTTCGAAACTTTTTTTGATATCCCGCATGGCGTCTCCTCTAATTTGCCTTATCATAACTTTTCCGTTTTCCAACTTGGTGGAAAGAAGTCTTACATACTTTTCTCTATCCTCTGAAGTCAAGGGGGGAAGAGAAATTCTTAATAGCACCCCGTCTATAGACGGATTTAGACCGGTATTTGCGGTTAAAATGCCCTGTCTCACCTCGCCAACTATTGATTTATCCCAGGGTTCGATTACAAGAGTTTGAGTATCTGGTGTAGAAATTGTTCCAATTTCTTTGACTTTCAATTTCTGTGTTCCGCCATATGCCGAAATTTCGATATCCTCAACTAACGCAGGTGTTGCCCTTCCGGTCCTTATTGTTCCAACATCAGAAGTAACTAGGGAGAATGCCTCTTGCATTCGAGTGCGAATAGATGCTTCATCCATTATTCGCCCGCCGGCAATCGCTAAAGCGCTAGCCTTTTGCGGGCTGGCCTAATTCTACACGATAAATGCGACTTATGCGAACATTTTCTCCGGTTTTGGCAATAACGTCTTTGACCAAGTCTAAAATTTTATTTGACGGATCCTTTATGAAATCCTGGCCCTCGAGTTCCTTAATATCTTTGGGTGACATGGATGCCACCTGAAGTGCCAAATTATGACCAAGGTCTTGAAAAAGCTTATTTCTGGCCACAAAGTCGGTCTCACATAAAAGCTCTACCAAAGAGGCCACTTTCCCGGAATGGTGCACGTAAGAAAAAAGCAAACCCTCGTGTGTCTTTCTCGCTACTTTTTTTTGTGCAGCCTCATAGCCTTCTTCTCTTAATATTTTCTCAGCTTTTTTTTCACCCGCCTGCAACGCTTGACGCGTAGCATCTGCGGGCAGGTCACCCATTACCTCTTCCAAAACTTTCTTGGCTCTGATAACGGGAGCACCAGTTATTTCCCGAAGTTTTCTAATCATATCTGCCGTTACTTTTAGCGCCATATCATTTGTTCTTAGCTAATGATTTTTTACCTTCCAAAATTGCTTTTTTGAAAAGTTCAAGCACATACTCAACTGCTCTCGTTGCGTCATCATTCATTGGGATTGGATAGTCAACTAGGCTCGGGTCGGAGTTTGAATCCACTATTCCAACAGTAACTATTTTAGATTTTTTTGCTTCAGCGATAGCCGCGTGCTCGCGTTTTATATCTACAACAACTAAAACGTCCGGTAAATTCTCCATCCCTGCCACTCCGCCAAAAAATCTCTCAAGCCTTTCCACTTCTCGATCAATTAAAAGTCTTTCCTTTTTTGTAAAGTGCTTATATTCTCCCGCCGACCTTTTGGCCTTCATGTCGGCAAGTTTCTTGCAGGACCTTCTCATCTGTTCGAAATTGGTTAAAGTTCCTCCCAACCAGCGTTCGCTTACATAAAAAACACCAATCTCTTCCGCGATCTCTTTTGTTTTGCTCTTTGCCTGCTTTTTGGTGCCAAGTAACAAAATAGTCTTTCCTTCTCTTGAAGATTTTTTTAAGAATTCTAAAGCCTCGTCGAGTTTTTCTTTGGTTTTGGTCAAATCGAATACATGCACACCCTCCTGAACCCCATAAATGTAGGGCTCAATCTTTGGATTCCAACGACGAGCCTGATGCCCAAAGTGTGCACCGGATTCCAAAAGCTCCTTTAAAGAAACAGTTACTGCCATAATTTAAATATTCACTACTTAGTGAAATTGTCTCCTTGTCCCGCCATCAGCCGGAAGTTCCAGGAGACGTGGCTGATGTGTGTAAACAAATGTATGATAACAGGACAGGAGTTAAATTTCAATTCCTTTGGCTGCCTCGACCAAATTTTCTAAAAGCATAGAGATTGTAACTGGGCCAATCCCGCCCGGAACCGGAGAAACAAACGCCGCTTTTTTGTAAACATCTTTATCTATATCACCCTCAGGAGAGCCGACATCGATAACTGCAGCGCCATCTTTTATCATATCGGGTTCAATCAATCCGGGACTGCCTGTTACACTAATTACTATATCGGCATTTTTAGTTTTTAGTTTTATATTTTTAATTGCAACGTCGACCCCCTCAACTTCATAGCCCATTTCTTGCAAAACTCTGATTATTTTGACTCCCTCAAAACCTTTAGCTCCAACTACTAACGTTTTCAATCCAAACTTTAAACGGTCGGTGGGGCTGGATAAAACATAAGTGGCTTCAATTAAAGCAGCCAAAACCGCCTTGACGACCGGGGTTAAAAACTGACTATTTTCCCTAAGTCCGTCAACATCCTTTTTGACATCTATGGCATTTATTAAAGACTTTGTATTCGCTTTTAAGTTTGCCGGAAGGGGAAGTTGGATCATTACACCGTGTACTTTGGAATCGCTGTTGTACTTTTCAATTTCTGCTTTTATTTCTTTAAGGCTTATACTCGGACTTAGACTTATTACCTCGACTTCCGCCCCGATTCTTTCCGCCGCCTTTTTCTTTAAACTCTGGTAAAACTTTCCTGCTCCGACATCGCCAACAACAATCGACGCCAATTTTGGGGTGACGCCTTTCCTTCTTAGCCTAGCAATGTCTTTTTTTAATTCCCGTTCTTTCTGGAAAGCAATTTTTTTTCCGTCAAAATAATCAACTTTCATTTTCTTGGGACTCACTATGAACTAAACTTTGACTTAATCCGAACATTTGCATCAGACTTTGCACTTCTTCTTCGGGTAAGGCATGTCTGCCTACGCCAATCAATCCTTGTGCTCTCATTTCTGCCAATCTTTCATCGGCCGCCTTTTTATATGCTCTTACTCTTAATGTATAATCTTTACCCCAACGCTCGACCTCCAGAATTTCCAGACTGTCCTTACCGCCTTTTCCAATATCCAGTTCATTCTCGGGCATAAAGTGGATAATCCTCACAAAAACTTTTTACTTCTTTTGCTATCGACAAAAGTTTGTTATCTCTTTTTATCTTTTCTTTAAATTCTTTAAGAAACACGCTCCTTTTTTCGGGTCTTACAGGGAGTTTTTCCTTTTTAACCGAATGAATCATTTGTAAAATCCATTCGGCTATCTTTTTCATTTCCGCTTCTTTCATTCCTCTTGTTGTAACCGCAGGCGTTCCAAGTCTAATTCCGGAAGGATAGAAAGGCGGCATCGCATCATTTGGAACGGCGTTTCTATTTACAACAATTCCGGCAACTTCTAAAGCTTCAGCAACAACATTTCCTGATAACTCCATCGGTCTTAGGTCAACAAGAAGTAAATGACATTCCGTCCCTCCACCAACCAAAGTAAGCCCCTCTTTGGTTAATCTATCCGCCAAAACTTTAGAGTTTTTGACGACTTGAGCAGCGTATTTTTTGAAAGAGGGCTTGAGAGCTTCGCCTAAACAAATAGCAATGGCAGCCGTTGTGTTGTCGTGCGGACCACCCTGAAGACCCGGGAATACTGCCTTATCTATTTTTTCTACCAACTGCGCGTCTTTTTTCAAACCCTTTCCGGTTACCATTACCATTGCTCCTCGCGGTCCCCTTAAGGTTTTATGAGTAGTCGTGGTCAAAACATGTGCATGCTCAACAGGCGAAGGATAAACTCCGGCGACAATCAACCCTGCAACATGAGCTATGTCTGCCACCATCCAAGCGTTTATTGAATCTGCAATTTGCCCAAGCTTACGCCAATCAAAGGCTAATGGATAAGCGGTTGTTCCGATAATCATTAATTTAGGTTTATCTTTCTTCGCAATTTCTTCGACTTTTCCGTAATCGATAAAACCTTTTGCGTTTACGCCGAACTGTACGGATTTAAAATATTTTCCTGAAAAAGTTATATTTGGCTGGCCGTGAGTTAAGTGACCTCCGGCTGAAAGTTGCATACCCATAATGGTGTCCCCCGGATTCAAAAGAGCAAAAAGTACTGCCGAATTTGCCGGAGAACCTGAGTATGGTTGAACATTTGCATGAGGAACTCTGAATAATCTTTTAGCTCGTTCTTGTGCTATTACCTCGATTTCATCAATTATTCCATTCCCCTGATAATAGCGCCTTTTAGGGTATCCTTCCGAATATTTATGAGAAAGGACACTTCCAGCCGCTTCCCTGACTTCCGGGGAAGTGTAATTCTCCGAGGGAATCAGCATTATGGTATCCTTCTGCCTTTTCTCTTCCTCTTTAATTAATGAAAGTACAGAGTCCATACCTTGAAGTATACGTTGTCTGGAAAAAGAACTCAAAAAACCTCAAAGAAGCCTTTTTTTAACTAATTCCCAAATACTTTGGTGAATCTGTAGAGAATAATCGCCCTTGGCAGTTTTTACTCCCTCGACAGCTACCCACCAACTAAATGTTTTTACGGCTTTTTTATATTCGCGGTATGCAGCTTTTTGGTGTTCCCAATGATTTTCAGCAATATCTCTCTTTTTCCTTTTAGTGTATGCCCTATTCCCTTTTCTTAGATTTAGTTTCCTTGCAATTTCCGGCATCGTATCAATAAAAATAACTAAATTGGGTTTTAGAAGCCCTAGCTCTTCATATCCCGCCGGCCATAACCAATCTCGATACTTTTTTTGTGAGGCGGTATTTAGCTTCGCAATCTGATGTACATTTGAGGTGAAATAACGATTTGACAAAACCCACCCGCCTTTTTTCAACCATGGGGCCCCAATGTCCCTACTCCAGGTATATTGGTCAATCATATAAGGAAGAACAGCAAGATAAGGGCTAACTTCGTCCAGTTTCCCAAATTCTCCAGTAAGAAACCGGCCAACCAACTGCCCCCATTTTGATTCGTAGTATCTTGGAAAATCGGCAGTAATTAACTTCTTTTTAAGACTTTTTAGTCTTTGCTCTAGCAATTTAAACTGCGTAGCTTTGCTACTTCCATCTATTCCTTCCAAAACTATAAATTTGCCTCTTTCTGTCATGTTTTTTACCCTTGGGTAATGATAAAATAGGTTCTTATCCCGTCTAAGCCTTTATTATTCATTATTATTTCTAATTTTAATCATCATATCTTCTATATAGCTCACAACCATTTTTCTGTGATGGTCTATGGTTACATAGTCAATCTCCCCGGAATTAACCGGAATAACTTCAGTATAATCGGAGGCTTCCCATGTCCAACTAGAAACTGCGGACTGGAGTCTCTCTAAATATTCAGGTTTTTTATCAAGCATCCACAATTCAAACTCACGGCCTCTTTTTCTGATTCTTTGTGTTAAAATATCCACCGGCGCATTAATAACCACAAAAATATCGGGTTCGCGAACTTGGCTGGCATGAGTGTGTATGTCGTAAAGCATTCGATATGTTTGCCACTCTACGTCCGTCATCCAACCAATATCGTGCTGTACTTTTGCATACAAATAGTCCATTTCAAGGGCAGGGTCAATAATTTCTGTGTAATCCGCTGTTAAACTTTCAAGTTGTTTGATTTTTCTAACCAAAAACCAAGTCTGCGATTTAAAACTGTTATCTTCTGGAGATTTGTAAAAATCTAGCAAATGAGGATTTGCTCCAAAATCTTCCGTTATGGGTGTGACTCCCCAACTCTCGCCCAAAACTTGCGAGAGAGCAGTCTTTCCGACCCCAACCGGCCCCATTAGACCAATCCTCAAATGGCGCTGCCTAATTTCACCTTCTTGTTGGACCGGTGTTTCTTCAATTCTTTTGGGCATGTTGGGTAGATGCTAACTTCCTCTCCGGCTTCCCTGGAACGACATGGTGAGTCGGACACCTAGCAGCATAAAGTTCCTCGGCGCCGACTAGAATAACGGGGTCTTTGTAATTTGCTGGTTGTCCATCTATGAAGCGTTGAGTTTTAGTTGCCTCTTGTCCGCAAATTTCACCGTTTTCTTTGTGGGTGCAAATTGCGGTAAGAGTGACAATGTCGTCTGATTTACTTAAAAGTAGCGGAACCGGACCGAAGGGCTCTCCGCGGAAATCCTCAGGGAGACCCGCAAACATTACTTTAATGTCTCTGTCCAGAAGCTCTGAAACCACATCAACAATATGTTCGTCAAAAAACTGTATTTCGTCTATAGCTACTATTTGGCTATCCTCATTAAGAAGCCCAAGTATTTCTAAGGAACTGTGAACCAGCGTAGCATCGTGTTCGCTCCCTGCATGAGACCTTATCTTTTCTGTTAAACCCCATCTGTCGTCTACTATTGGCTTAAATACCTGAACAATCCTTCCCGCAATTTCCTCTCGATTAACAAGCCTAATAAGCTCATCGGTCTTGCCTGAAAACATCGAGCCTTTTATACCAATAAGCCTTTCCGTCATGTTATTCTTTCTAAAAAGCGTATCAGAATATCTAAAGCTCCCTCTCTTTCATCACGCTCCCCTCTTTATTTTCCTTTAATTCACTCATAAACTCATTTACAATTTCCGCCAATTGCTCATCGTTATAATGTAGAACCTTCAAACCCGAATTTCCTTCGATGAGCGCCGACATCATTCTTCCTTGTAAGCTATCGTGTCTTAAACAAAGAATAGACTTTTGTGCTCTGACCAACTCTGCCAATTCATACCCAACTCCATGTGACGGTTGAGAAATTTCACCGACTGCAACGTCGCATCCTTGTATTAAAGCCATATCTCTCTCAAAAATGTATTTGGACTTTTCGGCTTTTCTTCCTGAAAAATCGTCTCCCGCTTGAATAACAAAAGGCGTGATAATTACATGCCCTTCCTCTTCAAGGGTCTTAGCAATAATAGAAAGAGCACTTGCATAATCTCTTCCCGCAGTCATTGAGCCAAAAAGATAAACTTTCATTTAAATTGTTGAATTAGCCGAGTTCCGAGAGTTTCTCTTGAGTTTTTACCTCCGCCTTTAACCTCCCCAAACCGTAGTCTTTCTTCCAATTAACGTGGGCAAAAACAGGTTTAAGAAACGGCATTACATGAAGTATTTGTCGAACTGCCCTTTGCATGGACTGACGGTAGGTAAGGTGACCTCCTTCTATAGTTCTCAACTCCGCAAAAAAGGCCCACTGTCTGATATTGGTTCTAATATTAAACCTTAATTTGTTACCAAGTATAGTCACATACTCCGCTGCCCTTACTAAAGTCTCGTCCCCTGAAGCTACTAGCTTTCTGTGAAGCTCTCTTGTCCAATCGGCAATTCTTTCGTAATCTCTTCTAACCTGGATAAGCTCGGGATCATTAAATTCATCAGGGATATACACCTCTTCTGCACTTAACCTCTGTCTTTCTGTTGTACTCATTCTATTTCTTTGAAGGTCGCGGAATATTCCAAAGTCAACGTTAAATTCCACTTCGGCATAAGCGTGCTCAAAAGCTCGAGGAAGTTTATGTCTTCTGTTTAAGACCGGTATGCTTCTATCAGGAACAGACGAAACTATCATCTCGGCTAATCTTTGACTCCACCAGATACCCGGATTTTGTCTTAAATCTTCTTCTTTAATTTTTTTCGCCCACTCAAAAATAGTTCTATTAGAAGCACGATCGAAGTGTTCTTTATAAGCTAATTGGGCTGCAATTCGGACATCGGAATCTTCGTCCCAATCCACGAGCCGGACTCTATTTCTTTGTCGACCTTCCGTAATCCCCAGTGTCCAAACATCTGCTACCTTTGCTTGAGTATCTCTGATATCTCTTAAATATTGTCGTGTAATTGCTCCATATCTATTATCAACATTTTCTAAAAAACTCGGGGCAACTTTTTTCAGCTCTTGGTATGCCATTGCCCCCAGTCGTCTGATTTCTGGGTAGGGTGAAGCCAGCATTTTGTTTAGCATGTTTTCCGCAGCCTGACCAGAAAGATGTGCCCCTAAATTTGTTACAGTAGTTGCTGGAAGAATTACTCGAAGGGTGTCGAAAGCTTTGGCCTTAAGAGCACGCTCGTAGGCGACTAACGCCTTTCTTCTTTCGCCTTCGTCTCCAATGTCAGCAAAGGCAAACATCTCGTGGGATTTTGGGTGTTCAAACACCTGGTTCTCTATTGAATATTTAGCCCTCAAATAGTTGATGACCAAGGGTAAATGACTGTTATATGTCTCAAAAATTGCTTGATTCCACGCTATAAATTCGTCTGCAAATTCTGAATTCATAATCGACGGTTCTTCTATAAATAGAAAATGGCCGGAAACTTTTTTCCCAAAATCAACATACCTTGTCGATTTTTCAATGTAGGCTGCACCTATTCTTTGGTCTTCAATTGCTTTGGCTGCAATCTGGGAAACAAACTCAAAAGCAATGTGGGTACTTCCCATTTGGATAACTGAGTCGTCTCCGTATTCTGCAAAAACTCTTTTGAAAAATTCTTCTGCATGTTCCCTGGCTACTTCGATACCTACTCCTTTGTACTCTTCAGCTATAAATTCGCTAGTCTGTTGAATTCCAAGTTCAGGTACCCCCCAAAATTCATCTAAAAAAACACGCCTAGCGCTTTTGGAAGTTCGGCTATATCGGGAAAAAAGTGCGCCGACAACATCCTGGGGGAGGTTGTGAATGGCATATACCGGTTTATCAATATTTGTAAAAAATCTTAAAAGGGTTTCTCTTTCCTCTTGGGTGAAATTTTCTGGCGCGTAAGGAAATGAGAATTCAGCGGGAATATCTAAAACTTCAGAAGTAAGTGCTATATGATTTTCTGTCTGTTCTTTCATTTTTTCCCAGTACTCCCAAAACCTTTTTCCCCTCTTTGGGTTTTATTTAAACTGCGGACTTTGACAATCTTTGCGGGCGGGGCCGGCTGAAAAACTCCTTGGGCTATTCTTTCACCTTTGGCCACCTTATAATCTTTTGGTCCGAAGTTCGCAAGGATTATTTTCCATTCTCCTCTGTAGCCTGAATCAACGACGCCTCCCAATACATGTATGCCGTTTTTAAATGCCAGGCCGCTTCTGTCTCTTATTGAAACGAACCAACCCTTAGAAATTTCAGAAGCAATACCGGCGGGAAATATCTCATGGGTGCCTTTTTTGATTTTTTTAGAGGCGATAGCGTAAATATCAAATCCTGCGTCTCCAGGATGAGCATAAGAAGGAAGCTTTGCACCTTTTTTAAGAAGCTTAAATTTTATCACACTGACATCTGTTTTTTTCATGAAGCCAGACAATTTTTACAGCCCGATAGTCTCTCTGTCAACTACCAGATGTAGGGGTCTTCAGAGGATTTTGCCACGAGGCCCATTTACATTCCGGGTATCGGGAGCAGCCAAAAAATCTTCGTCTCATTTTGGTGTTTTTGACAATCACATCTCCCTCTTTGCACTCGGGACATTTCATGCCAATCTTTTCTAAATATTTTTCTCTAAAGTCGCAATCTGGAAAACGGGAGCAGGAAACGAACTTACCAAATCGGCCTATCCTCACAACCAACTCTCCCTTTTTACACTCGGGGCATTTCTTCCCCAATTTCTCGGCTTTTATCTTTACTCTTTTGGAGTTTTTTTCAACGTCGGATAATATTTTCTTAAAAGGACCATAAAAACTCCTCATCATGGAAACCCACTCTGTCTCCCCATTTGCGACATTATCCAAATCATCCTCCATTTTTGCCGTAAAACCGTAGTCGAAAATTGTTGAGAAGTATTTAAGTAGAAAATCATTAACGGCTTCACCGACGTGTGTGGGGTGAAATTTTCCCTCAAGCTTCTCTACATAATTTCTTATCTGAATTGTAGAGATAGTGGGCGCATAGGTTGACGGCCTACCGATTCCCAACTCTTCAAGTTTTTTAATCAAGGAAGCTTCGGTAAAAGCGCCTGGCGGCTCCGTAAACTTTTGTTCGGAAATCACCTTAATCATCTTGAGCGACTCGTCTGCCTTAACCTCAGGCAAGATATTCTCCTCATTTGTCTTTTGAGATTTTGAATCCGATGTACCCCCATAGACTATTTTCCAGCCGTCAAATTTCATAATCTGCCCGCTTGCGCGAAGTAAATAGGTCTCCTTCGCTATCCACTGGCCATTTTCGGCAGCAACAACGTCAATTGTCGTCTCGTCATAAACACTCGCCTCCATTTGGCAGGCAACAAATCTTTTCCAAATAAGGCTGTAAAGAAGTTCTCCCTCCTTTTTGAATTTGGCATTTTGAACTTCAGACTTCGACCTTACGCTTGTTGGCCGGATTGCCTCATGAGCTTCTTGGGCAACTTTGGATTTGGTTTTGAAAAAGTTTGCGACCTGCGGCAAATAATTCTCCCCGTATTTTTCCTTAATAAAGGAGCGAACTTTAGACACTGCTTCATTTGCCAGATGAGTTGAGTCTGTTCGGTGGTAAGTGATAAGACCCTCTTCATAAAGTCTCTGGGCGGCAGCCATGGTTCTTTTTGCCGACCAACCAAAAAGTCTCGATGCTGCTTGGGACATTGTCGAGGTGGTAAAAGGAGGATAGGCTCGTCTTCTTACCTCCCGCTTTTTAACTTGGGCAACCCTGTAATCAAATTTTTTAAGGTTGTTAACCACCTTATCTGCAGTTTGCTTATTTTTGACATCGGCCTTCTTCTCGCCGATTTTTATTAGCTTAACAGTAAACTCTTCGGCTTTTAGCTTTGAGCTTTTAGCTTTGAGCTCGCAGAAAATCTCCCAGTACTCTTGCGGCTTGAAGTTTTTTATCTCGTTCTCCCTTTCTACAATCAGCCTTACAGTGACAGTCTGAACGCGTCCTGCAGAAAGCCCACGTCTGACCTTTTTCCATAATATTGGAGACAGTTTATACCCAACCAACCTATCTAAAACGCGTCGGGCTATTTGGGCGTCTACTAAATTCCGAACAATATCTCTTGGGTTTTTTATTGCCTCCTCAACCGCGTTTTTGGTAATCTCGTGGAAAACTATACGGCTTAACTTTTGATTTCTACTTTTGGACTTTTTTCCATCGGTTACAATTTCATAAACGTGCTGGGCTATCGCTTCTCCCTCTCTATCGGGATCAGTCGCAATAAATATATTTTTGGCTTTTTCTGCCGCATCTTTTACGGCTTTAATATTTTTCTGCTTTTTATCTACAATTAAATAACTCGGCTTAAAATTGTTTTCTATATCGACTCCGAGCTTACTTTTGGGTAAGTCCTTAATATGACCTACGGTGGACTCTATAATATAGTCCTTACCCAAAAATCGGGATAGGGTTCTTGCTTTTGTCGGACTTTCTACAATTATCAGGTTCATGATAAATGGGCTTTGGCTTGCCCCGCATAAACGCCCCTCGTGAGCGCGAGGCTGGAAGCCTCCGGCGCGAGGTAAGTTCTGTGTGGGGTTGGTGATTCAACTACTATTAAATTCATAATTTTTTGTAGACTCCTTTACCTAAACTTTTAACCATACCTTTAATTTCCATCATAGTTAGCCTAGCAGATACATCGGATACTTTCAAAGTAGATATTCTAGCAACTTCGTCAAGATGCAAGGGTTCATTTTCCAATATTTGCAGAAGTTTCTCTTCATCGGCTGATGTAGGAAGAACCTTTTCAATTTCCTCTCGGTTAATTTTTAAATGCAAGTCAAGTTCCTCAAGGATATCGTTAACCGAAAAGGCAATTTTTGCACCGTTTTTGATTAGAAAATGGGGTGCCTCACTCATAGGAGATGTAATTTGTCCTGGAACCGCAAAAACTTCCCGTCCTTGCTTGGCAGCGTGTGAGGCAGTATGAAGTGTGCCGCTTTTTTGCCTGCCTTCAATAACCAAAACCGCTCTTGATAGGCCGGATATTATCCTGTTTCTAAAGGGGAAAAAGGATTTTTGAGGAATAGTTCCAAGAGGATATTCGGAAATAAGTGCACCCCCTGCTTTTAAAATTTTTAATCCCAACCACTCGTTAGACTTGGGTGTAATTTGATCAAGGCCCGAAGCAAGTACGGCAATGCATCTGCCTTCTGCCTCAAGACATTTTTTGTGAGCCTCCAAATCTATTCCGAAAGCAAGGCCGGAAATAATTGTTATCCCGAGCCTTGCAAGTTCTCCTGCAAATCTCTCGGTTACCTCTTTCCCGTAAACGGTTATTCGCCGGCTGCCGACAATAGCAACTGCATTTGAGTCTTGGGGTTTAACTTTACCTTTTATATATAGTACAGAAGGTGCATCATCCAAATCCCGTAAATTTTGCGGGTAAGAAACATCATCTTTTGTAACGGCATCAATAGACAAATCTTTTAATCGACTAAAATAGGCTTTTGTATTAAACGACTGGCGATATTTTAAAAAATCTTCGACTCGCTCTTTTTTTAATCCAATACTCGTAAGCTCATTTCTCCCTGCACTCCATACCGCTTGCGCGCCGCCAAAATAGTCAACCAAAAGCTTGAAGCGGGCAGGTCCGAAGGGAATATATGAATAAAGTGCTATCTTCGCTTGTTTTTCGGTCATTGGGCAGAATTTTGCGAATTTTTCGGCTCCAGCTGATACCAAAAGTTGAATATTTCACGGGCAATGGGGGCTGCGACGTAAGATCCTTCCCCTCCTTTTTCAACCATCACCGTAGCAACTATTTCAGGTGAGTCCGCCGGAGCAAAAACAGAAAGCCAG
>Ga0209542_10010449_pt1 | contig 16741 bp, 25 predicted proteins | sample RifCSPhighO2_01_FD_184028 | JGI IMG/M metagenome (GOLD analysis project Ga0209542, IMG submission 184028) | Soil microbial communities from Rifle, Colorado - Rifle CSP2_plank highO2_0.1 (SPAdes) (version 2) | ecosystem: Environmental > Terrestrial > Deep subsurface > Rock core/Sediment ...
TCGGGTTTGTTCAGGTAGAAGTTGTAAATAATTATGTGAGAAACCAAGATGAACATCATGGAACTGTTTGGATAATGGAATGATGCTACCAAAAACTGCTTCGAGGAAACCCCGCTTTTTGCGAAGCAAAAAGTTGCCCCTCGGGGCAACCTTTTAAGGCGGGGAGGATGTCATTTTCATTTACTATCTATCAAGGAAAAATTTTCTAACGGAAATTAATTTCCGTTGATATAACTATTAATAGAAAGAAGTAATTATTTTCTAGTTGATTTTATCAGAAAATATCCTGAGATTAAGAAAGTAATTATATTAAGATACTGCCCTATTCCTAATCCAAAGAAATTAGTGTCATAGACTCTATAAAAATCAATAAAAAATCTTAAGAAGCTATAGAGAAAGATTAAACTAAAAAATATAATTCCTTTTTTTACATTTTTTCTTTTTAGATAAATTAGAAAGAAAAATATAGAGAAATTTTTAACTGATTCATAGATTTGAACAGGATGTCTACATCCTTCTATTTCTGAAAAATTAACACACCAAGGAACATTTGTTATTTTTCCATAGAGTTCTGAATTGAAGAAATTAGCTATTTTCCCCAAGGCTAGAAAAAATATAACTGGAATAGAGATTGTATCTGCAATTTTAAGATAATCTATCTTGTATTTTCTGCAGAAGAAATATGAAGATATTGCAACTCCTAGAACTCCGCCATGGAAACTTAATCCACCCTGCCAGAGGTAAAATATTTCAACAGGATTGCCCAGAAAATTATAAAAATTATAAAATGCTTCATAGAAAATCCTTGCTCCTGTTAAAGTTCCAATAATTAAATAAATTACTGCAGTATATGCTAATTCTGGATTTTTGCCATCGCTTTTAAGATATTTTCTTATAATCCAGAATACTGCTATAAATGCAAATAGAAAAACTATTCCATATAAATTTATGTGAATAAATCCCAAATTAATGAGATTTCTTAGATTTATCATTTTCCTTGCTTTGTTTAATTATAAGAACAACAAATATTATTATTCCTGTGACTACAAAAATATCTGCTAAATTAAAGAGAGGCCAAAATTTAAGATTAATAAAATCTATAACAGAACCATATAAAATTCTATCTATAAGATTACTAATTGTGCCTGAAACAATAATTGTTAATGCTATTTTTTCCTTGAAACTTGATTTTATAAATAAGTAAGAGATTAATATAAGAATAATTAGAGAAAAGACAATTAAAAATAAATTATAATTTTGAAGTATACCAAATCCTGCACCAGTATTATTAATTTTTCCCAGATAATATTTTGTAAATCTGTCTAATATTATTAAAATTACTCCAAGAATAATTAGTCTATTATATTTCATATAAATATTAAAGATATTGGGTTTTAATATCTTATGTAAGAAATAAGTGTATAATATTATCTTTATGCAGTTTGAGGAGCAACTTCTGCAGCTGCTTCTACTGGTTTCGGATTTTTAGCAGCCTCTACTTTTTCTTTTAAAGCTTTTTCTTTTGCTTCCCTGGCTTTTACTTGTTCGGGATATATTTCTTCCAGTGTCTTGCTTCCAGATTTTCTCACAGCAAGATTTATCTGCATTATTTCATGTGAAATAGTATTTCCTCTTATAGTTTTCTTTTTTCTTAATCCTTTGACTTTTATTGATTTTTTCCTTCGCTTTTTCCAGCCTGACATGCCCTTTCCTTTGCTTAACAAAACGCGCCTTAAATTAGGGCCTTCATGTTCTTTAAATGCAGGAAATCCCGCTTTATCTGAAGCTCCAGTAATTTCTAGTTCATAGCCTGATAATTCTGAAGAAATTTCATCTCCTTTTATTTTCTCTCCAATTGTTTTTCCTTCTAAATCTACTTCTGATTCTAAATGATAAGTTTTTCCTTTTTCTGATATGTTTATTTTGAATGCCATAAAGTTAGATAGAAATATGGTTTAAAAATCTGATGGTTTGATTTTTCAAAATTAGTTTAGGCTCATAAGGTGGTATTTTATTGTCTTTTAGAATATACAAATCTTTAAATACCTCTTCTGTTTATATAAATTAACATAATCCCACATGATCCTACGGGGTCGTGTGATGACATTTTATTTTTATAGATTTTTTAAATAAAGGAATTATTTACTTATGTCAGAGATTAAAACCCCATCCTTTAGGATGGGGCAGTAACTTTACAGGTTTTAATCTCTGAGCATCCTAAACACAAAGGGCTCGTCAAACCCTGCCTTTTAAGGCAGGGTGCCCTTTGTGTTTTTGATTTTATGAGACTTCAAAAAAGAACTGCAAAGAAAGATACAATTGTTTTAATAGATTCAGCTTATCTTTCAAAAGTGGCTAAACATTTAGGCAATGGAAAATATCTTAGGTATAATATTCACACCTTGGCAATAAATCTAGCAAAATCTTTCAATCTTTGGTGCAAAGAGATATATTATTATACTGCTCCTCCTTTTCAGAGTTCTAATCCTACTCTTGAAGAAGCTGAAAGGAAAAGCAAGTATGATAAATTTATAAAGAAAATACAAACCTATTTACCTACAACTTGGGTGAGGGAAGGGAGATGTCAATTAATTAATGGAGTATTCAAACAAAAAGGGGTTGATAATTTATTAACGCAAGATTTAATAAAAATATCTCAGAGAAGAGAGGTAGAATGTATAATTTTTATTACCGCAGATACAGATTTTGTACCCATTCTAAAAGGAATAAAAGCAGATTATGGTATGAAAATTATTCTGGCTTATTATACTGATAGACAAAGAAAATCTAGCTTTTCGATGTCAAATCATCTTTGGCAAGTTTGTGATGAAAAAGTACTGTTAAATAAAGACCATTTCTTTATGGGTGGACAGGGCGTATCTAATGAAAAAAAACTTTGAACGATTAAACACCCCAACTTATCTCTTTTTTTCTCTTAATATCTGCAATTTCTCCTAAAATTCTTTTTTCATCTTCTGCTAGAAGCTCTTTATTGTTTTTAAAAGCTTTAAATTGCCTTCCTGATAAGTCTGAATACAAAAAAGTTTCTTGCTTTAACTGCCTGTCAAATGTCAGCCCGGGAATTGATATAGCAAGCTCTCCTGAGCTTGCTTCATGTACTGATTTTCCTTCTGATTGGATATTTTTTATATGTCCAATATCTTCTCCCTGTTTTGATATTAGCGGGATGCTGGGAACAATTTTTCCTCCAAGAATTTTTACACCAAATATTGCCGGATTTGAGTTTCTGAAAACATAATTATGCAAAATTTCCAGCTTGCAGAGGGTAGCCAGAGTAGAAAGCTTTTCTCTTTCTACCCGCTTTCTTATATCTTCTCTCCATTTTATTAAGTCTTCAATAAGTTTATAGACAACTTCATTTATTATTATTTTTGTATTTCCTTGCATTTCTTTTGCGTCTTCTTCTATTTCAACATTGAAACCTGCGATAACTGCATTTTCTCTTGTACTTTCATAGGATGTTTTTGCTGCTATAATATCTGCTTTGTTTATACTGCCTATTCCTCCTCTGCTTACTGAAATTCCTGAGTCATTTAACAAAGTGAGCAGAGCTTCTAAACTACCTAAAGATTCAGCTTTTATTATAATTCCTTCTTTCTCGATTTTTACTGTGTCTTGAATTTCTTTTTTAAATTCTTTTTCTATTTTCTCTAAATCTCCTTGATAAATTACAAAAGGCATTCCGGGAAGAATTTCTTTTTTTTCAGTCAGCTGGAGGCGCAGACCTGTAGCAGCAATTGCTCCAGACTTGTTTTTATAAGAGTTTGATAGTGGAAGAATTTCTTCTATAACTCTTATTTTAGCAATAATCGGCTCGCCAAAGCTGGCTATTGCAATTTCATCTCCTACTTTTAGAGTTCCATCATATAAAATTGTTTCAAGCCAGTATTGTGATTTTTCTTTTTTTATTTCTAGAATTACTCCTTTTGCTTTTTCCCCTAAACTTAGCTCTTTTTTTAAGAATTTTTGTGCTAATCCACAAAGAGTCATAAGCAATTCTGGAATTCCTTCTCCTGTTTTTGCTGAACACGGAACTATAGCTATTTTTTGCGTGAAATCATTTATATTCCAGAATAAATCAGATTCAAATTTGTGATGTGAAAGTGATGTCTCAAAGCTGAATAGTTTTTCCTGAAAATTTTCTTTTGTGTGGGCTGCTTGTTTATCAATGCCTGCTTTTAAGTCTGCATCCAGTAATCTCCAGCCTGAAATTGAGTCTATTTTGTTTAAAGCAATAATAAAAGGAACTTTATTTGCTTTTAAAATTTGAATTACTTCTGCTGTCTGAGGCTCAATTCCTTTGTTTATATCTGCAACTAAAATGGCCATATCAGCTAAAGAGCCCCCTCTTTTCCTGAGATTTGTAAAAGCAGCATGTCCTGGTGTGTCTATAAATAATAAGCCAGGAATTTGCAACCCTATATTATATTTATCAAGCAAGTAGCAACCTTTTTTTATATTTTCTTTTGGAAATAAAGTGAAGGAAATTTTTTGAGTTATTCCTCCTGCCTCTTCCTTTGCTTGAGAGCTGCCTCTAATTTTATCTAAAAGCGAGGTTTTTCCTGAGTCAACATGCCCGCATACAGTTACTATTGGCTGTCTGATTGCCATAGGATTAGAACAAGAATAAGGGTTAAAAGCTTTTGCACGTGCAAAAGCTTACTTTTTATAATACTACCCAGAAACCCCTAAAAGACCCCCATTAAACCACCCAAAAGAAAGGGGGAGAAGAAAAGATTTATCTATCCAGTTTGCAAATAAACTTTATGGAAAAAGCTAAGATAATAGAAAATTGTAAAAAATTGATTGGTGCGTTTAAAGAAGGCAAACTAGGACAAACAAGGATGCCTGAAGACACTCATCCTAATTTTGAGAATAATGAGGCGAAGCTATCTTATTTTACTTTACCAATGGCACTTAATTACCAAAGAGATAGCTATAAACTATGGGAATCTGCTCTTAAAACTTATAACGATAAAGAAACTGCAGAGGTATTTGATATAAAGTCGGTTTCAATAATGGAAAAAGAAAAGTTGAGGACTCTTCTTATGAAACATAAGTTGGCATTACAACCAAATAAACATATTGAAACCTGGCAAAAAATAGCACAAACAGTAAACACTAATTTTGATTCATTCGAAAATATGATGAAGAATATTCAAAACGATTATTTAAATCTTAAAGAATTAATTCAATTCAAATATAAACAAGGATTTCCTTATCTCTCTGGTCCAAAGATATTTAATTATTGGTCTTTTATCTTGAAAAGTTATGGAAATGTCCCTCTTAAAAATGCGGAACTTATTGAAATTGCTCCCGATACTCATGTTACACAATGCTCAATTATTTTAGGAGTTATAACTAAAGAAGAGGCTAAGAATTTATCTAAGGAAGAAATTTCAGAGAAATGGAGACAAATATTAAAAAATTCTGGGATAACTCCAATAGAAATGCATCCTCCTCTTTGGTTTTGGAGCAGAAATGGTTTTTTGTTTAATTTATGAGATATAATGTGAATATTAAAATTAGTCAAATTCAATTTCTGCTAACCCTTCTATTAACCTTTTGACATTGATTTATACTTAATCTTATACCTAACTTTATTATTTCATTTAGAAAATAATTTTTATAAATAAACATTTCAAAAGTGATTTGATATTCCTAAATTTTTACAAATGGGACAATTATTACTGAAATCTCTTTTTTCAAACTTGCAGAAAGAGGTGTTTTTAATAATATTATTGAATTCTTTGAAAGTCATCTCCTTAATTTCTAAATTATCAATTATTTTTTGAATATTATCTTCACATTTTTGCTTATATCTTTCTGGTGAATCCTCACACTTCCTACATTTCCAGCAGTGCATCGCAAAATACATACTTTTTAGCCTTTGAAAGGGCCATTTTGGTTTTTCTTTTTCCATATTTACACCCAATTTTGCACCTAACTTGACCAAACCCTGCTTTCTGAAACCCAACCTTTTGGGATTTTATAAGATTCATCTAAAATTGCTGCTTGATTTATTCTTGAAATTACAAATGTCCTTTCTTCATTTCTTAAATGACAATAAGCTATAATAAAATCATTTCCGATTTGATAAATATCAACAACTCTCCATTTAACTTCATCTGATGATAAACTATAATATCTAATTTTAACTTTCTTTTTTTCTTTATATGCTGTTTTTAATAAAGCCCGAACATCTTTCTTATCATAAGCGTACTCGAGTTTCTTTTCTTTGCTAATTTTATTTAGAATACTTTTTGCCTCTTTTTCTTTAGACTTAGTTAAAATCTCTTTCAACTTCATTTTTTCAGCTTTTGTTAGAGAAACCATTTTTATGATTATGTTATTTATATCATTTTAAGCAATTCCAGTAAGTTCAATCATTCTTTTTCTTTTTTTCTTTAGCTTTTCAGGAGCATCTAAATAATTTTCATCAGTTACAACAGGTGCTCCTGTTTCTTGCTCCAACTTTATCCTTGCAATCTTTGCAACATTTCCGCCTTTATTTGAAATCTCTAAATGTTCTTTAAAAGTATCTGGATCTTGAGCTTTTTCAATCTCAGAAGTAGAGGCTTCTCCAAGCATGTTAAATATTAATTCTATATCAGTCATATGATCTCTTAAATTCTCATTTTTTAATCCTTTAAATTTTTTATATTCTGCTGGAGTCATGCCAAAAGTAGCTTTTGATATTTCTGCTGTTAAAATAGCAAAATCAGTTTCTTGTTCAACGCCTCTATTCTTCCATTCTTCTGTCAAATTTTGCCTTATTGCTATTCCTCTTAGCCTTTTATCAATCCAATCTTTAGAATAGCCTTTTAATTCATAAAGTTTCTTCATTCTCTCTTGAGCTAGTTCAGGATTTTCTATCTCCTGCACCCTTTCATAGCCAACTTGAGCTAGCCATTTCTTAAAGGGTTCTGCTTTTTTAGAGGGAATTGACTGAATTAATCTAAATGCTCCTTTAGTTGACACACAATTTATTGATTGTTCTCCTCCAGAAGTCATTATCTTAAGGGGGGTGGCAATTTGCCCCCATCCTTCATTAAATCCTTCATCTCTTCTCCTTATATCCTTAAGATAACCATTTGGATCTTTAGAATCTGTAAGTGCTGAAACTATATCTGTAGCTACAAACCACCATTCATCATTAAACCATTTTCTTCTTATTGCCTTTCCCCTAAAGATAGCAATATGTGTATCCTCTTTTTCTTCTTCTGCCATAATCATTTACTTAATCTGAAGTTTTTAATTATTTGCTTTGTTATGTCCATAAATCTCTAAGATTTTGGATCATCCAGAAAACCAATAAGCAAATAGGAGGTTTTCTTGATATCCTTCAGAACAATAATCCTTATAAAATAAAGAGTTCTATTATAATTACAAAACGGGGAATGAAAAGACAACAAGAGAGTTTGGGTGTTTAAGATAGCCTATCACGACCAAGGTGCCCCAAAAGCGTTACTATTGGCTGGCGTATCATTTTACATTTTGCTAATTTTTAATTTATATTTTGAAGTGTGAAATGATATTATCATTGTATATTTTGGAGTACAATATTGTTTTTAAAGGTTAAGATTGTGGAAGAAGGATGGCAAGTAGAGAAGAGATTATTGCACAACTTACATTTGAACCCGATATACAGAGAGATGTTGATGGATTAGTTTGCAGAATTCTTAGGGTTAGAAAGAGAACTCCTTTGGTTGATAGAACAAAACAGGCAATAGCTGCAGATAATGCTGTTATTGATTATATATTTAAGCATGGTGGTGGATCTACTAACTGGAGAGTTGATGATGCTTTAAAAAAATTTAAAGAAATTCAAAGAAATCTTGCTAAAGCCATTTATTATAGTTATGCTGAATCTTCTAAACTTTCTTCTGAATATTGCTGGAATAAAATGCAAGACAGGTTTGCTGGAGAAATAGCAGATACTTATGGATTAAAAGCTTTGATGGCATAGAGAACTGTTAAGTTAGCGGTTGATAGATTCTTAATTTGTTTAAGGTACAGAAAGCTTTAAAAGTAATCGGTACCTTAATTCTTTATGAAGATAATTAAAGTTCTTTCAAAAAAGGTAGGAGATACAGAATATGATAAATATCTTCTTAATCTACCTAAAAAAATTGTTGAGGAAAGCAAGCTGCTTGGGAAAGACCTAAAAGCCACGATAGAAAAAGAGAAGATTATTATTGAGAAAGAAGATTAATTATTGATTTTTTATATTCATCCCATATATTTTTTACTGATAAAATACTTGCTTTGCTAATAAAATCATCAGTTAATTCAAATTCTTTAATTAAGGTTAATAATCTATCATTTAATTCAGGATACTTCTCTAAAAGGAACTTCATTTTTGTGATATTATTCTCAAATTTGAACGAACTAGATGATGTTCTTGGTGGCAATTCAACATCAATAAAAGAGAATTTTAATTTCTTTTGCAAGAGTTCACTTAACAAATCTAATTCAACTTCATAAGACTTTGCAGTAAGCTTTATTCCAGAAATGTTACAGCCGTTAATACAATAATCTCCTGTTTTATATCCCCACAATCCACATTGTCCATCTGGAATATTTGCATTATAATTATATAATTTTTTTAAGGCAAATATTTCAAATTGTTCAATTAAAAATCTTTCATCAGTAATGCCTTTATTTTTTATTCTATTTGCCAGAACTCCGCATATGCTTAAATCTGAAACAAGCTCTTGATATAAGTCAATTATGTATGTATAAGGTATCGCCCCTGAACCATCACAAACGATGACACAATCGGGGCGATTGCCACAATTTTTTAAGCACTCTAATATCCCTTCTCCTTTTTGTTTTCCATATTGCGATTTTACCTGATTTGTTGGGACGAATACATAATCTGTGCCTGCAAATTTAATTTCTATTGCTTCTGCTCCAAGTATTGCTAGCTGTGGAACTATTTTTTCTTTGAAAATAGTAAGTATTTCAAAATATCTTTCAGAATTATCAGTTATAGGAAATATACAAACAACATTCATTATTAAACATTAGTTAGGCATTAATTCTTTTGAAAATCTTATTATCTCTTCCATCTCTCCTGCAACGGTTATGTAAGCATTAGCCACTAAAGGCAATTCATCAGGAGGATTTGAACCTTTTAATAAATTATCAACTGGGTCAAGAAAAATATATTTGCAAAATCGTAAATTAGAGAATTCCCTTTTTAAATCACCAATAGTTTTAAAATTAAGAAGGACTTTACTATCTCTCTTTATGGGCATTTCCACTCTTATACTTGGTATTTCTAGCATTTTTCAAACCTCTTATTATTTAAATTAAATAGTTCTAATTGTCTTATAAATCTTATGCTGGACTAGTTAATATATTTTTTGGTTATTATGGTACCGAAAGGTTTATATAGGGGTGGTACCTGAATATATTATTGTACAGAAAATAATATGTTCAGAATGCAAGAAAGAAAATATAATCAAATGGACTAAGAGAAAAACGCAGAATAGAGGGTTTATTCAAAGATATAAATGTAAAGATTGCGGAAAGACATTTACTCTTGATGATGGCTTCTTTAGAATGAGAAATACTCCACAAAAAATAACATTATGTTTAGACTTATTTTATAGAGGTGTTTCTGCTAGAAAAGTGCAGGAACATTTACAAGCGTTTTATCCCCATAACTCCTCTTGGGTTTCTATTTATTCTTGGGTTGTCAAATATGCTAAGAAAATAGGAAAATTTACAGATAAGCTTAAATTAAATGTTGGCTCTGAGATGCAGGTTGATGAAGTAGAATATCAAAGAAGAAAAAGCAGTAAATCAAAAGGGATAGAGCAGAATTGGTTTATTGATAGCATGGATACAGAAACAAGATTTATAGTTGCTTCAAATTATTTAAAATCAAGAGGGCAAAAAGGAATAAAGCAGATTTTAAATTCAGTTAAGCAGAAAACAGAAAATCAAGTTAAAATCTGCACAACAGATGGCTATTGCGGATATCAAAATATTGTTTCTAAGGCTTGGGGCTACAATCTAAAAATGAATAAGTATAATGTTGTGCATAATAGAGTAAACGCAAGAAAAGGAGAAGGTTTCAACTATCCTATTGAAAGAACGCACAATAATATTAGAGCAAGAACTAAAACCTTTAGGGGTTTTCATGGAAGAATAAACTCTGCAAATGCGATTATGAAGGGCTTAGAGATTTATCTTAACTTCATAAGAGAACATCTAGCAATAGGCTGTTGCCCTTATGAATTGGCTATTCCTAATTTGAAGTTAGGAATAAATAAGTGGTTAGATCTGATTAAACTGGCTAGTTATTAATTACTCGTTATACCCTGTGGTCTTGCCACAGGGTGAAACTAAAGAGTGATATTAAACCTCTTAGTTATTATCTAAAAAACTATTTCTATACCTTGTTCTGCTTACTTGCAAAGCTATTAAACAGCGGAAAAATTGTAGAGATTAATAATATTGAAGATGCCCTGTGCTCTTGGCACAGGGAGGTTCACCGTCTCCGTAAATTTTATAAACAGCGATATACTCCCTAACATATGTGGGTAATAAAATTTAAGGTGTTTCATAAAGATTGTGCATTTAGCCCTTTATGCAAAAAGTACAAGGTAAGCGATTTTATCTACCTTTTGGGATTTGATTCTAATAAAAATAAATTTCAATGGACAAATACCCATATTTTAGAAGGCAATAATAAAAATATTGCCTGTTTTATAAAAGAACTTAAACATAATAAAGTTGTCAAAAAGCTTGAAGTCTTTAATAATTATCTAATAACCCTCGAGGAAGAAAGTTTAAGGGAATATAAGATTTTTTCTCCATTGTTTTCAAAGGAGATATTCTATATAAAACCTATAATGGCAAAGTCGGATGGTTTTGAGTATTGGTGCCTTGCAGCATGGAATCGAGCAATTTTAATAAAAGCTTTTGACGCTTCTAAGCACTTTGGCAGTTCAGAACTACTAGAAATAAAAGAAACAAAGATAGACAAGATATTCTTTCCGCACATAACTCCAAATCTAACAGAAAAACAACTTCAGGCAATGAAACTCGCAATAAAAAATGGATATTATAAATTCCCTAAACAAACTAATCTTGAGCAACTGGCTAAACAGATAGGAATTTCAAAAGAAACATTTTTTGAGCACCTTGCAAAAGCAGAATCCAAGATAATTCCATTTCTCACAGAAAACACATAGATACCCCACAGGTTAGGGTAAAATTTGAAATACCCGTCGGCTTCTACTTTGAAGGAGTAAAAAGAAAAAATGCCAGTACTAACCGACTTTAGAAATGGAGAAATGGGTTTAGAAGCCTTAACCGAAGAGGGTACTATTATTGAAATACGTCCAGAGTTGTGTATTGATAATAGTAGTGTAACAACCGGATTTGTAATTGGGAATTCAGAAGAGGAAGCTTTGAAAAAGTTTGATGAGCTTGCTCGAAATCCTCAGCGTCCAGCATACTACAATGAGGATGAGTACCGTGAGAAAATTAATACTTATTATTTTGTTGGTAGAAATCCAGAGCCCGGATTTAATACTTCGCCTGCAATAAGAATGCCGATATTACAACCTGATGATAAGACAAAGGAAATTGGAAAAGTTGCAGAAGTCTTTATCATACCTTATGTAAAATTTCGCCATGCTTCTCATAGGTCTAATAATCCTTGTTTTGACAGAAAAGCTTTTCGTGAAGCCTTTATGACCGGCTGTCCTCCAAGAGACTGGAATCAATGGGAAGAACATTATAAAATGGAAAGGTAAAAATGACAAACATAAAAGATAGTCGGGATAATTTAAAGTTTAGATATCAAAAAGACTTGGTTTATTTGGTTGCATCAGTAGCAAGTGCGGGAGCATCTTATCTTTATGGTAATTCTTTTTATGAAAGTATAACAAGATTATCAAGCAACTCGGAGCATACCCTTTCTCTTAATATTCTTAGCGAGTGTTTAGTTATGGCAACTTCTGGAGCACTCTCCGCAGGTTTGGGACTATTTGCAATCATAAAAGGGTTTCAATCGTTATGCGAAATTGAAGGAGATGCTGAACATTATTTCCGCCTGAGAAGGTTCGAGAAAGAAGAGAAAAATAAAAACGGATACAAGAATTAAATAGAAAATGACAAGCAAACAATATAAAGCAATTCCTTTGTGTCTTGAATCAGAAGCAATAAACATTAAAGAAGCAAAAGAAGATATTTATATAAATGGTGATCCGAGAATACCTTTAGAAGAAAGAAGAAAGACGAGGATTCATGCCTCATTGCTTGAATTATCAAAAGACTATATTCTACCATTATGCGATCCCGGTGCATATGAACGCGAAAGAGTTATTGATTCTGTACAAGATTATGCACATCCAAATACTCTTTTTGTAATAGAAAGCTTGGGGTTTAACAGAGATAAGCCCCAAAATCCTGAAGAAACAGCAAGAAATTCTGTCGTGCTTGATTTAGCTGGAATGGGCGGAAAAATTGAAATTGAACTTAAACCTCAGAGAATCCAGTATTTTAAAATATATGAACTCCTGATTCTCTCAGAAGCAAATTATAATCGTCGCTCTTATTGGGACATGAATCCAGAAGAATTTAGATCCAGAATTGCAAAATATCATTATCATCTAGGAGATAAGCGAGTAAGAGGATTCTTTACTAAACACCAAGGGCATTTAAGAGATATATTAAGAAGTGTAAAATGAACTCTAAATTCACCCTAATTAAAAAAATAGCCAAGCACGGAAACCAAGCTATAATTGTAATTCCTAAAATTCTAGAAGATAAACTTGAGCCCGGAACTCTGGCTCAAGTTACAATTGAAGTTCTTGAAAGTAGCTCCCTTTAACTTAACAGTTCTATGGCATAGCAAGTCTTAAAAATACCCTAATTCTAAAAGATTTATGGCAAATGAAATAGAAAAACTAGAAAGCTTGAATGTAGGGACATTTGGGCATATAGACCATGGCAAAACTACTTTGGTTTACAAACTTACTGGAAAGTGGACTGATACTCATTCAGAAGAATTGAAAAGAGGAATTACTATTAAACTTGGATATGCTGATTGTATTGTCAGAAAGAATAAAGAAGGATATAATATTAAGGATGGAGAACCTTGCAAATATATTAGTTTTGTAGATGCTCCGGGTCATGAAATGCTTATGGCTATAACTCTATCTGGAGCTGCAATTATTGATGTTGCATTGCTTGTTATTGCTGCGAATGAAGGAATAAAGCCGCAGACTAGAGAGCATCTTGTGGCTTTGCAGGCTAAGGGGATTAAGAATATTATAATTATACAAAATAAAATTGATTTAATTACAAAGGAACAAGCGAAAAAGAGTTATCAAGAAATTAAAGAATTTGTTAAAGGAAGTGTTGCTCAAGATTCTGTTATTATTCCTGTGTCTGCTCAGCAAGATGTTAATATTGATAAAATACTTGAAGAATTATGCAAGATTAAAGTGCCTGCAAGGAATACTAATGCTGAAGCTGTTTTTCTTATTGCTAGGAGTTTTGATATTAACAGGCCTGGAACTCATGTAAAAGAAATTCATGGCGGAGTTTTAGGGGGAGCTTTAAAACAAGGGAAATTAAAAATTGGAGATATTATAGAAATAAAACCTGGAAGAAATGTAAAAAGAGAAAATCAATTATTCTATGAACCTATAAAAACCAAGATTGTGGATTTGCACAAAGGTAATTTTTCAATTAAAGAAGCTAGTCCTGGAGGAAGCTTGGCTATAGAGACAGAGCTAGATCCAAGCTTGACTAAGGCTGATTCTTTATCAGGGTGCATAGCTGGAATAAAAGTTCCAGAGCCTAAAGATAATATTAAAATAAATTCAAAATTATTTCAAGAAGTTGTGGGTACTGGGGAGCATAAAATTGTAGATGCAATAAAAGCCAGTGAAATGCTTATGTTAAGTGTAAATACTTCAACTACTGTAGGATTTGTAAGAAGAATTAAGGGAAATGAAGTAGAATTAGATTTGAAAATTCCTGTTGTGCCATTAAAAGGGGAATCAGTGGGAATTGCAAGAAATATTTCTGGGCATTGGAGACTTATAGGGTTTGGGGAGCTGGTTATTTGATAAAGTAGTTTTAGGGAAAAAGAGTTCTGATATTATAATGAAAAGCCAAAAATTTGAAGCACTTGATTTAACCTTTTTGATAAATAGATTTTCTTCTTTTCTAGATTGTGGTTATCAAGAAGATTTAAAGGAGTGGATTAAGGGGATGGAGCAAAGGAGATTAAAAATAAAGGGGGCAAGGGGAGAGTTTAGAGAACCTACTGGAAATGAGTGGGGATATTTTTGTAATTAATGAAAATCCAAGCCTTGGGGCGTGCAAGGTTTATATTGCGTATAGAAATGCTCGAGACGAACTAACTAATATTCTTATACAGGCACATGAAGAGAGCCATGCAGTAGATTCATTTTGTAGAAGAAGGGTTATGGTAGATGAAATAAACAAAATGTTTCCTTTATTACCTACTTTAAAAATACCTCCTTACCTGTGGGGTGCAGAAACTTTTGCTAATGCTGGAACTGTTTATGCTTTGAGAAAAAGGGGGCTATCTTTTTCAGAAGTTGCAAAATTTTATGACTCTCTGCTTGGTGGAGAATCAATAGACTTTATTAATTCTGTATTTCAGACAAGGGGTTGATCAGAGTTCTGAATAAAATTATCTAATTTAAGTAGTAAATATATCCAGTAGAATTTAAATACTTATTATCCTTATTAAACATATGGGATTTTTGAGGGCAATTTTGCTTGGAATTTTATTATGGGTTCTCATATTCTTTGAGGTTTCTATATTAATGTTTGGGCTGAATCTTGAGGGGGCTAGTTATTATATTGCTCATTTTTTTGCCTTAATTTTTTTAGTATTATTATTCTCTTATATTTATTTTAGAAAAGCAGACAGCGGAGTAAAACAAGGGGTTTTGCTTGGTTTTATATTTATAGTAACAGGAACAATTTTAGACTCGATTATTACAATCCCTTTATGGATTATTCCGCAAGGAGGTAGTTATTCTTCTTTTTTTAGTATTTATATGCTAGTTGGATATTTAGAAATAATTGTTTTAACTGCACTATCTAGTTTAATTTTTAGAAAATCCTTTCCAATTCAATCAAGAAGCTTAGAAGAATTAAAAAGGCAAGTTACAAAGTTTCCTGAATCTTTGAAAAATTATAAAGAAGCAGAAGTTCCTGTGCGAGTTTCTAAAGTTGTTATAAATACTAAGTCTAGAAGAGCTAGAAAAACTAGAAAGAAGAGATAGTTCTTGAAATGAATCTTAAGAATATTATTTATACTTATAAAGGATAGGATGTTTAAGAGAGATATTAATATATGATTATTAATTAATTGTGATTATTATGTCAAGAATTGAAAACCACATGATTTATCATATGGTTATAGCTAATGTTGCAGTTTTCAATTCTTGAGCATCCTAAAAACAAGGGCCAATCAAACCACACTCGCCAGCAGGCGATTTTTTGCCGCAGCAAAAAACCTTTAGGGTGTGGTGACCCATTGTTTTTTGATAAAAGGTTATAAAATACTAATATTAATTTTCCTTTCTCTAGGACCATCAAATTCTGCTAAAAAGATTTTTTGCCATTGTCCTAGCTTGATTTTGCCTTGCTCTATAGGAATTAAAATAGAAGGATTAATCAAAGATGCTTTTATATGGGCTTGGGCATTGCTTTTATGCTGATAATCTAGCTTAGGCTCAATTTCATCTATTGCTTCTATTATGTCTTGAATAGCATTTGGCTCATTGATTAGTAAGCCAGAGGTTGTGTGATAGCAGAAGATTAATACTGCCTTTCCTTTTTTATCTTTTATTGATTTTTCAATTTCATCTGTTATATCTATTGCTTCAATGTGTTTTGTTGTTTGTATTGTAATCTGCATAATTTTATAAATCTTCAATTATATATAAAACTAATGAAAGACAAAATAACAAAAGAAAAGTTAATAAAATATCTTAATATAACAGAAAAAGCTCTGAAAATGGCTGAGAATAATATAGATAATAAAATGAAAGAAGATGCTGAGAAAATTTTAATTATGGTTAGATGCTATTTATCTGATGCTAAGCACTTTGAAAAGCAAGGAGATAAAGTAAATGCGTTCGGAGCGATAAATTATGCTCATGGATGGCTTGATTGTGGGGCAAGGTTGGGAATATTTAATGTTAAAGATGATAAACTTTTTACTGTGAAATAAGAATTAATGTGTTTTGCTGTACTCTTTCTGACTCAGTTATATTTTTTCTATTAAAGATACTATATACTAAACATCACTTTTGGTTTTTATATAATCCTGCTGTCCTAATAGCCCCTGATATAAAAGCAGCACTATCAATTAGAATAATCAATTATTAGTATTTATATAATACAATCTAAGTTATTCAGTATTTGTAAAAATAAATTATAAAATCAAAAATAAAATAAGTTTTGGGATAATTTTGATAGATGACTATAACTATACAGTATCTCTATTAAATTAAGTTTATAAAGTTGTTGCTCTAAACAGTATCTCCGAAACAGACAGCAAATTAGGATAGGCTTGCCTATCCTAAAAAACTAAGAAAATTAATGATATCCCTTCAAAGAATATGTTGGGTTCAATTGAAGATTAACATTCTTAAGTTTTAGTCCATTTTCTGGACATTTTTGCTAATTCGATTGTGAATTC
>Ga0209542_10010452_pt1 | contig 16738 bp, 13 predicted proteins | sample RifCSPhighO2_01_FD_184028 | JGI IMG/M metagenome (GOLD analysis project Ga0209542, IMG submission 184028) | Soil microbial communities from Rifle, Colorado - Rifle CSP2_plank highO2_0.1 (SPAdes) (version 2) | ecosystem: Environmental > Terrestrial > Deep subsurface > Rock core/Sediment ...
ATATAGAGCATTTGGGAAGAATCCATTCTGAGCTTGCGGGTCATGGGGTAGAAACAACAGGAGAACTAACACAAGTTTCAACAGAACCTCAAGCTCTTGATCCCTCACAGTTCGAAATAAAATCAGAGGCTACAGTTCAACCCCCTAGAGCACGAGAGTCTGGGAAATTTGATGATCCTTTTTTTTGGGGCTCAATATTTATGAGAAAACAACAGGAAAGGAGAAAACGTGCAGCTTGATTCATTTTCAGAAAGCATAATTAATCTAACTTTTATATTTCTCTTATCCTTCTTAATTGCATCTATAATTATTGCGTGTCTTGCTGGAATCTTGTTGGCAGTATCCTTTTGGCGAAAATCCCGCGAAAGACATGATAAGGCACTCGATGCAACTCTTCTTGAGGTTTCTCTTCCCCGAGAAAATGAAATAAAAATTGACGCGGCAGAACAATTATTTTCAAGCCTTACCTCTATAAAGGGCCCAAAAGGAATATTAGGATTTCTAAAAGCCCCTGACATTGTATCTTTTGAAATAGTTGCAAAACCCCAGGATATTAGATTTTATGTGGGAGTTCCTAACAAATTGCGCGACATGGTTGAGAAACAAATTCACGGTAGCTACTCAGACGCGCAAATCCTTGAAGTAGATGAGTATAATCTTTTTGAAATCGTGGGAAAAATTGCATACGCTCAATTAAAACTCTCAAAAGCTCACTATCTTCCAATAAAAACCTTTAAAGATCTTGCGGTTGACCCTCTCTCATCAATCACAAGCACATTAGGAAAAATGCAGGAAGGAGAAGCAGCGGCTCTTCAAATTTTAATTACTCCAACTAGCGATACTTGGAAGAAGAGGGGCCGCTCATATATTACAAGTACTAAAAAAACAGAGGCAAATCCTGAGACAGCAAAATATTCGGTTGACCAAAAGGAGCTTGAGGCAATTGAGCACAAGATTACAAAACCGGGATTTGAGACACATATAAGAATGCTCGCTGTTTCGCAAACAAAAGAATCGGCAGATGCTCATCTGACAAATATTGTTGGCTCATTCTCACAGTTTTCTTCTTTCAATTCTTTTGAGAAGGTAAAACAAAGATTCTTCAAGGGAATGGCGATAGTTGATTTTATCTATCGCCAACTCCCACTTCTTCCAAACAATCCAGGCGTTTTAACAACTGAGGAGCTGGCAACAATTTTTCATTTCCCAAATAAAACGGTTGAGACGCCGTCTATTCATTGGCTTGGTGCTCGGGTTGCGCCGGCTCCTGCAAATATTCCGACCGAAGGTCTTTTCATAGGGAAAAGTATTTATCGCGGAATATCGCGCCCTGTTTATATTGGCGAGGATGACAGACGGCGCCATATGTATATTATAGGTAAGACAGGCGTGGGAAAATCGGAGTTCCTGAAGGACATGATCTTGCAGGATATACGAGCGGGGAAAGGCGTTTGCTTCATTGATCCTCACGATACAATAGATATGTTACTCCCTCTTATTCCGCCGGAACGCGCCGAAGACGTCATTCTTTTTGATCCATCGGATACGGAACGTCCAATGGGACTAAACATGTTGGATGTTCAGACCGAGGAACAAAAAGATCTAATAGTCACTTCAATCATTGGACTTATGTATAAACTTTATGACCCAAATAAAACCGGAATTATAGGACCGCGATTTGAACACGCAATTCGAAATGCCATGCTAACCGTAATGTCAGAGCCGGGCAATACTTTTGTTGAAGTAGTCCGTGTTTTAACCGATGCTTCTTTTGTTCAGGAGCTTTTGCCAAAGGTTCAGGATCCAATCGTCCGCCGGTACTGGACGGACCAGATTGCCCAGACTTCAGATTTTCACAAGTCTGAAGTTCTTGATTACATAGTTTCAAAGTTTGGGCGCTTTGTCACAAACCGCATGATGAGAAATATTATTGGCCAAGGAAGAAGTGCGTTTTCATTTCGTGAAGTAATGGATCAGGGAAAAATTTTACTCATTTCCCTTGCGAAAGGAAAAATCGGCGAAGACAATTCTTCATTCCTAGGTTTAATTTTGGTTCCAAAAATCTTGGCGGCAGCAATGTCAAGGCAAGATATGCCTCAAGACCAGCGCAGAGATTTCTATCTTTATGTTGATGAGTTTCAAAATTTCGCCACCCCTGACTTTGGACAGATATTATCTGAAGCTCGAAAATACCGCCTCAACTTAACTGTCGCAAACCAGTTTATTGGGCAGATTGAGGAGGATGTCAAAAACGCAATTTTTGGAAATGTCGGAACAATAATCTCTTTCCGCGTTGGAGTTTCTGATGCAAATTATCTCCAGCACGAATTTCAACCGGTGTTTAATGAAGCAGATTTAATTAATGTTGAGCGATTCCATGCATACGTAAAAACTCTAATTGACGCCGAACCCACAACTCCATTCTCACTTGACTTGACAAGAAATCTTGCCGAGGAAAAGAAACTTGAAAATCCAAGAGTGGCAGAATTGATTCGAGAACTATCAAGGCTCAAATTCGGCAAGCCTCGCGAATTAGTAGAGGCAGAGATAGCAAAAAGATCAAGACTTTATGAAGTTTTGGGGGATATTCAAGGAAGAGTTGACAAAGGTCCGGAAGGCAACCTTGGCCCCGGCGGCTCGATATAACATACGGACTACTTTGATTTCCACAGATTTATAACTGATTCCCGCAGATAATTGTGGGCGCGACAGGATTCGAACCTGTGGCCAGTTGGATATAAGCCAACCGCTCTACCGCTGAGCTACACGCCCGGCAATATTATATCAAGATCCGAACTCAAATTGAAGACTCGTAGACTGCATTTGCTATAATAGAATTTCCGATGAGAAAAGTTCTCTTTTTACTCTTCGTGGGATTTTTGTTCGCACTCAAACTTTTTGTTGTTCCTCAAGTTTTTTCAGATGAGCTCGACGACATTAATAAAAAACTAACTGAATTACAAGCAGCCTTGTCAGCTTCTCAAAAAGCAACGGCGCCGCTTGAAAGCCAGTTAAAAAATCTTCAAACTCAACTTAAAGGTATTGAGGATAGAGTTGCGTTTGTTGAGCGCGATTTGGCTTCGAAGAAAATAATTATTGATCAAGGATATCAAGACCTTGAAAAAAACAAAAGTATTTTCAACAAAACAGTCCGCGATTATTATATAAAAAGTTATTTCCTCTCGCCTCTGCTTGTGTTTGTTTCCCAAGCAGACGCAGCGCAAGTGACTCGAATAATTATCTATCAAAAGAGAGATGCTGATCGGGACAAAGATACCATTACGCAAATAGCGTTGAAAATTGTGGGGCTTGAGGAACGAAAGGCTAAGCTTGAAGAAGAAGAGGCAAAACTGGTTAGTATTAAAGAAAAACTTGCGCAGGAAAAAGGAGAGATCGATAAAGTCGTAAAAGGCGCACGCGACTATCAGGCAACTTTATCAGGAGAGATTGCAAAGCTCACCGCAAGACAACAGGAAATCCTAGGTCAGAGACTTGCGGCTCTTAATATCCCGCGATCCGCCGGCACTTCGGCTCGGGGGTGCACGGATGACAGAGGGGTTGATCCCGGATTTTCCCCACGTCTCGCCTTCTTTACCTATGGAGCGCCTCATAGGGTCGGCATGAATCAATACGGAGCGAAAGGACGGGCTGATACAAATCAAGGAAGAGACGACATTCTAAGAGCTTATTACGCAAATTTTGAAGTGATTAAATGGGACACAAACATTAAGATAAAAGTCCAGGGGCAAGGAGAATTCCCCTTGGAGGATTATGCTCTAAGAATTTACGAGATGCCCGAAAGCTGGCCCATGGCTGCTTTGGAAGCGCAAGCTATAGCGGCAAGATCGTTTGCGCTTGCTTATACTAATAATGGCGCCGGAGAAATTTGTACAAGCGAGAGTTGTCAGGTATTTAATTCTAATCCAAAAACAGGAGCATGGGCACAGGCTGTAAAAAACACAGAAGGTTTAGTCATGACTAGCGGTGGAAGCCCTATTAAAGCCTGGTATGCTTCAACCCATGGTGGTTACGTATTTACCTCGGCTGAAGTTTGGGGCGGAGGAACATCTTACACTAAACATGTAACAGATACCACCACTGGCTCGGCTGGAGGGTTTTCGGATTTACAATCGAATGCCTATGATCGCGAGTCTCCTTGGTTTTATTGTGACTGGGGGGCACGAGGAGATAAAAAAACAGCATGGCTTAGGCCATCGGAAGTTGCGGATATCGCAAATGTCACTCTGCTATCCCGGCAGTGTTCGTATGATGAATGCGGTAAGCATCTCTATCAAACGGATAAGCCAAATCCTGCGGGAACAGATACATGGGATGAGGCACGTATTCGTCAAGAACTTACAAGTCGAAGCATAACCCCTTTTAATACAGTTTCTGAGATATCTATTGGGGCAGATTTTTCAGGCGGCCGAACTACGTCTGTCAATGTGTCAGGCGATGCCGGATCGCAAAGCTTTTCAGGTCAAGAATTCAAGGACTGGTTTAATCTCAGGGCTCCGGCCAATATCCAGATCGTTGGTCCCCTATTTAACGCCGAAAGACAATAGTGCTATAATAGCCTCATTATGCCTAAAGCGCCGCTTGAGGGCGAATTTATTTTAAGCTCGCAAGATCAGAAAACTGAAAGCCGGCTCAAATCTAAAAATTCCGTACATTTCTACTCATCTTTGGGGATTAACCCTGAAGGTTTAATATTTGAGAACCAGGAACAGGATGAGGAGATAGTTCTTTTAGTTCGGCGGGATTTAATAACAAATGTTCCATGGATCGCAACTGCGCTTTTTTTGATTTTTGTACCCCTTTTAGTTTTTATGTTTTCTGATCTACTTACGCCATTTATTCAGGTTTCACCGCAAACTCAACTTATAACTACCCTTTTTTACTATCTTATTGTCGCAGGCTTCATTCTGGTTGAATTCACTCTTTGGTATTTCAATGTAGGCCTTGTCACAAATAGACGAATAATTGACCTTGATGTCTCTGGAATTTTATATAAGCATACTGCAGAAACAAGACTCGAGCTAATAGAGGACGTATCCTATTCCCAGGTTGGGTCAATTAGGTCTGTCTTCAATTATGGCGACGTTCTAATCCAGACCGCAGCAAAATTTGCGAACTTTGAATTTGATCGCGCTCCAGAACCTGCAAAGATTGTTCGTATAATCGCGAGCATGATTGGAGGGAAAGGTCCTTAATGGAATTAATAGATTTTTTTGTTAACATATTTTCAAATCAGGACGTGCTGTTTAAGATTGCCTTGATGATTCTAATAAGTATTTACGGTCTCTTTGCGCTTATCCTAACGATCCAGATAGGGAATTTGAATAGAATAATAAACCAAATAACGTTTTCACCTATTTTTACCGTTCTTGCAGGAGCTCATCTTGTAGCTACCCTTGCTCTATTACTGTTTGCGGTGCTATTCTTATAGCATGGACCAGAATATTCTTTTGTCAAAAATAGTTGCCAATCCCACTGACATTACCTGGGCTCAAGCCTATTCCACTTTGAATCTCTATGTAATTCTTTCTATAAAATCTGAGAGCTCTGAAGCTGGAATAGTTACGCAAGGGAAGGAGTTGCTTGAAAAAATTCAGCGAGAATATTTTTCTCTTGATGATAAAAGCCTCGCGAATATTAAGAAAAGCATTGATAATTCACTTACGGGAATTGAGAAGGAATCGATCTCAATTGTGCTTACAACAATACATGATGCCATGCTCCATATAGTAATCGCAGGAGCAGGCGAAGTTATTTTAAAGAGAGGTAGTAAAATTGGCTCTATTGCAAGGGGCACAAAAGTTGAGGTGTCTGCTTTTTCAGGAAAAATTCAAGCGGATGACATAATTATACTTGAAACAGGAGATTTTATGGAGAAAGTGCCCATTGAGAAGCTTTCTCGCGTTTTAGATAATCTTGATGTTTCTGAAATTTCAGAAAATCTTGCTCCGCTAGTTCATGAAGAGCCAAAAGGTACGGAAGCAGCAATAATTCTTCAATACAAGAGTGGTATAGAAGGCGCTTTACTTTCTTCTCCGGAGGACGAGTCGATTGAAGAGCTTGGGCATGAAGACAGTGGCCCAAAAATAAAAATTCCAAACATAAGCATCCCAACCATAAGCTTTAACATCAAAAGTCTTGGCAGAAAAAAACTAATAATCATTGCTATCGGAGTCTTGATTTTGGTGTTAGCAGGAAGCATTTTCTTTGAGCGCAATCGACAAGAAAGTAATAGGCGAGCAAAAGAACTCTCAGAAATTCTTACTCCTGCTCAAAAAAAGTACGAAGAGGCGCTTGATTTAATCAGCCTAAATAAGGGGCTTGCTTATGAAGAATTTGATTCATTAAAAAGCACTCTTGAAGGATCGCGAGACAAATTTAATTCAAGCTCTTCTGAAAGAAAGAAGCTTGATGAATTCATAGGAAAAGTTGAAGGCAAGATTGGAGAACTAGGGGCAGAAGCGACTATCGCAAACCAAAAAACATTGGTTGAAAATGTGAGTTTTGTTACTTTTCGGGATGGCCTTGTTGCTGTTGACGAAGATGGAAAAGTTTTGCTTCTTTCTTCTGATGGAAAAGTTGAGAAAGAAATCGATTCGGAGAATGGAAATACCAAATCGGTTGTTGCCGATGAAAGATTCGTTTATATTCTGGGGGCTGAAGGAATTACAAGAACTACAAAAAGCTCGGGCGCAACAACGACAATAGTCGAGAGCCCCGAATTGACAATCTCTATAGATAGCTTTGGCAGTAATGTTTACGGGCTGAATACAAAAGATAAAACTGTTGATAAATATGTTGGTGGTAATAGATCAGATTATTTTGTTGAAGATATTACATTAACGAGCCCTAAAAGCATGTCTATTAATGCTTCAATTTGGATCATAGACGGCAAGAAAATTAGGAAATTCACAAGAGGCCGCGAGGATAGCTTTTCTATTCAAGGCTTAACAGGAAGCCTGGGCGATGGTTCTAATATCTTCACTTCCCCTGACTATTCAAACATTTATATTCTAGATCCTAAAAACGTAAGAATTATATCAATTAAAAAGGGAGGCGAATTTGAAAAACAATACTCATGGAAAAATCTTTCTTCTGCCACATCTTTTTCAGTAGATGAAGAGGGCGAAACAATCTACATTGTGATCAATAATAAGCTTTATTCATTCGACCTCTGAGGGCAATTCATAGATTCCCGCAGATTTATAGCTCCTGCCTGCCGGCAGGGATTTTCGCAGATCATTTGGAGGCGAACCGACTTACCACTTGAAAATGAACTGAAAGCCAACGTCTTATTACACTACGTTTCGAAGAGACTTGAATATGCTGGTTTTCACTTAGCGAAGAGGGGCCAAGTGTTTATTATTCTACTAACGGTTGCTGAGCGTCATTTTCAACGTGCGTGAGGCGGTGAGCCTAAAAGTAAGATATAATAGGAGCATGAAAATCGTAAATCGTTTTGTAAAATCATACAAGCCTCTTGAAAAAGTTGAGGCGGGGATTGTATTGCTTGGGTCAGAAGTAAAGGCTTTACGCGGCGGACACGCAGATATAACGGGTAGCTATGTTCGAATCTTGGGAAGTGAAGCATATCTTGTGAATGGGAAAATATTTCCTTATGAATTTTCCCGAATCGAAGGGTACCAGGAAGATCGAACTAGAAAGCTTTTACTTCACAAAAGGGAGATAGTCGCATTAAAATCAAAACTCGATCAAGAGAAATTTACAATAGTCCCACTGTCTTTGTATCTTAAGAACGGAAACTTTAAGCTAGAACTAGCCTTGGTTGAAAGCAAAAACAAGCGCGAGAAGCGCCGCGACCGCCGCCGCGAAACCATCGAGCGCGAGGAAGCTCGCGACTTGAAAAACCTCCTCTAGTTGTGCTATAATGAGCTTCATTGGGGATGCATTGCATCGACAAGATTGCTCTTTAAAAACTGCAAGCCGATAATGATACTAATCGTAAAAGCGTATCAAAAACAAATGCTAAGAACTTTCTTAGCGGTCAAAGTTTCGCCTTTGCTCCTCAAAGAGCAATGTACGTAAACTAAGACCTGTTCATACTAAGATTTTTCCAAACGATCAGGTGTGGGCAAAAACAAAGTTTGGATAAGGTAAAATCTTTGGTTGGGGTTTTGCTCGAAAATTTAACCTTGGTTACAACAAATCCTTTTGATCGGAGTATGTTATAACGACAATTAAAGATCAAATAAGCTTGTAGATGTTTTTATAGATGCTTTTTTGGACGGGGGCTCAAAGCCCCCCATCTCCACAAATTATTTTTTTAGACTGATATATCAATCTAAACTGATAGTTAATTCACAGATTACCATATCTATTTCGACTCGCCTTGACCTTTATTTATTGGTATGTTAAAATCCTTCAACTATGACTGAGGCACCAAGATTTAACACTGGCACTATGCCTGATACTGATTTTCACTACGAGGCATTTGAAGGGTTGCTCGCCAGTTTCTACCTCTCCCTGTCTCCATTGCGTGAAGGAAATGAGCAAGACATAGCAGATTTCCAAACAGCAACTGAAGCACTAAATAAACTTGCAGAAGGACAAGGAGTACAGCAGCCTGAGGCGGCAGTTGTTCAACCCAGGCCAACCTTAGAAGATTGGGGAAGAGCGGAGGCTTTTACATCACCATCTATGCTTCTAGATACATTTCGTTCCTTTGATAGCGACTTCGGCATAGGCACGAAGCCAGGTACAGATGATTTTGAACAAAGAATTAAGCTTACTCAGACTGTTCTTGGCGTATTAGCCAGACGAGGAGTTATAAAAGCGAGATTTGAAGAACAAGGAGGAAAAAGATATCCAATTGGAGTAGGAACCTATGATCAAGAGCTTATGTCTAAGCCTCTACGAGAAATCCTTCAGCCCACTGCATAGCTTTGTTCAAAGATATTTATGTGGTATTTGCATACATATAATTAGCCTTGTTTGAGAGGCAAGTTCCACACTTTATGATATAATCTTCAAGGTCGTTCCAAGAATTATCTGAGATGTCCACACTAAATTTCCCTTGCGAAGGTGACGCCTAAAACTCGCTTCGAACCTTTTTGTTTCAGAACTTTGGCGGCTTCTTTGAGCGTTGCGAGACTTGTAGCAAGATCATCTACTAAAATCACCGAATTTGGAATTTTGGTTTTTTCCCGAATTGTATCGAATGCTCCTCGAATGTTCTCGAATCTTTCCTTTCGATTAAGTCTGTACTGTGGTCTCGTGTCTTTGATTCGAATAAGGATTTTGGGGTCCATTTTTAGGTTGAAATATTTTGCGACATGAGACGCAATTATCTCCGCATGGTTATATCCGCGTTCCCGTAGACGTTTCGAACTCAAAGGAATTGGAATTATGACTGGCTTGAATCTCTGAATAAAACTATAAAGAGTCTCATTCTGAGCTAACCCCTCGTTCATAACCTCGCCTATTATTTCGGAGAGCCTCGAAACATAAGGCCTGTATTTAAATTGTCGAATCAGCTTTCGCGCTATAGAATTATAAACAACAGTCGAGATTACACCATCGATCAAATACTTATCCCTGCACACCGGGTGCGTAAGACCGTCAAAAGAGGCTTTTAAGCAAACCGGACACTGGAAGGGCTCGTTATATCTTATCTTCGAAAAGCAATCCGCGCACAAGAAACCTCCAAATCTCTTGCAATTTATGCATTTTTTAGGGAAAATGAAATCAAGAAAAGACATCTTTTTAAAATTGACCTAATTGATCTAATTAACCTAATTTCTAATCAATTTATCAAGCACCAATCCTCAATTGGGACTTGAGTCATTAGGATTTGATTAGGTCAATTAGAAATTAGAACAATTAGAAATTGCTATAGGTTTATGCTTTGAAACTTTTTCCCAACTTTTCCACAAAACACAATTTTTACTATGAGCTGATTGCTTTTAAAGCGCTTTGTGGCGCCATTTCTTGAGCATCAAAATCCTTCTCGCAATTCTTGCAAATACTACATGGGCCTACATCAGTCCCCTTTGCATGACACACAACACAGTCTCCCGTATGATACTCCCACTTTTTATTATTCTTTTCGTGGTGTTCCATGAGGGTTGAGCCACAGCTTCCAGGCACAGACGGGGGCGTTTTGTCTCCCAGATCATCGAATATACGCTGGGCGCTAACCATATTTATATTTGAAGATGTATTATTACCAAAACCGGCTATAATTTCGTCTCTTATTCTTATCGTGTAATTCTCTATAGCATTGCGTGATCTTGCCAATTCATCTTCGGAAGCATCACTTCGGACAAGATCAATATATCCGTCAATTAAAAATCCTACTCGCCCGCGAAGCCGCCCCATCCAGTCTATATTGAATTTTTCCTGTTCGCCTATAAACTCAAGTATGTCCTCTGGTGTTTGTATCTCGTCGTTTGGCGAAAAAGTAATAGGCTCTGCTAGAAAATCGGTATCCTTTAAGAATTGTTGCGCGCGATCTGAAAAGTAAGACAAGGTTTGTCTGTGCGTCTCAAGCGTTGCTATATTTCTGTATGGAATAACTCTTATTTTCCTCCCTTTGAGAGAATCATTTACAATTTGCCCTACAAAGGTGAAACTGTATAGACCATATCCATCTTCGCGCGGGCCCGGAGGACTCACCCAAATAAAAAGTTTTTCGTTTGGAGAAGATAAGAGCTCCTGCTCTAATTTCTGAAAACCCAAACACTCTGCGGTTTCACGTCTTACTGAGAGTCCTTTTCGTTCACGTGATGTTATTGAGCGTTGAAAAATATCCCTTATCGCGCCTGGCTCAGAAGATGCTAAATGTGTTTCTCCTGTCAAATGATCCTTCTCTTCTCGATAGAAGAACTCGTCGAATTTCACCCCTACCCTATACTCTCCTAGATACCTTAAAATATTGTCCCTTATCCCCTCTTCTCTCTTGCTGAAAACGTCTTCAGGTGCAAGTTCCAGCGGGATTGGCGCTTTATAATTTCGCGTATCATAAACTACTGTATAAGCTTCTGGTCTCATGTTATCTCTCTCCCGATGATAGTTTCAATCGGGATCCCGCATGAATAAAATTCATCGGGACCAAATGGTTTCTTTTTTCTTTTCGATTCGGTTTGCAAAGCGCGCGGCTGCATAAAATAAGTCTGAGAGTCTATTTATATATTTCATTACTCTTTCGTCTGTCTTTTCTTTTTTAGAAAGGCGAACTAAATTTCGCTCTGCCCTGCGGGCAACTGTTCTTGCCTGATGAAGAAAAGCTGCGGCACGGCTTCCGCCCGGCAAAACAAAGTTAAAAGTGGGTGGCAAGTGTTTCATCATGAAATCGATATTCTTTTCGAACTCCTCTGTTTTTTGAACCAAGTCGATATCCTCAATAGTATCGGGAAGATCGGCAAGATATGCCCCAATATAGAAAAGGTCGCTTTGAATACTTAGTAAAATCTTTTTAAGCTTGTTCGAACCTTTCTTTGTTGGAAGATGGGAAACTGCAATACCTATAACCGAATTCAATTCGTCAATAGTCCCATAAGTCTCAACTCGCGCATCAAACTTCCATGCCCTTTTCCCTGAGAAAAGTGATGTTTTACCTTTATCCCCTGTTTTTGTGTAAATAGGCATTGAATATATTGTTAAATTGTTAAACTCGAAAAAAAACCTTCTCGATCGAGAAGGTGGGATTACATCTTTTCCTTTGCTCGAAGGAGACTAAATAAATTTGAAGCCTTCGACCCGACTTTTACGGTTGCGGCACAGTGTCTGATCTACACAGACTTCGGAACTTCAAACCTAAGTTTTTAAACTATTCGAATAAATTCGGACTAACAATTCGCATAAATTCGTATTTAGCACTCAGAATATCCGCAGCTATAGCATTTGCTGCATCCTTCCTCGTGAGCAAGAGTCGCTGCTCCGCAAGAAGGGCAGAAATCAAATGCATTATGCGTCGACGGTTCAGTTGAAATATTTAATTGTTCCATAACAACTGCTTGTTCTACCTGCCCCGAGTTCGATCGGGAGGAGTCGTATCGAAAGGTTGGAACGGGCGTGCCATTGCTATTACTAACGCTCTCTCCTGTAAAAAGCGGGCCAGCCTCGCCTACGAGTCTAGACGGGCCATTCCCGTTTATTCCGATCGGAGTTGGGCTTGTTGCCGCTTGACCATTTACCTGTCTCCGAAGATCACGCACTTCTCCGTTAACCGAAAATCCAAATTCCTCAGCCAAAACCTTTGCTACGGCGTCAGGTACTGAGCGCACTCGCTTTTCTCCAAATCCTATTGTCCTCATCCCTCCGATTCCCGAAAGCTGCGCGACAATTTGTCTTACACGTTCGCGGGCTGGAACCTGACTTTGAAGACGAAGCGCCAAAGAAATCATTCGGCCCAAAGCATCAGCCATAGCAGCAACATCAGAGCCTGACTTTCCGATTGTTATAAAGGCTTCAAATGGATTCCCCTGACCATCTTTATTGATGGTAATAAAGGCATCTCCTAGCGGAGTCTGGGTTTTGTAGGTTAACCCATACATGACAGGGGGTCTTTTTGTAACTGGAGGTACTTTAATGTCAGGGGTTGGTGTTTCTTCCTCCTGCGGGCCGGCAGGCATGGCCTTTTTGCCATCCACCCGCTCAAGCACTCCCGCCCGAGATCCCTCTCTCATGTATGCAATGCCTTTACAGCCAAGTTTATAGGCAAGCGTGTAAAGTCTCTTTACGTCTTCTGGCGTGTGGGTCTTTGGTGCATTAACTGTTTTTGAAATTGAAGCATCAACGTACTTTTGAATTATTGCCTGAACTTGAACATGATCCTCTGGTGTTAAATCATTTGCTGAGACAAACCATGCTGGTTTTTCGATTTTTTTAGTTTCAAAATCTAACCCGTGCTTTTCATACCATTTTTCGTATAGATGATGGCGAACCACATGCTCGCCAATGCGATCCCTGCGAATAAATTCGTATTCATAAACCGGCTCGATTCCAGAGGTTGTATTAACAAGGAGAGAAGTTGAACCGGTAGGAGCCTGCATTAAAAGAATCGAATTCCTAATACCCTTCTTAATACCTGCTTGAATCTGATCGGGTAATTGCTGAATGAATTTCCCCTGAGGATAGAGTTTCGCGTCAAATTTTCCGAAAGACCCTTTCTCACGGGCTATATCGACAGACGCAGCATAAGCCTCATCGCGAATTATTTTATAGACGCGATCTATAAACTTAAGAGATGTGGGAGATCCATATCTCATGTGGAGCTTAATTAAGGTATCTCCAAGACCCATTGTCCCAAGACCAATTCTCCTCTCTCCTTCATACTGGGTTTTCCTGATCCCTTCGAAAACATAAGGATCCATCTCAATGACATTGTCTTGGAAACGAACTGCGGCGCGAGTAACTCGTTTCAGCGCTCTAAAATCAAAAGTCCCTTTCTTGTCAATATTATTACCCTTGACAAGTGCTGATAAATTAATTGATCCAAGATTGCAGACGCCCCAAGCCGGCAGTCCCTCTTCCCCACAATCAAGGCTAACATATCCATTCGTTATCCATGTTAATGTCTCTGGTTCATGGACATCGTAAACTTCCTCATCCCGTCCAGTATCCTCAACTCGAACTACACGCGCAAAATCTGATTGAAGCCCTAATTTTGATATACTTTCATTAATGGCTCCGTTAAGAAGATCTTCTTTATTAGAGGCATTTGTTTTGGGAAGATCTGAACTTAAGAAATTATCAGACATTACAGCCGGTATTGGCCAAGTTATATTTGCATTAGCAGTACTTCCTCCTGTACTCTTAGGAGTTGAAAAAATCGATTGGTTTGGTATACTAGTTTCAAGCGCTGTCTCGCTTGCTTTTTGGACAGTAAGCTTATTTTTCGCGAGGAAAGCAAAACTATGATTATAGATGTTTCGAGTATTAACACTAATCTCTTGCTCGCTATTTATTTTTTGTTGTTGCTTCTTATTATTGTTCTTCTTGCTCTCCCCACTTTGATCAAAGGTCCCAAGAAAAGGAGCTAATTTCATTACTTGATCTTCCTTTCTAATATCCGTAACCGCAACCCATTCATAATTTCCGTTTCTCAATGTTCTAAGCTTATGATCTCCCGTTGCCTTAAGTTCTCCTCCGTCTGAAAAAGTCACTTTATAAATTCGCTTTAATCCATTGTTATATACTTTATCTATAGGCTTAAATCCTCTTGGGGTAAGAATTTTATCTCCTACTTTTAGATCACGGGCTTTCTTTTGCCCGTCCTCAACTGTAATAAGTGTATCTCCGGTGACGCACGGATTTACACAGTTGATTCTGTTCCAGTACCAGTTGTTGTTCATCTTGTTATAGCGCTCCATAAATACAACCCCTGGTTCAGCTGATTTCCACGCAGCATCCGCAACCAAATCCCACATTGCTCGCGCCTTTATGGTCTTATGAACAATAACTTTTTTACCCATTGCCTTCCATGCATATATGTCTCCATCCCATTTCTCATCGTATTCAGGGTCTTTTCGGTCCGGGAAAACAAGATCCCAATCACCGTCTTTCTCAACCGCTTCCATGAAGGAGTCCGAAACACAAACTGAAAGATTGGCACCATTTATTCTTGCTAAGTCTTGTTTTACAGTTATAAATTCTTCTACGTCAGGGTGCCAATCCCAAAGCATTAGCATCAAAGCACCTCTCCGACTGCCGCCTTGTTGGATTATGTCTTTTGTGGCAACCGAGAAAAGTTCTGCCCAATTGCAGGGTCCGGATGAGAATCCATTTACTTTTTCTACGCGATGTCCGCGGGGACGCAACGATGATAGATTTATTCCGACTCCCCCTCCGCGTGCCATGATCTCAACCATTTGTTTTAATGTGTCAAGAATTCCATCGCGGGAATCGAGTGGCGAGGGAATAACAAAGCAGTTATAGTAGGTTACAGCAAAACCGGTTCCTGCGCCTGCCAGGATGCGTCCCCCCGGAACATACTTAAAGTTTTCCATTATGTGGTGGAATTCTTTCTCCCATTTCTTCTGGTCTTCTTTTTTTTCAAGAGCGGCAACTGCCCTTGAAACCCTTTTAATCATTTTATCGGGAGTTTTCTCAACGGGGTTACCTTTCTTATCTTTTAAAGAATATCGGTCGAGAAATACTTTTTGTGATAGCCCGTGTAATTTCATAAAACACTAAATGGTTAGAAATAGCTATATGGTCACATGGTCTTGCTTTTAACCATGTAGCCATTTTGAGCTATGTAGCCATTTTACTTAATTAACCTCTTTAGTTCCTTCTCGAAATCCTCTAAATCGACGAACCTCTTAAAGACGCTTGAAAATCTTATATATGCTATTTTGTCAAGTTTCTTGAGCCTTTGAGCAACCATCTGGCCTATTTTTTTTGCTTCTATCTCAACCGACTCGCCAGATATTAATTCCCTTTCAATCTCGTCTACTATATTATTAATAGATTCAAGCGATACCGTTGTCTTCTCGCAGGCGCGCATTATTCCTTGCCGCAGTTTTTCCCTATCAAATTGTTCCCTTCTCCCGTCTTTTTTCTTGACAATTAGAGTGATGTTTTCTATTCGCTCGTATGTGGTATAACGCTTGCCGCATGAGATACAATTTCTTCTGCGCCTGACGTTTGTTCCATCCTCTGAAACTCTTGTTTCAACGACTTCTGAATCTTGGCTTTTACAATAAGGACACTGCATACATAATTAAATTCTAAATCCTAAGCACTAAATCCTAAACAAATCACAAATATCAATGAGTCAAATTCTAAACCTGTTTGGAACATTGTAACTTGTGACATTAAATATTGTTTAGAATTTAGATATTAGACATTAGAATTTCATGCTTGTCTTTACTTTGGTTGTTCAAGGTGCAAAACACCATATATAGTGCCAAGTAAAATGGTAGAACACTATATCTTCTACGTCAACTATCAACTTCTGAATCAAACCGTACCAATATGTTTTGCAGCCTCGCTTTGCGGTAATAGACCGCCAGCTGGCGGAAGGGGCAAAAAAATTAATTAACCGTAGGTATTTTATGTCTACAAAAAATGATCGGATTTGTAAGTTATATTGTTATTTGAGGAGAAGATTATCTACGGATTTTTCGAAATTCAACATTCTTTTCTCCTCAATCTGAAGCTGATTTGAGAAGTCTGAAGAAACAACTTTTCTAATCATAGAAAGAACTTCTTGGTGTTTGACAATTGACTTTTTCATACTATTTAAAACTACATCAACTCTTTTCCCCATTCTTTTTGCCTCTGAAACGCTTGAAATTGCGTTATAGAAATAATTATTACTTTTTGAAAGAGTGGAGACTGAAAGATCGTCCTTTCCGCGATCTGCCAAAAGCTGTGCCGCATAGATTCTTTTGTCGGAGGTTAAAAGATTGAATTCCGCCTCTTTTATAGGGTCTGAGATTAACATTAAAATTATTCTGTCGCGAATAGCCTTCAGAAAATGGAGAGGATTATCAGGCAAAATCCCGGGATACGGCAAGGAGTAGTCGTCTTTTGCCTTGGAGCTTTCAGTCGCCTCCTTTGGCTCGACGGAGTCCCGCTCAGGCGGGACGGAGGCGGCCTCCTCTTGGGCTGGCGCTGGGTTTTTATAAGTTTGCGCTAACGTTTCTGGCAAAGGCGCAATTATATAGAAAAGGGCAAGGAAGACAGAGAATCCTAAAAGTAGCTTTCTCATGAACTGATGTGGTTTACCCCGTTAGATACGAAGTTATCTAAT
>Ga0209542_10010453_pt1 | contig 16736 bp, 26 predicted proteins | sample RifCSPhighO2_01_FD_184028 | JGI IMG/M metagenome (GOLD analysis project Ga0209542, IMG submission 184028) | Soil microbial communities from Rifle, Colorado - Rifle CSP2_plank highO2_0.1 (SPAdes) (version 2) | ecosystem: Environmental > Terrestrial > Deep subsurface > Rock core/Sediment ...
AAAGCAAAAAGATGTTGCATGGAAGTAAAGTATACTCTAAACTTGATTCAGCGAGGATAAATGAAGAAACATTGAGATGGATTAATCATAACTTGAATGTTTTGAACCGAGCTAAACATGAATGGGGCATCACTCCAAAATTTATGGAATGATATTTACACATAGCTGGGTCGGGCAATTATGAAAAATATAAATAGTTCCTTGATGTTTTATACAAATGAGTAATAATATTGTTGCGGCATCGGGATATTTTGATCCCCTGCATGTAGGACACGTTGAATATTTACAGTTGGCGAAAGAACTGGCAGGGAATGACGGAAAGTTAATCGTGATTATTAACAATACAAAGCAAACGCATTTGAAGAAAGGATTTGAGTTTATGCCGTGTGCTGAGAGAATGAAAATAATTGCTGCACTGGGATTCGTAGATGAGGTTGTTGAAAGCATTGACGAAGATGGCTCGCAGTGCAAGACGCTGGAGATGTTAAAGCCGCACATCTTTGCAAAGGGCGGAGACAGATATGCTTATGAAATTCCTGAGGCGGGAATTTGCCGTGAGCTTGGTATTAAAATTGTCGATGGTTTAGGTGCAAAGATACAATCTTCAAGCAAACTGGCGGTGCGGGCGAAAGAGTTTGAGGGAAAGAAATAAAAAGCAGGATTTAATCTGAATTTTTATGAATTTAGAGATTCATTATAATAACCTTGGAGATTTTATGGAGTTGTGCCTGATAATCTCCGTCTGCGGAAGAGATAGAGAATTTTACAGATTTAGATATGAACGCGAGGATGAAGACAGGATTAAGGAAGAGATTTCTAAAATTGCGCGTGATACTGAGCACCCGAGATTTGGGCTGGCTGAGGAGTTTGTTGTCCGAAGTTATTTGAATGCTAAGTCAAGAATTTAATTCCGTCTTTGGTGTAGACAACTAATTTTACTCCGACAGGCAGATTTATCAGGGCTGAGATTAAAGACATGTGCTCTTTTCCTGAGCCGGACGCCAATGAGAGCGCGACTTCAAATTCTTTTGAGATTTCTTTTTTCAGTTTTTCTCTTAGCTCGTCTGTTAACTGAGCGATTGACTGTGATGTGTCTACTTTTATTATTTTGGCTTTGTCGTTTGCCGGAAAAGATTCTGCAGATTTATTTTGGATTAGAATTGCCTTTGCGTATTCCATTCTGTTTAACAGCGCGGTTACTTGCCCCCAGTTTTCCTTGTCTTCTCCAACGAATGCTACTAGTTCCATTTTTAGGATTGGTTGGGAAGGTTTATAATAATTGTTGTTATAGAAAAATTTATAAGTATGTTATAACATGTTATAACATGGAATTAATCAAGGAAGTTGTAAAGGTTGGAAATTCTGCAGGGGTTTTACTACCTCGCAAGTATCTGAATAGCAGAGCAAGGGTTATTCTGAATGAGCCAAGAGAAAGGATTGAGGAAGACATTATCAGAATTCTAATAAAGAATGGATTATTGGGGAGCGTTTTAGGGATTTATTTGGTCGGCAGCTATGCCCGCGAAGAAGAGAATGTTTACAGCGATGTTGATATTTTGGTTGCTAGCATTGATAAAGACTTAAAGATTGATGAAGGAAAATATGAGATAGTTGTTATTTCACTTAAAACACTTGAGAGTGTCCGAGATAACGCGCTGCCACTGCTGCCAATGTTAAATGAAGCTGAGACGATTATGAACAAGAAACTGCTGGACGAGTATTCTAAGATTGAACTTAATGAAAAAAATTTATCATGGCATTTTGTCGGCACAAAGTCTGCAATGGAAATAAACAAGACGTTATTAAGCGAAAGTATAGTTGATGTTTACTCTCTTGTGTTAAGACTTAGAGAAGTTTATATTGTCGACTGCCTTATATCTGGAAAGAAGCTGTCAAATAAATATTTCTTGAAATTAGCTGAGAAGTTGACCGGATTTAAATGCGAGACATTGCATGAACTTAGAAATAAGAAGATTGATAAACAAAGTGCACTTAAGATTATCGATTACGTTGAGGAGAGATTGGAGAATCAGAGAAGATGGGTAAAAAGAAAAAACAGAAGAAAGGAATAAAAAGTCTTGAGAAGCAGATAAAACTGCATAAAGATAAGATGAAAGAAGAAAATGTTTCTGAACATTTGAGGGAATATTGGAGCAAAGAGATAAAAAGTTTTAAAGCGAAGATTGCTGATAAACAAAGGAGAGTGAAAAATGGTTAAAAGGTTTGTTAAGATATGCCCAAGGTGCGGAAGTTTGAACTGGACGATGGTTTCTATGAAAAATCCGGGCGGTTCTTTGGTAATTCATGGAGGAGAATTGATTAGGTCTGATGTCTTTGAGTGCAGAGACTGCGGTTACGTCGGAACATTCCTGGAGATTGAACAAAGCAAAGTTAAAACATTTCAGAAAAAGGTGAAGAAAAATGGTTAAGGATTTGCCTCTCGGCGAGATAACTTTGCGGAAATATGAAAAGCCTTATGATTCCTCGAGGCGGGAACTGGTTAGAAAGGTTTGCCTATCTCTTGGGTTATTACAGCCTGGCGATTCGCGCGACGTGATTGTGGACATGCTTCTTGTTTTGGAAGACGGAAGGAGAAAGAGAGAGTGGCTTTCGTCTTTTGAGATTCGGGATAAAGTTCAGAAATTGCGCAAGGAAGACAAGGGGCTGGCTGAGTCGAATATCCGACGACAACTGAAAAGGCTGGGAGATGCGATGCTTGTTGACAAGGCTTCTAATAAATATCGAATTAGCGAGTTTGCTTCTTTGTCTGAAATTTTTGAGCAGAAGATTGAGAATTTTCTTATTCCGCAAACGATTGAGAGGATTAAGGACTATCTTAATAAGTTGGGGAAATAGATATTTTCTGATTGGAGGAGAAAAATAATTATCTTGGTAAAATCATGATTGGTGGGCGGTTGGATTTATTGTTAATTTTAGTGAATGGTTGCTCTTTGGTATAATTAATTTTATTAATCAACAATTCTGTTATAATAAATGGAAGACGAGCACTTTCCTTCGTATGTTATTACCTTAGACCATCTGCCTCTTAGGCAAAGGGTTGAATATTTGAAAAGAAGAGGTGTTAGTGGCAGAAATGAAAGAAGAAGGATAATTGAATCTTTTGAGGAAATGTCAAAGTTATTTGTACTGCCTAAAGGAGAAAGAGAGTGGTATTATAATCTGAACGAGAGATTAAAACAAAAAGCACGCGATGAAGATGATGAACAATTTGCGCAGTTTTATAGGATATTGTTTAAAGCATCTGTCCTCGGGGGGATAGCAATGTCTGCCTATACTGGGCAGTTAAGATATATTCCGCTTGGCTTGGCTTTAGGAGTTGGTGTTCCTTTAGCAACCCACTTGAGTAGATGTTTTGTGGAGTGGCTGGATGATGACAGCCAAATTTATGACGATTTCGGATAATGTCTTTTCATTATAATTAATTTTATTAACTCAATATTTTTCTTAGAGGAGGCGCTGATTCTGTGTCTCCGTTTAAAGATGGCAGGCAATACAAAAATATTGGAGATAGATACGCGCTCGAGATGGAACAGTGAGCATTATGTCGGTTATGTACTCGAGATAATTAACAGATATCTTTCCTCAGGGATGGAGTGGTATCATCTTGGCGGGGGCGGGCAAAATACTTCAAGAACATCCGCATTAATGGTTAACGGCGAAGAGAAGAGAATAAAAGTCACGAGAATAGGCGAGTGTTCGTATGCTATCGAGGACTGGCCTGAAGATAGGGATTTTGAGGAATTCCAAAGGGAAGCCAAGAAATTGTTGGAGCAGATTTTAGCCAATCAAAAAACTTAAATACCCCAAAATTTTCAGTTAGTCATCTACTTCTTAGATATTAAGAGGTAGCGGAGCATAAGAAAATGATATTTATTATCAAAGTAACGACGAACAAAGAAGAGCGCGCACTTGAGATGATGGAAGAGCGCGTGAAGAAAAAAAATCTGAGTGTATTTGCAATTGTGCGCCCGCATGGACTTAAGGGATATGTTATAATGGAAGCGATTGACAGAGAGAGCGCTGAAGAAGCCGCGTTCAATTTGCCGTATGTAAAAGGAATAATCGGCAAGACTGTAAAGTATGAAGACGTCCAGCAAATGCTTGAGCCGAAAGTTGAAGACGTTAACATTGAGATTGGCGACATTGTTGAAATGATTGGCTCGACATTCAAAGGCGAACAGGCGAAGGTTACAAGAATTGACAAGGCAAAGGGCGAGGTTGTTGTTTCTTTATTGGGAGCTTCTGTTCCGATTCCGGTTACAGTCAAGATAGACAATATCAAAGTCATTAGAAGAGAAGAGAGGGAAGAGGAAAAGCATAAAAAGAATGAAACTGATGAGAGCAGAGACTTTGCGGAGGATTTTGAATGATGAATTGGAAAATAAATTGTATAGAAAGCAGGAAGACAATAGTTAATAAAAAAACCGAGACGATGAGATATAAGAGTTGTTTTTATGATAATTTTTGTTTTAGGAGTAAAAGATGAAAATCAAATTAATTGTTGAGGGCGGAAGTATGAAGCCGGGGCCAGCGATAGCGCAGCAGCTCGGACCGATGGGAGTCAACATGGGAAAGGTAATCTCCGATGTGAACTCTGCGACTTCTGGATTCAAGGGAATGAATGTTCCGGTTGAACTGGATGTCAACCCAAAGACGAGAACGTTTGATATTGTTGTTCTTTCTCCGGCTGTTGCTGAGTTAATAAAAAAAGAACTTGGAATTGAAAGAGGAAGCGGAGAAGCTAAGAAACTTAAGGCGGGCAACATTGCTATTGAAACGTGCATCAAAATTGCGAAGACGAAAATGAATGATTTGCTTGCTAAGGATTTGAAGGCTGCGACGAAGTTGGTTGTCGGAACTTGTGTTTCTCTTGGTGTTTTGGTTGAAAGCAAGGAAGCAAAGGAGATTAATGGAGATATTGATTCTGGCAAATATGACAATGAAATTAAGGGAGAGATTACAGAACCTTCGGCTGAAAAGATAAAGGAACTTGCGGACTACTTCAAGAACATTCACGCTGCGGAAGAAGCGAAGAAGAAAGCAGAGGAAGCTGCGAAGGCTGCGGAAGAAGCTGCGAAAGCAGAAGCTGCGGTTGGTGCGGCTGCTCCGGGCGCTGGAACTGTCAAGACAGGTGAAGCGGCTGCGGCTCCGACGGCTGTAACTGCTAAGGCTGTTGAGAAGAAAGCCGAGCCGGGGAAAAAGAAATAATTAACATGCGCTGAAAGACATTAAATTTTAACCAACATTATTCATTTATGTTGCAGCCAATACATATTAATTGAGAATACCGTCGGTAATATAAATTCGTGTCGAGTTTAGGTTAATTATATTTTGTGCTATAGAACACTATCGTTGAGGAAGAGGCCGTTTCTTTATGATTCCGCCGCGAACATCTTTCAGCCCTTGCTCTATGATGACTGCTTCGGGGTCTGTCAAAATTATTTCCTGTTTTATCTTTGTAACTTCCAATCTTGTGACGAACGTGAATATTATGTCTATCTCTTTTGAGTCCTCGGCGTATCCTCTTTGTCCTTTGTAGATTGTAACGCCTTTTCCGAAATCTTTGATTAGTTTGCTTTTGATTTCTCCGCTTTTCTTTGAGATTACTGTTATCCCGATGTATTCCTCTATGCCCTGAATGAAGAAGTCAACTGTTTTTGAGGCGGCTAAGTAAGTTAATATTGAATAGAGCGCGGCTTCGGCTCCGAGCAGAAATGCTGCGGCGGAGAAAATTACCACATTTATTGCTAATATTATTTCTCCGATGCTTGCGCCTGTTTTTTTGTTTATGTAAACTGAAAGGACTTCTGTTCCGTCTAAAACACTTCCTCCCCTGACTGCCAAGCCGAGCCCAGCGCCGAGGAGAAACCCGCCGAAAACTGCGACGAGAAGTTTGTCGGATGTAATCAGAGGGTAGTCGATGAATGTTAAACATAATGAAAGTCCCAAGACTGCTATAAATGTTTTCGCTGCAAAAACTCTGCCGACTTGCTTCTTAGCTAGGAACATGAAAGGTATGTTCAGTATGAAGATGGCTAGTGAGACTGAGACTGGAGTCAGAAAAGATATTAGAAGGGAGATGCCTGTTATTCCGCCGTCGATAAAACCGTTGGGGATTAGAAAACTTTTGAGTCCGAAGCCGGCAACGAGAATTCCGAGGATTATGAAGATGAATTCTCTTATTAAAATTAAAATTAAATTGTACACTCTTTTCATAGGTTATAATCAAATTATTATTTTATAAATGTTTATGGGGGGATGTTGGCGGATTTAATGAGGGTGTAAAAAAATAACGAGACGTTTCTTTACAAATTAAACAAGCTTAAAAAATTCTGACTTGACTTTTTCAAAAGTTTCTTTATCGATTCTTCCCAGCTTTTTCTTAACGATATCCTGACTTATTGTGAATAGCTTGTCTACTTTGACTCTGCTTGGCTTTGGTATTTTTCCCCCGATTAGGTTTTCGTTTTGAATTATGACAGAATATCTTGAAGTTTTAATATTTGCAGTTATGCCGCAAATTATTATATCTTCTACTCTTTCATTGTCCGTATTTTTTGACAAGACAAGAACTGGTCTCTGTTTAATGCCGCTTAAATCTGAAAAAGGGAACGGAACAATTACAATCTCGCCTTGCTTATACATTATCCCAGACCTCGTCCTCTTTGTTGTCCCAAAGTTTTTTGGCAACTTTCTCGGAATGTTTCAGTAGATAACCAAAGTCTTCTTTCCTGACTTTTTTTATCACGATGGCGTCTTCATTTTTTGTAACAAACAATTCGTCTCCCTGCTTAATCTTTAGAGAATCTCTCATTCCCACAGGCAGGGAAATCTGCCCTTTATCTGTTACTTTGATTATTTTTGTTTCCATGATGTGGTAAGAATTTCCTTACTTATAAGGTTTTGCGTTGGGAGATGGGATTTAGATAATGCACCGAAAAAGCGTTACACCAAATTTCCTTCTAGTTATTCGATTTACGTAAGAGATTTAATCCTAAGGATTAATGCCCCCACGATTACTTAACCCACGCCCAAAAAACTTAAATACCCCTTTTCCCGAGAATAATCATCCAACAAACTACATCCTGGCGCGATAGATTCTATGCGCGTCGGGCGGACTGTAGAAGGAGCGAAATGTGAACGTCAGAGAAGCACTAACTGAATTAAGGAAAGAAGAAAACAAGAGAAAGTTTGAGCAGAGCGTAGATTTAATTGTTAATCTGAAGGGATTGGACATGAGAAAGGACAACGTCAACGCGGTTATCACGATTCCTCACAAGATTAAGGATAAGAAAGTCTGCGGATTTTTTGAAGCGAGAAACAAAATTGTCAAGACAATCACGCTTGCTGAATTTGACAAGTATGGGAAAGATAAAAAATTATTGAAAAATTTAATTAAGGACTTTGACTTCTTTGTTGCTTCTGCTCCGTTAATGCCAAGGGTTGCTACAACTTTCGGAAAAGTTCTGGGGCCTGTTGGTAAGATGCCGTCGCCACAACTTGGAATTCTGCCTCCTGACGCGAAAGATGAAATTGTCAACGGAGTTTTGGACAAAATTGCCAAATCTGTAAAAGTTAAAATGAAGGAAGCTTCGATAAAGATTGTTGTTGGGAGAGAAGGAATGAAAGACGACGAGATTGCGGAAAACTTTGAGGCTGTTTACAGGGGAATTGTGAATGCTTTGCCGAATAAAATTGAGAATGTTCGGAATGTTGCGATTAAACTAACTATGTCAAAGCCGATTAAGGTGGAGGTTAGATAATGACTGAGAAGAAACAAGAACAATATAAGAGAATAGAAAGTCAAGAAGATATTGATGGGTTAGAAGTTAAGGATGTTGTTGGGTTTACTAATCTTTTTGAGTCAGTAAGATTTAACGGCGTTTATGATAATCTGCTTTCGTTTACATTTAGATGTGGAGATGCAATTGTTGATTATTTCTTTAGCGAAGAAGACTTATCAGATTTTCTGCGGATTCATAAGGGCTATGCAGGAATGCTTATTTGGCAAGTAAAGAATAATAGCGTCTATGACGGGAGATTAATTGCTCACAGAGAGATATTTGATTTTAAAGATAAACAATTGAAGGAGGTTGGATTATGATGACAGGTGAAACTAAAATCCCGAGAGAAAAAGCAATCCCTGAAGAAAAAATAAGCACAGTCAAAGAACTTGCGGAGAAAATAAAGTCGAGCAAAACAATTTTAATTGCTTCGACAAAGGGCCTACCGGGCGGACAGTTTCACAAAATCAAAAAACAACTGAGGGGAAGAGCGGATGTTGTTGTTGCGAAGAAATCGCTTGTTATCAGGGCGATTGACAAAGTTGAGAAAGGAGCTGTTAAGAATTTGAAAAAGCTGGTTGGGGCTGATGTTTGCCTTATGTTTTCCGAGCTTGATGCTTTTGAACTGTCGGGGATTTTGTCTGATAGTCAATCGTCTGCAAAAGCGAAGGCTGGAGATATTGCGCCGAATGATATTGTGATTGAACCTGGGCCGACGGATTTGATTCCTGGACCTGCGATTTCAGAGCTTGGAAGCGTCGGGTTGAAAGTTGCGGTTGAAAACGGAAAATTGGCAATCAAGAATACTACTACAATTGCTAAAGCCGGCGATGAAATCAGCGACAAGGCTGCAGGAGTTATGGCAAAGCTGGGAATTGCGCCGATGAAAGTTGGTTTCATTCCTATCGGAGCTTACGATGGTGTCTCGGATAAAGTTTATTCTGACATTAAGATTGACAAGGCTGGAACATTAGAAGCTTTGAGAACGGCGATTGGGAAAACGTTTGGATTTGCTGTTAACGTCGGATATGTTAATGAGCAGACAGTTAAGTTCTTTATTGCGAAGGCAGGATTGGAGGCGAAGGCGCTGGAGAGGCTTGGGGGGAAGGCGGAGGGAGCTGGAGACGGCGGGCTGCAAAAGAAAAAGACAGACGGTAATGTAAAAACTGAGACCGGCGGGCTGGGGGCTTCTGAGGTTAGCGAGGGCGGGGAGATTAAAGAAGAAACAAGTGAGAATCAAAATGGCAATATAGAAACGAATACCGAAGTGGCTTCTGAGGTTAGCGAAGCTGGAGAGACTAAAGAAGAATCAATAGTTACGGAGGAAACGAAAAATGAATAATTACGTTGATGTTACCGTAGAGAGATTGCGGGGAGAGGTAATTAGCGGAACAGGTATTAGGAGAATAGTTGGTATTGGTTCTAAGAGTGAGCTATATTATATCGCTTGTTTAGTTGATGGAAAATCGGGGTTTCAAACAATTGCAACACGGGACGAATATGACACATTGATTGGTTTAATTAAATTATTTAATCTTCAAAAAACTACAAGGAGGAAAGCATAATGGAATACGTTTACGCGGCTTTGCTTTTGCACAAGCTTGGGCATCCGGTTAGCGAAACAAGCCTGAAGAAAGTTATTTCTGCGACGGGCTCTGAAGTTGACGAGTCAAAAGTCAAGACGTTGATTGCGGCTTTGAACGGTGTTGACATTTCAGCAGAGCTTGAAAACGCTTCAGCTATTGCGGCGGCTCCGGCAGCATCTGGCGGGGCAAAGGAAGCAAAGGCAGAAGAGAAGAAAGAAGAAGAAAAGCCTTCTGAAAGCGCAGCTGGATTAAGTTCACTCTTTGGCTAAATTTATTTTTATTTTGAGCTGAAGGGTTTTTGTATTTGTAAAAAGATTTATTAATAAGCTGAATTTGGATTGTTGATGGAAAGGGACTTTCATGATTCTGTTCGGGAAAGAAGAGCTTTGATAGACCCTGACAAGGAAGGATTGCCGAGGGCTATTGGCAAGACAGTTGTTTTCTCAGGATTATATGCTGGAAGTGTGTGGGCTCTTTATGAAGGCGTTGAAAAAATACGCGAAATTTTTTCTAGTGGGCTGTACGAGAGCATATTCTAAGACTGTACGCCAAGGACAGGATTCGAACCTGTGCTTCCGTGAGGAAATCGGTTCTCAAGACCGACGCTTTGGACCGCTCAGCCACCTTGGCATAAGTTTATAGAATAAAAGCTCCTTATAAAGTTTTAGAATTTATAGCACAAGACATAAATGTTTGCCCAATACAAAATATAATTAACATAAATTCGATTCTAAATTACCGAAGGTATTTTCAATTAATCTGGATTGGTTATGGCACAAATGAATCTTGCTGGCTGGATATTAACGTCTTTTAATTTAACTTCCAAACAGCCAACCAAGAAAAGATTTCTTTTCTACTGCTTGAGGCGAGAGCTCGTCGATACCGACAACTTCATGCGTGATTTGCGGTTTTGCTCTAAGCAACGGCGCGGAACTCGCCAATTCTTCCTGGGTTTTCTTGATTGCTTTATCAACTTCAAGTCTGGTGTATCCCTGATTGACTAATGCCCACTTTAGAGATTCTATTGTGTACCCTTTCTTTAAATTATTTTTTATGTATTCTTTCAGGTCTACAACTGTACCTCTTCTAGTGTTTATCATGGGATTAGATAGAGTTGGTGTATATAAATTTTTTTGCTGGGCAGTGTTATAATTTCCTAATACAAAAGACATGATTAATGTGAATTCTGGATGATTGTTATATTATAGCACAAGACGTAAATAATTAATGTAAATTCGATACTAGTGTTATATCACTTGGGTGTCTTAATTAATCTGATTGATTATGGCATGAACTTAAATTACCGATGATATCTTTAGTTATAGCACAAGACATAAATGTTTGTCCATCACAAAAACACAATTAACATAAACTCGATACGATTGTATATTACCGACGGCATCTTAAATTAATTCAGATTGGCTATGATGTGGATGGATAGCGCTAGTGAAAAAATAATGCCCTTTATTATAAGTTCTAAATTCTGTTGAGTCTTTTTATTTCAGAAGAAAGTTTTTCTAAGTCTGCCCGGCTTTTATTTTGTTCTACTTCTTCCTCCGAGATTTTTTTTGGTCTTGGTTTTTTTGGTCTTTTAATTAAGTAGATTATTATAACAACTATTACGCCTGCGAGCAGAATAATCAAGGCGATAATTGGAAGTATCGAAGCAAGTGTTCCGGTTGTTGGTGTTCCCGGTCCTTGTGTTTGGTTAGTTATGTTCGATGGAGGAGTTTGGGTTTGATTAGTTTGATGCTGCCCCTGCGAAATCTGCTCTGCGATTGTCTGGACGGTTATGCTTGCGTTAGTTGGGCTGACTGAATTTACTTTTATTCTCAAATCGTAATAGCTGTCGTTAGTTAATTCAAATTTTCTTTCGTCGCCTGCGATTAACGTTAATTGATTCGGGGATTTGGGAACCTCGAGTGTAACTGAATTTCCTGTGATGTTCTTTACTCCGGCATGATAAGTCTGGTTGTTGAAAGTGAACTGGATTCTGTATTTTACCAATAGGTTTTTTGTGTAGCTAGTTAGCATTTCCTGCTGGGTTGGGCGGTATGTGTAGAGCCATTCTTGAGGCGTTGTTGAGCCAGGACTTCCTGGACTTCCTGTGCTGGGGTTGCTGCATTGAGAAGTATCAAAGGCACAAGATGCTGAGCAGTATAATGTTCCGCTGGCGAATCCTTGAGTTGCGCAAGTTTGCCCGCTCAAAACGTCGTCGGCAGTTAATGCTGTGTTGTCTGCTCCTAATTCACATTGTTCTGTTCCTGTTACTGCTCCGTCGCCGCAGACTTGAGGAACAATTAAGATGCCCAGAGAGTAAGATGCCCAGTCGGTTACTGTGAATATGAACGGAATTGTACCAAAGGGTGTTGAAGATGTACAACTTGAAATTGGACAGTCGGTTCCATCTTTTAGGATTTTATTTGCGTTGGCTAGAGGGTTGTAGATTGTTATTTCCGCCGGTTTGTTTAATTCTGGGCTGTTTGATACGTCAACGGATATTAAGTTATCCTGGATTATTATATCGTCTGAGAGACTTGTTCCTGAACCGCTGACTGCGGATAAGAATTTGATTTCTCCATGCTGTGAGTTTTTGACGTTGAGTGTTCCTCCGGCTCCTGCGAATGAATACTTTCCGATGCTTGGCATGTCAACAAGCCAGGTTCCATCAATTCCCTCACCGCCCCATTGTATGTCATAATAATTTGAATCTGTTCCTGTTATCAAGACGTTTTCAATAATGTTATTATCTGACGAGGATTCCTGAAGCAATATTGCTGAACCGAGAGAACCTGTTATTGCGCCTCCTTTAACTGAGCTATCCTGAGAATTTAAGATTATTCCAGCAAGTTCTGAATTGGATATTGTGTTGCCTTCGATAACTGAATTTATTACATCGGCGAATCCTATTGAGACGGTGTTAGAATTAAGAATGTTATTAGATATGAGAGAATTGCTTGATGATAAAAGATTAATACCAAATCCGAAATTATTAATATTAAGATTTTTTATTTTGATATTTGACTTTCCATTTGCTTTTACACCTGAGTCGGCGACACCGCCTGCCCCAGTAACTGAGTGGCTTTGTCCGTCAAGAGTGATTCCATTTGCGTCTATTATAAAACAAGTACCTGCTGTTGAAACGTCATTCTGCAAGAGATAAATGAAGTTTACCTGATTCAAGAGCTGACTGCAGTCATTTAATTCCATAATCCCTTCGGCAATGGTATATTTTGCTGCTGACTGCACGTTAAAGATAACTGTATCTTCATCAAGTGCTGTAAGACTGGTGCAATCTGAACAACTTAGATCGTCACGGAAAATTAAGGGATTTATGAAACCTCCTTCTCCCAAATTGTATAGTGTTATTTGCGCCGGTTTATTTAGTTCTGGGTTGACTAATGTGGAGATTTTTGCGGAGTTGCTTTGAATTATTATATCGTCGGAGAGACTTGTGCCTGAACCTCGCGGCGGGGACAAGAATTTGATTTCTCCATGGGCGCTTTCTTTAACAATCAATTTGCTGGCGCTGTCGGTAAAATCGTACTTTCCTAAGTAAGGCATGTCAACAAGCGTGAGAACGCAGTCTACTGACTCGCATGATTTTCCGTCAACTCCGGTTGAAACCAACAAGTCATTATAACTCGGATTTGTGTTTGTAATTTGAACATTTTCAATTGTTATGCTTTCTGCGTCACCTAAGTCTGATATGACGATAATGGCATTTGAAACAGAGTCGGTTATGCTTCCTCCGGTGACTTCAACATTTTTACCTGAATTTAATGCTAATGACGAGCCAACTCCGTCTGAACCGCCATTTTGGCTTAGTATGTTATTGCTTATTAATACATTTTCGTCGGCGTCTGAGCCGATTCCTCTTACTGAACTTGAGGTGATTGTGCTGCCTACAATTGATATGTCTGAACTGAATTGAGAGCCTATACCAAAACCGAAATCAACTACATTTAGGTTCATAATTGTTACAGAAGACTTATCAGAAATAAGAACGCCGTAATCTGCTGTTCCGTCGTCTCCTGTAATTGTGTAGCCGTTTCCGTCTAGAATAACTCCGTTTGCAGTTATTGTGAAGCAGGTTCCTGTTGTTGAGATATCTTCAGTTAGCCGATAGGTTATTAGTGGTTCATTTAATTCTCCGCACTCGGAAACAAGGATTAGGTTTGGCGGGGCTAATTGGACTATCGGCTTGTAGACGTAAAAGTAAGCGAGCAATGCTAAGATGATTAACACCAGCCCTAATAATAAGACAAGGCTAAATTTTTTTGATTTAGTTTTAACAGACTTCTTTTTCACTTTAATACGCAAATTCCTCTTTTTCACGTTTATCTGTGGAGATGGTAGTTTATAATGTTTTTTATTTATCACAATAATTATTATAAATGGGAAAGAAGTAGGAAAATTATGAGAACTGAAGCAAATAGGAAATTTTCATTATTTCTCAAAGCAAATGAGGCTGGCTGCTATGAGAACTAAATCAAATGGGAAATTTTCATTATTTCTCAAAGCAAATGAGGTTGGCTGCTATGAGAACTAAGGGAGTTACAAGAAGAGAGATTGAAGAAGGGCTGGCGACGATGGGAGATTATGTAAAGATGGAATATTTGCTCAGCTGTTTAAAGAGAGACATTGATTTTGAAGCGAGGAAATTTGTCTTGGTTAAATTGTCAGGTTTGTATGAGAGCAAGAGCATGCTTTGGGACGCCGGGAAGATGATGCGAAATGCTGCTGAAATAAACACGACGTTCCAGAACAAGATAAACGATTTTGTAAAGTCGGCGGAATTATTTGTAAGAGGCGGGAGATATGATGAAGCTGATATTTCAATAAAGAGAGCGATTGCGATAGCAGATTCAAAACAGAAGATGAAAGTAAAAGAATCTGAAAAAGAATTTTACAAAATGATGGCAAGATTTTATATCAGCAACGATAAAAGGAAGCAGGCGATGGAGGCTTATGAAAAGATGCTGACTTTGGAGATGGCTGGCGAGGAGAGAATTGAAGCGCAAAAAAATCTTCTTGGATTGTATGAGAGATTGGGAAAGATAAGAGAGTACAATAGCCTTAGAGGCGTGATGAGCAAGGTATAAAAATTAATGGATGAAGTCAAGTGAGATTGCCTCGTGATATATGGTTAATCATAATTAATTGGGTATACCGTCGGTAATAAGCAATCGTATCGAGTTTATGTTAATTATGTCTTTGTGATTAGCTAACATTTACATCTTATGCTATAAACATCTTTTAAGATAAACTATCTCGTCGTGGGTTTAGATAAGCTGCACAATTGCAATTAAAAAATAAAAACCTCCGTGGAGGCATAAAATCAGTCTGTAGTTGCTTCCAAGCCGTCGAAGAACTCATCGTAGTCAATGTCTTCTTCGGTTTCAGAAACATCCTTGAGAGCCTCTTTATTCTCTAACACCTCTTTTGATGCCATTTTCAGTTGCTCTTGATTGTAAATTACAGTATATAAAATTTTTGCTTATTTCTGGAATGATAGGAAGATTTAAAAGAGTTATTTTTTTATGTCATGTATGGCGCAGTATAAATGTTTCAAATGCGAAAAACCGATAACGAGCAAAATTCTTGAGAAAAGATTTGTCTGTCCGCATTGCGGAAGCAAAATATTTTACAAGCCGCGCAGCCAGATTGTAAAGCTCAAGGCGGTATAATGGATTCTGATATAAGAACAAAAATTGAAGAGATGAAAGTTATTGAGATGCATTTGCATAATCTTCTTGCGCAGAAGCAGTCTATTCAGATTGAATTGAACGAGATTGAGAACGCGCTTGGTGAAGTTACGAGGGCAAAAGATGAAATGTACAAAGTCGTCTCTGGAGTGATGCTAAAATCTGACAAAAAAACTATTGAAAAAGAATTGAGCGGCAAGAAAAAAATTCTTGAGATGAAAGTTGACGCGATTGAGAAGCAGGAAGACTTGCTTGAGAAAAAAATGGAAGAGCGGAAGAAAGAAGTTGACGAGAAGATTTCCAAGAAGGGGAAATAAATTACGATTATCTAATTTTCATTTACCACAACAAATAAAGATTAACCTAATACAGTCGGTAATAAACAAACATATCAAGTTTATAGCAGAAGACATTAAATTTAATCAGCTTTCCTTGTTTATTCTACAACCAATCTAGGTTATTTAAAATACATGAGGTAATATAACAACCATATCGAATTTGTATTAATTATTTTTTATGCTTGGGAATTATTTGCGTCTCTAACTAAAGAATCGTACTATGATTTGATTAATTATTTTAATGAACATAGATTATTTCAGCCGCGAACCTGACTTAATGCTTGCTATCTAATTAATTACAGCAATATTTATATAGTCCAGATTGCAAAAAGATTGATGGGTTTACGGAATTTATTCGGCAGGGAAAACGAAGAGGATTACGTAGAAATTGACGTTGATTCTGCAAAGCCGGAAGAAAATAAGGTTGCTGTCAGGCCGTTTATTCTGAAAGATTTTGAAGGAGTCGGCGAAATTCTTGATGCCTTGCGCGAGGGATATTCAATTGCTGTTATTGACATTAAGCCGTTGAAGAGCAAGGACATAATTGAACTGAAGAGGGCGATTGCAAAAGTCAAGAAAACGGTTGAGGCGCTTGAGGGTTCGATTGCTGCGTTTGGAGAGAATACTATTATTGCTACGCCTCAGTTTGCCAAGATTCTTAAACCGGCTGAGAAGAAAAAAAGAGATACGAGTGATTTTATCAGCGGATAGATAAGGGTGCGATGAGAGACGATTTTTATGCTACAGCACAAGACGTAAATAATTCCTAGGCATAAAAACATATTAACATAAATTTGGCATGTTATTATATTACCGGCTGGGTTTCCAATTGATTAAGATTGATTACGGTACGAACGGACAGCATCGGCTAAAGGTTAATGTTTTCAACTATAGCACAAGACATAAATAATTCCTCTGCATAAAACATAATTAACATAAATTCAATATGCTATTATATTACCGACTGGATTTCCAATTAATTAAGATTGATTGCGGTATGAACGAATAGAATCGGTTAAAGATTAATGTTTTCAACTATATATCCCGGATTTATTCCATGCTAACTTTTGCCAAAGAGAAGACCGTCTTTAGCGCGACGACAACTGCTGCTGGTATGAATATGAACATTAAAGAGCCGAGCACGCTTGTTGCGAGCCTGCTAACGTTTGGTATTCCTAAAATGGCCGCGCTTAGGAGTCCGCCCTGCAAGCCGGCAAAACTAACAAGCACTAAAGAGACTGAAGCAAAAAGAAACGTCTGCACATTTTTCTCGGCGACAAAATATCCTGCGACTAATCC
>Ga0209542_10010454_pt1 | contig 16736 bp, 22 predicted proteins | sample RifCSPhighO2_01_FD_184028 | JGI IMG/M metagenome (GOLD analysis project Ga0209542, IMG submission 184028) | Soil microbial communities from Rifle, Colorado - Rifle CSP2_plank highO2_0.1 (SPAdes) (version 2) | ecosystem: Environmental > Terrestrial > Deep subsurface > Rock core/Sediment ...
AAGTTGAGAGCTTTGACTATACGCATGATAAATAAAGCCTGAAAGAAGTTCATTTCAAGTTGCCCAAGATTTTATGCCCATAAAATCTTACTGTGAATTGAACTCAATTAATATTATTTATATATTAATATCTTCTATTTAAATATTGTTTTTATAAAAAATATACTTTATATAATTCTGTTTATTTTAGTCATAGAGGTTAAACCATTATAGACATAAGTTAAAAAATAATAAGACTGTGTGTTTATTATAGTAAAGTTTATTTATGAATTCAAATAGGAATTTTTATGGCTAAAGCAATTTTTAATGGTAAGCTATTAAATGTCAATGAAGTTCTATCTTCAATTTCGCTTTTTTTTGTGGATGGAAATATCCCAGATAAAGATATACCTTATGCAGAAAAATTAGATAGGAGTAAATTAGACTTTTCTGTTGCAAGCTTAAGATATGTAGATGAATATTTAAAAATAGTTAGAAAGAAGAAATTAAATGATCGTCAAAAGGCATTAATTTGCTTACGTTGTGGTACATATTGCGGAGAAGTTATAAGAAAGAATACATTTGGCTTAGAATGGATAACATATGAACAAGAAATTTTATTAGAAAATTATATGGGAAAATTTAAAGTTAAAAAAGATCCAATTTATTCTTATTTTTTATATGGAAAACACGCAAAGTCACTTTCTCAACCAATACAAAAAGTCATTAAGTTCTTTGAGAATGGTGAAGGAGACAGCTTAGAATTTTTTGCTAAAATGGTTATTTTTGATAATAATAATGCAATTAAATTTTTATTGTCATTTTTAAAAAATCCATTTCCAAAAAAGATACCTGTTGTTGAAGTAAAGTCTCCTGAAAAAAATGGTATTCGCCCACAAAGATTATAAATTGGCTTAACATTTTAATTTTCAATGAAACCTGGTGAATATTTAGAAATACAAACAAAGGAGGGAGATATTTTTAATGGTTTGGTTATGCCCTCTTCTAATAAAAGTACAATATGCTTAAAACTAAATTCTGGTTATAATCTTAATTTGGATAAGAAAAAAATTTCTAAAATGAAAAATTTAGAAAAAGAAATTAAAATAGAAAAAGAAACAAACGCAAAACAAATAATTAATCCAAATCTTAAAACCATAACTATCTTACATACTGGCGGAACTTTAGCATCAAAAGTGAGTTATGCAACAGGTGCAGTTACTCCAAGTTTTAAACCTGAAGAATTATTAGAAATGTTTCCAGAACTTAAAGAGATTGCAAATATAAAATCAAGACTAATTGGCAATATGTTTTCTGAAGACATGAGATTTTCTCATTATAATTTAATAGCAAAAGAAATTGAAAAAGAAATAAAAGAAGGAGTTGACGGAGTAATTATAACTCATGGGACTGATACTCTTGCATTTACATCTTGTGCCTTATCTTTTGCATTAGAAAATTTAGAAAAACCTGTAATATTAGTTGGGGCTCAAAGAAGCAGTGATAGACCAAGCAGCGATGCAGCATTTAACTTAATATGTGCAGCAAATTTTATTGTAAAAAGCAATTTTAATGAAGTTGGAATATGTATACATGGGAAAAGTGGAGATGATTTCTGTTATATTCTTCCAGCAACTAAAACAAGAAAGATGCACACCTCCAGAAGAGACGCGTTTAAATCAGTTAATGGAGAAATTATAGCTAAAGTTGACAAAGTTAATATGGAATTTTTTATGGACTATAAGAAAAAGGAACATAAAGATAAACTAAAATTAAAATTATTTAATGAAAAAATTAAAATTGGAATTTTAAAAGCACACCCAAATATGTTCGCATTTGAAATAAAATATTATAACAAATTTGATGGTTTAATATTAGAAGGAACGGGTCTTGGTCATTTTCCAATAAATTTTGTAGATAACACAACAAAAGAACACCAATTGATATATAATGAATTAAAAAAATTATGTAAAAAAATACCTGTAATTGCAACTTCTCAATGTATTTTTGGAAGAATTAATATGAATGTATATGAAACTGGAAGAAAAATGCAAGAAGCTGGAATCTTAGGTAATTTATCTGACATGACTGCAGAAACTGCTTTTATTAAATTAGTTTGGCTATTAAGCAATTATAAGAAAAATGAAATTAATAATTTAGTAATGCATAATTTTAGAAATGAATTAAATGATAAATTAAAATATGAAGAAGAATTTATTTAGAATTATGAGAGATAAAAAACAATTATTTCTTATAAGAATCATGAAATTCTAGCGCAGCTTCTAGTTTTGGCTTAATTTTATAACCATTTACAATAGTTCTAATTGAAGGTATAAGAGTCGCAACTCCAGCAACCATCACACCTATTCCGGTTATAGCTAAATATTTTCTGGCGTCAGCAGTTCCTGAATTATTTATTAGATTATTAGATAGCATATATAAAGAAGTACCAAAGCCCACATTATAAAATGAAAATATAAATCCATAAAATCCAGAACGAATTGCATTTTCAGTTTTATCTAGATTTCTCATTAAACTCATCTTCTCGTTATAAGAATCAAATTGTGCTCTTGTGATTTGTTCTTCCATTTTACTAATATTCTTATTGAAGTAAATGAAGGTTTATAAAACTTCCTATCTATTACCACTTATAAATGATTAATAAATTCAAAATAGTTTAATGTTTTTCAATAAAATGTGTGCAGATTGTAAATGTCTATCAAAAGAATTTATTTGTTCAGAATAAACCATTGACTTTCCTTTTCTAATTTGTTCAATAAATTCTTCTTTAGAATTTGCATAACAAGCTGTTAATGTACTGCCAGCATATTTTAATGTGTGGGCATCGCTTCCTGCTGTAATTGGCAAATTATTTTCTTTAGCCCAAAATAATGCAAGTTTATTTGATTTATATGACATCATACCATTCAAGCCTTCAACTCCATCAACTTTTTTAATTAAATTCTTGTTTTTATTAAAGAAATTAAAGCTTTTTTTAGGATATGGCGCATAAGGGTGAGCAACAATCGTTAAGGCGTTAAAGTCCTTTGCATGTTCAATTAATTCTAATGTTGATAATTTAGTTCTGTAAAATTTAAATCCAAATTCTTTTATCCTATTATTTATAATGTATTTGTTATAAAACTCAGATATTGATTTTTGTGAAGAAAAATATAATAATAAGTCAAGATAATCTGAACTTGTTATTTCCGAACTATATAATGTAAACAAATCTTTTGGTATTTGCAAACTTCCTTTTATTTCATTATGATCTGTAATACATAATCCAAAACCTTTCTTTTTTGCAAAATTTATTGATTCCTGGAATGTTTGTGAACCATCTGATAATTTTGTATGGGAATGCATGTCTAATAATCTGATTCCGTTTTTTGCTAATTGTCTGGTGTCAATCATCTACCTCACAACCTCGTAAGGATCATCCTTTTTTTTAAATGATTCCTTAATCCAATAAAATATTACAGAAATATAGCCTTTTTTATCAAATCTTCTTGTTGAATTTATTACGGGATATTTTGAAATGTAAAATTTTCCTTCTTTTTTTAAATTCTGAATAAATGAACCATCCTCTCCTTTATTTTTTTCTAGAAATCCGTTTACTTTTTCAAAATTTTTTCTTGAACAAAATATTATTCCATTAGAAACCCCAAACCTGCATAAGATATTGTTTTTTAATGACATCATTAATCTATGCTTAAATATTTTATTTGATGGTTTTATCTTTGCTGTCCCAACTGCATAATTGTTGATGTTAGCCTTTATGTCTAATAATAAGCCAGAAGATATTTTTGTATCTGCATCTAAGAAAACCAGTATATCTTTATTTGCCCTTTTTGCACCTTCATTTTTTGCTACTGCCGGGCCTTTTCTTGATCTTAAGACTATAATTTTATCTGCTAATTGTTTTACTTTTTCTAAAGTATTATCTGTACAACCATCGCATACTACAATAATTTCATATTCTTTGAAATCTTGATTTTTTATTGCTTTTATTGTATCTTCAATATAGTTTTCTTCATTATGTGCCGGTATTATAATTGAAATCATACATTTATGATTATGAAGAGTTTTTAAAAAGGTTACTAAGCATCTTTTTTCACTTTTACCATTTCATACCAGTGGATAAATGATAAAATATAAATCCCGATAATTAATCCGTAAATCAATATTGTAATTTCCAACATTATAAAAGCAATTGTTGTATAAACAAATAAAGCTGCAACCCTTGAATATATTGTTGTAAAAAATTTTATTTTCTTTGGAATAAAGAATAGTAAAAATAATATGGCTGTAATTATTCTAGGTAAAAAAATCATTATTGCCAAAATTATTGGAATATAACCAAGTACAAATAAGGCTACAAGACCTGAAATTACCATTAAACTATCTGTTAATGCATCAAAAGTTTTACCAAACTGAGTTTCCTGCTTAAGCCTTCTAGCTAATGTTCCGTCTAATTTGTCTGATAGAACTGCAAGCAAAAATATAAATAATGAAGATAAATTTTCTCCAATAAATAACATATAAATAAAAGGGATTACTAAAATAAACCTTACAAGTGTTACTGCATTTGGTATGTTTAGTATTTTTTCTCCCATTATATAAACCTCAATAATAAGAATGCCAATAATATTCCAATAATTAAACCTACTATTATATCAATCCAGTAATGCTTTTTTATATAGACCCTTGAATAAGAAACAATTAAAGCCCATAATAAAAGGAAAATTATCATAATTGGATTTGCGAAGAATTTTGATATTATTATTGCCATAAAAATTGCACGCATTGAATGGACACTTGGAAATGAAGAAGCATCTATTTTCATAATAAAATTTGTGTATTTTTCTTTATTTGGCCTATTTTTAAAATAAAAAATCCTAATTACAAAAGAAATTATATAAGTCAAGAATAATCCAATTAATAAAATTTTAAATATTCTAATTTCATTTAATAATAAAAATAAGATTATTGCAAATATAAAAAAATAAGTACCTCCAAATGAAGTTAAATCCCTGAAAAAATCATTTTTATATTTCTCTAGCATAAGTTTTAATAAAATTTGGTGTTTTTATAACTTTCTAGATTCATTTTTATAATTCCTCTAATATTTCATGTAATTCTATTATATTATCTTCTGAAGTAAAATGCCCTTTATCTTTTATCTTTATTATTTTAGCATTTAATTTATCTCTGAATAATTTAGAATTTTCTTCAAAATCAACATATTTATCATTAGTTGAAAAAATTGCAGAAATATTTTTAGTTTTATTTTTTATTTTTGAAAAATCAATATTATCTTCTAACCAGGGTTTTACCATTTCTTCAACTTCTTCATCTTCTAAATTCTGTAATCTGAACCATCCAGCAACAAAAATTAATCCACCAATTTCAATATTATCTTGCAAAGTTTGTAAATATCTCATTATTGTCTGACAACCAATGCTGTGACCAATAAAATATGTATTCTTATCTAAATTTTTTACTTTTTTTCTTAAGATTCCAACCCATTTATCTATTTCAGGATTATCTGGCATTTTTGGAATAATAATATTAATTCCTTTGTTTTCTAATTGCTTCTTTAACCATGGATACCAGTCTGAATCAGGATTTCCATCCCATCTATGAACAAGATAAATTTGCATAAAATATAAAAATTCTAATTATAATATAAACTTTGTGATAACTGTACTGAAATTATTAAATAAAATAAAGTGGGACAAAAACTCTAAAGGTGAATACAAATTAGAATATTTTGACAGGATAAAAAATAGATTAATTCCAATAGAATTTGAAGAAATTAAAGAAATAAACAAATTTTCTATGATTCTAGAAGATAAAGAAATACCATTACACAGAATTAGGAAAGTTTACAAAGATAATTTGCTTATATGGAAAAGAGAAAAATAAAGATCTTTCATAATTCTGCAAATTTTACATAAAAAATGAAAATTATATCCACAAGTTATATAAATAATAAGTACTTAGAAATTTCTATGGAAACAGTAACAATGTCTAGAAAAGAATATGAATCACTTAGGAAAATGGCAAATATAAATATAGAATTCTTAAATGAACTTATCAATAGTTTTCAAGATATAAAAGAAGGTAGAGTTAGAAGAGTCAGATAAAATTATTTTATCAAATTCTTAATTTCTTCTTTAAAATTATCTAAGAATATTAGGCAGGCGTTGATAATTGACTGTTGGTCTTTTTTTTCGCTTAAATTCACTAAATAAACTGCCTGAATGTCTTCGTAAATTAGATAATATATTCTATACTTTCCTCTTTTTTTCTCTCTAAACCACCTAAATCTTATTTGGTCTCCAACATAAGGATTTGTTTCAAGCTGAGCTTCTATATTCTCCAGCCAATCTTTAAAATCTTTTTGCATTTTGTCTAACTTTCTATCAAATGTAAATGAATGATATATTTTAAAAGCCATAAATAAATTCAATATTTAAAATTAAAAAGTGTTCTCTGAAATTTTTAGAAAACTTTTCTATAATTTTATAAATTTACTTGTTTTATTGAAATTTTTGTATATAACAAGAAATATAAATCAGTTTTATGATAGTTTTGTATGGCTAAGGAGGAAAATCAAAACAGGCAATTTGTTTATTATTGGTATAAAGAATTAGGGTGGAGTTCTAATCCATTTGAATATAGGTATTTATTCCCAATTTCCAACTATATTTCTGGTTATGTAAAAGAAAGAAAGAAAATTAATTATTTTATAATAGAAAAAGATCCAATTTGTTTAATAAGGGGAAATGATGGATTTGGAAAAACAACATTGATATTGTGGTTAAAACAGGAATTAATGCAATATAAAGACAGGGTTATGATTGATTATATAAACAAGCATATTGATTTTGTTGATTTTATAAAAATGTTAGTTAAACCGCTTCTTAAAGGAAAGGAAAAATTAGTTATTAATTCAAATTTCTTTCATATAGGAAAAGCCTCAAGCTTGATAAAAGATAAACATTTAAGAGTTATTTACGAATCATTGTATTTAAGAAAAAAAGACCTGGATTTTAATAGCTTAAAAGAATTTTTGAATTCCAGAATAAAAGACAAACACCTGATATTATTAGTAGATGATGTTGATGAGCTTTCTGAACAAAATGTAAAATTAATACAAATGCTTGTAAATAATGACTTAAATTTACAATTGGTTTTAACTTCAAAAAAAGATTTGGAAATATTATCAAAGAAAAATAATATTTTAAAGATAGAACTTGATGGATTAAATATTGAAGATTGTGAAGATATGGTAAAAAAGAGGATTGAAGCAGTAAATGGCAAAGAGTATGAACCTTTAACAAATGAGCAATTAAAAACTTTATATCAGAAATGCAACAAAAGCCCGTTATTATTCCTGAACTTATGCAAAGACAAGATAATCAGAATTACTGTGAATATGATTTCTGAAGGTAAAAAATTTGAGATAAGTGAGAAAACTGTTAGTGAAATTTCTACAAAGAAAAAAATCATTGACAATGTTGAGAAGGTTAATAATACCCAAGATAAGACTTATGAAATAAAAGTTTTAAATAATAATAGTAATAATAATTATGAAATAAAGGTTGTTAAACCTAGTGATGAAGTTATACCAATTAAATTAGAAAAAGAAAGAAAAGAAGCTGTGCCTATAGACAAAAGCGGTAAAAGCGACAACCAAGAAAAAGATATTAAAACTAATAAGGAAATAAAAAAAGGTAAAAAATAAATGCTGCCACAAACACATTTTTTAGTTGCGTTTTTCTTCGGATTACTTGGAATGAAATTTGGATATTTAAGTTTAAATCAAGCTTTGATTTCTGGATTTATTTCAATATTAATAGACTTTGATCATTTATTTACCTATAAATTCTTACATGGAAAGTTTAGTTTTAAGAAGGCATTTAATTCTACAGTAATTGAACACGAACATGACAATAGATCTTTGCATAGTTTTATTGCATTTTTAATATTGACTGCTTTGTTCATAATTTTAGGAGTTTATTTTTTAGAACTTGCTTTAATTTTAGCTATAGCATATTATATACATTATATCCTTGATCATTTACATATTAAAGTCAAGAAAAAATTTACTTTCAGAGAGTTTGGTTTTGTAATGAAACTTTATTATTTTGAATTGGTTTTGCAATTAATATTTTTAATTTTAACAGCTTTGATATTATTTTTGAATTGATTCACTTACAATTTCATCAGGAGTTTTCACATTTAATAAAGTAAAAATAGTTTTCATAATTTTATTTTCCTGAGAATTAAACATATTTATTAATTAATTCAGAAACCTTTTTAGGATCTGCTTTACCTTTGAATTTTTTCATAGCTTCACCCATTAAAGCACTGAATGAAGCACTTTTATTTGAATCAATTATTTTTTTAATTTCTAATTCCAATTCTTTTTCAGAAACTAATTTATATTTGTTTAAATCAACTTTTCCAAACCTAATTATATCTGATAAAATATCAATAACAGAATTTTTAGGAATTTTATTTTCATCTAATAATTGTAGAATATTATGAAAATCTGTTTCTAATAATTTTGAAGAATCCAGATTTAACCTTGATTTTATTTCCTTTGGTATTTCTATTAAAATTCTGGCTATTGTGTTTGCATCTATGTTTCTATATTGGCTTATGAAATGTTCAAAATCTATCTCTTTTTTTATTATCTCTCTTGCAAGTTCAGGCTGTAGATTATATATTTCTTCTAGATTTTCTATTTTGTTTGAAATTAACTCTGGAAGTTTTATTTTATTTAATCTTTCTTTTGTTATTAGTATTAAAGGAAGGTCTGTTTCTACATACATTCTTGCAGCACCAGGCATAGGTCTTAAAAATGAAGTTGTAATATCTTCTTCTGCTTTTCTAACTTCCTGAGGAAATGCCCCGGTGTATTGTTTAATAGCTCTTGCAATTACAGATAAAATTGCCTTTTTAGCTTTATTTTCTTCTGCTGCAACAATAACAAAGGCATCAGAATCTTTTATATTTAATTTAGATTTTATTTCATTAATTTCATTTTCATTAAAATTATATTTTGATAAATCTTCATCTGAATGAATAATTCCACCAACACCATTCATTTTTGCATAATAAGAAAGTTCTGTCCCAAATCTTTTATTTTCTGCAAATTTTATACCTAGAATTCCTTTTAATCCTGTTAGTTTAGTTCCAAAAACTTTCCCTCTACTTTCTAAAACATTTTTTATTAATTTACAACCTGTATTTGTAAACACATTTGTTAATTCCAAAAATTCTGAATTATAATTTTTAATATTTTTTAATTTGTTATGTATCTCTATAATTTTTAATTGCCTGTTTACTTCGTATTCTGCAATTTTAGGAATACTTCTTAAATCCTGAAAGCCTTTTATTTCTATTCTTGGATGGCCTTTTATACTTACATTGACATCCTGCCTTATTGTTCCTAATCCGCGTTTTATTCCATTGACAGACCTTAATATCATACCCAATTTTTCTGCTGTTTCTTTTGCATGTTCTGGATCCTTAATATCTGGACCAGTGGCAATTTCTATTAATGGTATTCCTAAACGATCTAATCTATAGACAATATAATCATTTTCTTCTTTTATCTTTCTAGCTGCATCTTCTTCCAAACATACTGTTTGGATACTTACTTTGCCTTTTGAAGTTTCTATATAACCATTAAAAGATATAATCATTGTTCTTTGAAAACCGCTTGTATTACTGTAATCTAATACCTGCTTTCTCATAACCTGTATTGCGTCTACAATTTTACAATTCAACAATTTTGAGACTATTAATGCAATTTCCAGTGCTTTTGGATTTATATTATGTATTGGTTCTTCATCTAATTCTACTAGGCAATTACTATCTTTTGAATATTCATATACAGCATAACGACTTTTACCCATTTCAAATTTTGCAACTAAATCTTTCTCTCCAAGTTCACTTGCTGTTGCTCTTAATTCTCTTTTTATTTTTGCATCTATTTTTTCTGTTAAAATGGAATTACATGAACAAAATAATTTTGAAGTATCTAATTGCTGATGAATTTCAATACCTGCTTTAAAATCTATTTCTTTATAATTTAAAACCATAATAATAAGCTATGATATTTATTTATAAATTATTTGTTCTTCGCTTTTTCAATAGGTATAAAAAATCTATAATAATTCTTATTTTTTAGCAATCACAACTACTGTTCCTATTGGTATTTCCAAAGGCTCTTTTTGTTTATCTAAAATTTCATTTAATTTTATTAATAATCTAATTTTTTTATTTTTTTCTAAAGAATTAACCCATGAATGAGATTCTAAAAATCTTAAATAATCTGTTTTTTTATATTTTATATTCCTATTATATTGTTTCCGCTTAATTGCCTTAAATCCTGCAGATTTCAATTTCAGTTTATATTTCCTTATTGAATGAGGCTTGCTGGTTGGGAAATTTGGGCATTCTTTTTTAAACAAATTTCTTATAGATTTTAAAAATGGTTTGTTATTATATTTTTGAAAATTCCAGAATATTATTAGATATCCTTTACTTCTCAAAATATTATAAGATTTAAAGTAAGCAATCTCTGGATTAAGCCAATGAAATGCCTGGGCTGATATTATTAGGTCAAAATAATTTTTAGGAAGTTTAGTTTTTTCAAATGAACCAATTACATATTTAACATTTTTAGTAGAATTTCTCTTTGCAATCTTAATTAATTCTCTACTAATATCTAAACCAATTAGATTATATCCTAAATTAGCAAATTGGATTGTTGCTTTTCCAGAACCACAGCCTACATCTAAAATTTTAGAATCCTTTTTTATGCTAGAAATTTTAATTAAATCTTTGAATAATTCTTTAGGATAATCTGGTCTTGATTTTTCATATAATTCTGCAATTTCTCCAAATATAGTTTTTAATTTTCTATTGAATGCCATTATCTATTAAAATTTTGAATTTCCTAATTAATAAGTATTTTGTTGTGAAATTATAATTTGTTATAGACAACTTTATAATTTATTCATGCTGTATGCTTTGCTCTTTTAATTACTTCCTTTGCGGATGAGAAAATTTTACTAGCATTTAATATCTCAATCGCTATCATTTTTCCGTCTTTTGAAATATCTGCAATTATCCCATTTCCTAGTTCTACACTTTTCCAATATCCTTCTTTTTCAAATTGTATATTTAATATGTCATCTTCTTTATCGTACCAGCTTTCCATTTTTCTCCTCAAAATAACCAATAGGCAGTTAGTATTTTTATATTTTGTCCTTTTATTTGATATACTACTTTAAGTATTCTCCCTGAAGGCGGAATTTTTGTTATAGCATTCCAAGTTTCTTCCCACTCTCTATCTTTTATTTTTTCTGAATTTATAATACAATATTCAATCATGAAATGTTCTATGTCTTTTCTATATTTCATTTTTTTTATAAAATGATTTGAATATTCAAACTCCATAAAATTATTCTTTTTTTATGATTAAAAAACATATCTTACAAATATTACTAAAATTGTGAAAATATTTTATTTTATTATCTATTTTTTTAGTTATATATTTCTCAATAATTTTATGTGGCGATCTAAATAACCGCAAGTTTTCATATACTCTTAGTTTAACTTAATTCTATGGAGTGATTAAAATGGAAATAATAAATGAAATACCAATAAAGGAACCAATTGTATACAACTTAAAGGGGAAAATTTTGTTTAATAAAAAAACTGTAAGTGTTGACGATATTGAATTGCCAGAGTATTTATCTTCTAAACTTATTAGAAAATATGGTGATATTGATTTACAAGACAAAATAGACAATAAAATATTATCTTTAAGAGGTTTAAAAAATGACAATGGCATCAATTGGTTTGGACTTGTATCAGAAAAATTTCAACCATTGGATGTAAAAGCAACAAAAGACATTCTTAAAAAGTTCTCAAATGGAAAAATAAGATATAATCCAAAAACAGAAAGATTTATGGCAAATTATAAGATTGCAAAATTACCTGGAACTGAAACTGATATTAATTTTGTATTTGATTCTGGAAATTTTGGAACTTATGGTGGAAATGGAGAAAGTGCATTTAAGGCAGGAATTTCAATCTATGATTCATTATGTACAAATTGGACACTATTTTTAAGGAAGAATTCTGGATATAGAAAGTTTATACATAGAAATAGTTCTAATCTAGAAGAAGTATTTGAAAACCTAAATGAAACAGCAAAAAATATAGGAGTAAAATGGGAAAAAAGCAAAGAAATATTTTATGATTTGGAAACAGTTGCTAAATATGCTGAGGATTATGGCGGAAAAAATAAAATAAAAGGATTATTTAATAAAATTTTACCAAAGATAAAAGATAAAATTAGCTTATATGACTTATCGTGGAATATAACAAAAGAAGCACAGAAATTAAATCCCATATCAAGAATGATGAGTGAAATGCTTGCAGGAGAATTAATTGTTTGCTATGAAAATATAATGGCAAAATATAATTAATTAATAATTCCCTCATTTAGGTGGTAAATACTGTTTGTCAAATTTACAACCCAATTTAATTCATGATATGAAAATAGATGTAATGAAGCATTATCTATATTTATTCTTGGTGCTTCTCGCATATCTATTTTATTAATTTTTGCATAAAAAGATTGTATTAACATGCGATGTGCCATTAATCCTATATTGATGTCTTTTCCTTTATTTAAATCATACATAGGTATAATTTCACTATTCATCCAATTAACAATTCTATTAGCACAATCTTTATGAGATTCGCCATTTGGAGGAGCAAAATCAGGATTATTGCTAATTTGTTCTAACACATCTGAAGTATATACAATCGATTTTGGCATGCCTTCCCAATCGCCTTGTGATTTTTCAAGCAATTTTGGTTCATATAATATTTCGTCTAATGGATATTTATTTATTACTGCTAAATCTTCAATTGATTCCCTGCATCTTTCTAATGGTGATGAATATAACTTATTAAACCTTATACCTTCATTTAATACTCTAATGGCAAGGCATCTTATCTGTCTTCTGCCAAAATCAGTTAAACCGATTTTAAAATTTGTTCCTCTACCCCATACAGTCTCTTTACGAAGATTGCTTACAGCTTCTCCATGCCTGAAAAAATAAATGTATAACATTTGTCTTTTAATGTTTTATTTTTTATAAAACTTTTTTATATACTACTTAAATATATTTCCTTTCACTCATTAATTTTGGATAGAGCACATCTAATCTTTTTAAGTATCTTCTTTCCCTTTCTAACCAACTTTCTACTTTCCCATCCAGCCAATGGGTAATTGTATCTTCTAAACTTTTGCATTTTAATTCTTCTTTATATGTTAATACATTTCCTAATTTATTTAATATTGCAACAGTCTCATATATAGATAATGCCTCAATCTCTTTTGGACTTAATTCCATATCATAATGATAACCCAATAAGAACTCTTTTCTTTCATAATCTTCTAGGTTTATTATTGAATTTGCAACATCCATCAAAGGATCTCCTAATGCACCTACTGGATCAATTACATATAATTGATTATTGTTCCCAAGAATAACATTAGCTGGATTGTAATCTAGATGCAATAATCTTGGTTTAGGAACCAAATCTAATTCTCCAATATTTTTTAAGAAATTATTTATTTTTACACCGAGATAATTTTCTGTCAAATTTTTTCTTTTTCCATTTGAAGCTCTTAAATATAAAAACTCTTCCCAAGTTTTATTTGTCCCTATCCATGAATCTGGATCTATTAACCCAAAACCATTGCCTGCTATTCTATGCATTATAGACATTGTGTATCCCATTTGTTTATAAGGAAATTTATCAGGATTTACTGGTTTATTTGGAATAAATTCATAAATTATTATTTCAGTATTCCAATAATCATAAGAATTATCAAAGTGTATTTCTGTAGGCACTGGTACTCCAACTGCATTATAAAGTTGCATTGCTTGTCTTTCCCTGTTGAAATTAGATGAATTGCCATCTTTTATTTTTAATACCATTTCAGGAACTGAATCTTTACATTTCGATGCCAAAAATGTATAATTAACACAGGGAGCACATACTGGTTTCAAATATTTTATACTAAAATTTAATGACATATATTTTATAGCTTTTTCCAATATTTTTGCATAATTTTCCGGGTTTTTCATTTTATAGTATAAAGATTCTTTTATTACATTAGAATACTAAAAATTCTATTTAACAATTGACTATATAGTATTGCAAACTATATGTATTTTAATTCACAATATTTAGTTAATTTTATGAACTACTCAGCCCTAAAGGAATTAAGCTTTGTAATAGTTATTTAACAATCAACGCAGCTGAGCTTCTTTTTCTTTAATAGTATATATAATTTAAATTCATAAACTTTTTCTGGAAATTTTAGAAAATTATTTTATAAATTTAGAGATATAGTCAATCAATAAGATAATTAATTTTTTTTAAAGTTGTTGTTGACTAACAATAAACCACTTTTAACCTAAGAATTATGTGGTTTACTATATTTACATTATTTTTGAAGAATTTTTATTGATATTTTAGTTCTCACAAGTCACTTATATCTGAAGCAGTGAGTGTTCTTGCGAAGGATTTATAAATTAATTATTACCTGTAATTTTGTGCCAGATTTAAAAGAAAAAGCAAAAGAGTTGTTATCTTTAGCAGATATAAAAATAAATGGTAAGAGGGCTTCGGATTTAAAAATTTATAATGAAAAATTCTATCAAAGAGTATTTGCAGAAGGCTCATTGGGGTTTGGAGAATCATATATGGATGGATGGTGGGATTGCAAAGAAATAGATGAAATGATAAATAAAGTATTTTTGGCACAGTTAAATAAAAAATTTATTTCTCCTTTAATGATTCTTGCTGCTGCTAAAGCTAGAGTAATAAATATGCAAACTAAAACAAGGTCTAAGATAGTTGCTGAACAACATTATGATCTTGGAAATGAATTTTATGGAAAAATGTTAGGAAAAACAATGCAATATACCTGTGCTTATTGGAAAAATGCCAAAAATTTAGATCAAGCACAATTAAATAAATTAGATTTAATCTGCAAAAAACTTAATTTAAAAAAAGGAGATAAAGTACTTGAATTAGGCTGTGGCTGGGGTTATTTTGCAAAATATGCTGCAGAGAATTATGGGTGTGAAGTTACGGCATATAATATTTCTGAAGAACAAGTAAAATATGCAAGAGAATTATGCAAGGGTTTACCAGTTAAAATTATAAAAGCTGATTATAGAGAAGCTATCGGAATGTATGATAAAGTGGCTTCTATTGGTTTATGCGAACATATTGGCTATAAAAATTACAGAAGTTTTATGGGGCTAGTTAATAAACATTTAAAATCAAATGGATTATTTTTATTGCATACAATTGGCGGCAATAAGTCTGTAACACATACAGATGCCTGGATTGAAAAATATATATTTCCAAATTCTATGCTGCCTTCTGTTGCACAATTATCAACTGCTATGGAAGGATTATTTGTCCTTGAAGACTGGCACAATTTTGGAAATGATTATGATAAAACTCTTATGGTCTGGAATGAAAATTTTGAAAAAAATTGGGATAAATTTAATGAGGAATATGGAAAAAGATTTTATAGGATGTGGAGATTTTATTTATTATCCTGTGCAGGTTCATTTAGATCCAGAAAAAACCAATTATGGCAATTGGTCTTATCAAAGGGTGGAATTCCTGGCGGATATAAGTCTATAAGGTGAATTAATGGATTCTTTAGAAAGGTATGATAATAAGAAATATAATTTAATTAGAGACTTTTCTCAAGTTGTTAAATCTGGAAAAAAAATCCTTCTTAAAAAAAAGACAATTTCTAATTTATTCAGATATGGTGAAAGAAAAAAAGAATATGCTGTAACAGTTTCATTATCCCAATTTAATCAAATAATTAAAATTGATACAAATAAAAAAATATTAGAAGTTGAAGGACTTACAACTTATGAGAAAATTGCAGATTATTGTTTAAACTATAATTTACTCCCAACTGTAACACCTGAATTAAAAAATATCACAATAGGCGGAGCAATTGTTGGAATCGGAATTGAATCTACATGTTACAAGTATGGTTTTGTACATGAGGGTTTATTGGAAGCTGATGTTTTAACACCAAATGGAGAAGTTGTTACATGCACAAGAACAAATCTCCATAAAGACCTGTTTATGGCATTAGGAAATTCTTATGGCACTTTAGGATATGTATTAAAAGCTAAAATAGAATTACATGATGTCAAACCTTATGTGCATATAAAAAATATTCTTTATAATAATATTAAATCATTTTTAAAAGCAATGCAAAATGCAACTAAGGATAAAAATATTGATTTTATTGAATCTCTAATATTTTCAAAAAATGAATTATATTTAATGTTGACTAAATGTGTTGATAATATATCTTATAAAGACAATATTTATCGTGGAGAATTTTTTTATAAACTGCCAAAACAGAAAGCTGATATTTACCTTACAGTAAAAGATTATATTTTTAGATATGATCCTGACTGGTTTTGGAACTTTCCTGAAACATTTTTCTTTAAACTATTTAGAAAAATAGCTCCTTTATCATTAAGAAATTCTGCATTTTATACAAAATATATTAATTTTAAAAAGAAGATATTTAGTGAAGATAAAAATAAGGAGCGTTTAATTCAGGATTGGGAAGTTCCATGGAGTAAAGCAGA
>Ga0209542_10010456_pt1 | contig 16734 bp, 17 predicted proteins | sample RifCSPhighO2_01_FD_184028 | JGI IMG/M metagenome (GOLD analysis project Ga0209542, IMG submission 184028) | Soil microbial communities from Rifle, Colorado - Rifle CSP2_plank highO2_0.1 (SPAdes) (version 2) | ecosystem: Environmental > Terrestrial > Deep subsurface > Rock core/Sediment ...
GCCGGAAACGGAATATTACAACACCGGCAGCGTTCAAGTTAATAACCGGATCATCTCTAATTCAATACCCGATGAAATTTTAGGTTGGCAGACAATGACTACGGTTTTGGAGCAATCTTTGAACACCGGGGCTGTTTTTGTGGAACAGAAAGTGCCAAAAGACATATTTCTTAAGTATTTAAAAGATTTTGGCATTGACAGCAAGACCGGCATTGATGTTAATGAAGTTGCCGGAGATATTTCAGTTTTATCAAATATGAGAGATATTAATTTCGCCACGGCTTCTTTTGGCCAAGGAGTCGCCTTGACGCCACTTGAATTGATTCGGGCTTTGTCGGCAATTGCCAACGGCGGCAAATTAGTGCGGCCTCATTTGGTTGCCAGGATTGTCTCTCGTAATGGCAAAACCTTTGAGGCAAAAAATGGTTCGCCGGCGCAAATTATTTCTTCCGAGACCTCGGTTAAATTAATTAATATGCTGGTCAACGCCGTTGAAAACGGCAGCGGACGCCGAGCCCGGGTTAAGGGTTACACCATTGCCGGTAAAACCGGCACGGCCCAGGTGCCGGATTTAAAAAATGGCGGCTATCTTGATGAGTATATTCACACTTTTGTCGGTTTTGCGCCGGCTTATGACCCGAAATTTATCGCTTTAATTAAACTTGATAATCCCAAAGGGGTTCGTTTTGCCGAAAGCACGGTGGTGTCGGTTTTTCATGATTTGGCTCAGTTTATATTCAGTTATCTGGCGATTCCTCCGGATAAGTCGGTTGAACCGCAGCTTTAAATATTTTATACTTACCGCATAATATGAAAAATTCTAAAACAAAAGTGGCGGTGGTTTTTGGCGGCCGTTCAGTGGAACACGAAGTTTCAATTGTGACGGCGATGCAGGTTTTTGAGAATATAAACCGCGATAAATATGAAGTTATCCCGGTTTATATTGATAAAGCCGGCCGGTGGCTGGTTGACAGGCAACTTAAAAAAATAGAAACCTTTAAAGATTTAAAGCTGAAAGATATTCAGGTGTCGGAATATATATTTCAGGCCTCGCCGAGCGTTAAAGCGCTGACGCCGTTAAGCGCCATAAAATCATTTTTTAGTAAAATTCGCGCGGATATTTATTTTCCGGTGATTCACGGCACTTTTGGCGAAGATGGCACGCTTCAGGGGCTTTTTGAGATGGCTGGCGCACCTTATGTTGGGAGCGGAGTTACCGGTTCGGCTGTCGGTATGGATAAAATTATTCAAAAATCAGTTTTTAAAGAGGCCGGCATTCCAATCGTAAAATATATTTGGTTTTTAAAGAGCGAATGGGGGGATAACAAAATTGAGATTATAAAAAATATAGAAAAAATTTTGGGCTATCCGGTTTTTGTGAAACCGGCTAATTTGGGGAGCAGCGTGGCTATCAGCAAAGCCGGCGGCTTAAAAGAATTGGAAGAGGCGATAGATATCGCTTCTCATTTTGACAGGCGGATTATTGTTGAAGAGGGGAAAGAAAATATTATTGAAATAAACTGTTCGGTTTTGGGCAATGACGATTTAACTGTTTCGGTCTGCGAGCAGCCCATTAAAACCCGGGATGTTTTGACCTATGAAGATAAATATCTTAAAGGCGGGAAAATTAAAGGTATGGCCGGTCTTTCGCGTCTTGTGCCGGCGCCGATTAGCGAAGAGTTAACTAAAAAAATTCAGGAGACGGCGATGAAAGCGTTTAGGGCGGTTGACGCCGCCGGCATTTCGCGGGTGGATTTTATGGTTAAGCCGGCTACGGAAAATTTCTGGATAACTGAAATAAATACCTTGCCCGGGTCGTTGGCGTTTTATCTTTGGGAAAAATCAGGGCTTAGTTTTGAAGAATTGCTGGATAAACTCATAGAGCTCGGATTTAAGCGTCATAAAGAACGCCAATCGTTAATGTTCAGCTATGATTCAGATTTAATTTCTAAAATCGCCAATTCCGAAATCACCGGTTGTAAAATATAAATTTCTAAAGTTTATTTGTTTATTTTATACAGCAACATTTGTCAGCGATAGCAAACAAATGTTGTAGTTGCGGGAAGTGTTAAAAATAATGGTCGGGGAGATCGTTTTCTAAGAGAATAGCCGAGTTTGGGAGAGTGATTTCTGAAAGTTTTTTCTTGGCCGACTCTAAATCCGGAGCCCAAAAAACTTTTTTTTCAAAATTGTTTTTTAATTCTTCTTTCAGGCCTTCTTCAATGGCTTTTTTATTGGTATCGCCGACTATGATTACATAGTCGGCGATTTTGGCGCCGTTGCATGCCGCTTCTTTGTTTAACTTAAATTGCCTCTCGCCGAGCTCAATCATCCCGGGCGTAACCAGGATTTTTCTTTCGGCTTTGAAATTTTTCAGGGTTTCTAAAGCCATCATAAATCCCGCCGGATTGGAGTTATAAGTATCATCAATAACAGTGATATTGCCCGAGGCTTTTATAATTTCTTGCCGGTGCGAGGTTGGTGGCATTGTTTTTAAGCGTTCTAATGCCTCATCTTGTGTAAGTCCGAAAATTTCTCCGACTTTCATCAATAAGTCTTCTTTTGAAGAAAAAAATTCTATTGAACTTTTACTTCCATAATTGGAATTATGAAAGTTTCCAAGCATTTGAGATTTCAATTCTTTTGGCAAAAAACCAATTCCGTCTTTGGGCAATGATTCAATAAGTTCTAATTTTGTTTTTAAAATGTTTTCTATTGAGCCGAATCTTTCAAAGTGCATTGGTCCAATGGCGGCGATTATTCCAATTTTGGGTTTAATAAGTTTTGAAATCGCCATAATATCGCCCGGTCCGTAAGCGGCCATCTCACAGACAAAAATTTCGTGTTCTGGGCGTAAATTTTTGATAATAGTTTTGGCGACACCGAGAAGGGTATTATAATTCCCTTCAGTTTTAAGGGTTTTGTATTTGGGAGTTAAAATATGCGCTAATGTATCTTTGGTCGTAGTTTTGCCGTAAGAACCGGTAACCCCAATAACCATTAGATTTTTCATTCGGTTTATCTTAATTCGCGCCAAAAATATTAAAAATTTTTTTGCCAATTTATCAAAAGGCGATAAAAATCGCCAGGCGATTTTTATCGCCTGCGATCCGTTTCCGAATGTAAAAACACTGAAAATATTGGCCAGCGCAAAAAGAACGCGGGCTTTAAGAGTCCAATCAATACGTTTCTTTTTTTCTAGAACAACCCGATCAGGATTGTTTCTTAACCAATCGTCAAATCGTTTTAAGTCGTATTCTTCAAGTTGAAGAAGATATAGAAGATTTTTAAGAGGCATCATGATGAGGCAAATTCTTTTATTAATTTAGTAAACTCATCCGGTTTTTCCAAAAACAAAAAATGGCCGGCGTTTTTTATAATTGCAAGTTTTGCGCCGGAAATGGCTTCGGCAATGATTTTTCCTTCGTTAAGCGGCGTCTCGGCGTCTTTTTCCCCCCAAATAACAAGCGTCGGCGATTTTACTAAAAATAAATCTTGTTTTAAATCTTCAGCGATGACTTTTTTGAAAGTTTCTTTAAGCTTCGGGTTTTCAATTCGGGCATAGTCGGTTTTATCTAGTTTTAATAATTTTAAAATAAATCTCCTGAGTTTTTCCGGCAGTAATGGCTTTAAAATATCCGCTATTTTTTTGAGTAAAATAATTTTGCGGCGCGGCTGGCGAATGGCGCTGGCACAAACCAAAATTAGTTTTGATATGCTTTCCGGATGAATAATCGCTAATTTTGTTGCCACGGCGCCGCCGAAAGAATGGCCTATTATAATCGGCTTTTCCATTTTTTTCTCTTTTAGAAATTCAAAAACATAATCAGCGTAATCTTTGAGCGTCATTGTTTTTTCTATCGGTGTTTTGCCAAAGCCGGGCAAATCTAAAAAATAAACGGCAAAATCGTTTCTAAGATAATGATAAAATGGCTTAAATATTTCAGAAGATAAGCCCCAACCGTGAAGAAAAATCAAATTTTTTGATGGATGCATTATGCTGAATTATGCCACAAAAATAATAATCTGTAAAAATTGAGAAAAACAAGAGTTTAGTTTATAATTCCAAGAGCCGAATGAGTTTTAGTTTCCGGCCGCTATCGTCTAATGGCTTAGGACATCGCGTTCTCAACGCGGCAATCGGGGTTCGATTCCCCGTAGCGGTACAAAAATTAAATTTATGATTCCGCATAATTTAAATTTAAAAATGTTTTTGCAGGAGCTGGTTTCTTTTTGTTTAATCGGTCTCATCAGCATTTTTTCAGCTGCCAAAATTTACAGTTCTAATCTTATTGATCAAGTTCAAGTTCCCGCCATATCTTGGTGGCAATTTTTGCTGGCTTTCGGCATTGGCACGGCTATTGTTTTAGGGCTTATTCGTATCATGCATGGCGGCATTTTTTTACGGTTTTTTTTCCTTTTTGCCATATTTTCCGGAATGTTTACCACTCTGAGTATTTTTATTGCCGGCATTTGGGCGTTTATTTTTTCTTTATTTTTAATTTCTTTTTATATTATTTGGCCGCGGGTGTGGCTTCATGATCTGGCTTTAGTTTTAACCTTGCCGGGCATTGCCGCTTTGCTTGGCGCTTCGCTTAATCCTTGGGCAATGGTTTTAATTTTAACGTCTATGGCCGTTTACGACTATATAGCGGTTTATAAAACCAAGCATATGGTTAGAATGGCCAAAGCCATGATTTCCGGCCGGGCGATTTTTGCCATGATTTTTCCCGAACATTGGCGGGGATTTAAATCGCATCTTGATGAAGCCCGTCCGGGAGAAGGTTTTATGATGCTTGGCACCGGCGATTTTGTTTTCCCGCTTATTATGGCCGCTTCCGCTTATGCCATAAGCCCTGTTGCCGCTTGGCTGGTTTTTTCTTTTGCTTTAATAGGTCTTCTGTTAATGCACTTAATTTTTGTCTCTCAAAAAATTCGCCGGCCAATGCCGGCTTTGCCGCCATTGGCCGCGTTTGCGATTTTAGGATTTTTATTAGCTATAATATTTAAAATTTAATTTAATGAAAGAATTTTTTAAAAATACAGCCAATCAGTTATTAGCGGGTTCAAGCTTGTTTTTAAACATCGCGCTTTTTTTATTTTTTTATTTTTTTATAAAGCAGAGCGACATTCCCATCGTACTTCATTATAATGTGGATTGGGGCGTTGATTATTTTGGCGAAGTCAAAAGCATATTTGTTTTGCCAACGGTTGGCATGATAATTTTTTTGCTTAACGGCGTTTTGGCGTTAAAACTCTGGGGGGAAAACCGGGTTCTGTCTTATTTTTTAACGACCGCAACATTTCTAATCCAGGGTCTTCTTATTGTCAGCGGCATCGCTTTATATCTGATAAATAAGTAAATATTGACTATTAATTAAAATAGTTATATCTTTAAACTTTAAATGACATGAAACTCGCGGTTGTAAAAACAGGAGGAAAACAATACTTGGTAAAGGAAGGGGACAAATTGAAGGTGGGGAAAATAATCGCCAAAGAAGGCAACAATGTTGAATTTGACGAAATTTTATTGATGGCCGATAAAGAAGTTAAAATTGGCGCTCCTTTAATCGAAGGGGCAAAAATTTCGGCCAGAGTTTTAAAACAAGGGCGCTCCAAAAAAGTGATTGTTTTTCACTATCATTCCAAGACCCGCTATAAGAAAAAAGCCGGCCATCGCCAGCATTTCACCGAAGTGGAAATCACTGGGATTAAGTAAAATATAATTGCTTTTTTCTATTTTATTTCCTTTCTGCTTTCTAAAGCTCCCGACAATGTTTGAGTGTCGGTGAATTCCACATCTGAACCATAAGGCAAACCTCGTCCCAGCCGCGTTATTTTAACTTTAAGCGGCTTTAATAATCTTCCCAAATAATGCGCAGTCAGGTCTCCCTCATGAGTGGGAGAGAGCGCCAGAATTAATTCTTCAACTTTTTTATCCCCGCTTTTTTTGTTTTCTATCCGATTTATCAATTCAGGGATTTTTAAATTTTTTGGAATGGCCGTGTCTAACGCCGAAAAAAGCCCGCCCAAAATATGGTAAAGACCCTTATAAACGCCGGATTTTTCAATAGTCGCGAGATCGGTTTCTTTTTCAACAATACAAATTGTTTTGCGGTCCCGGGCGGGATTATCGCAAAAATGACATTTATTATCACCATTATTTTCAATGGCGAAATAGCAGGACTGGCAGGTTTTAATTTCCTTACCTAAACCCTCAAGCGCTTTTTTTAAATCCTCTCGGGTGTTTTTTTCTCCGTTTAAAAGCCAGAAAGCCATCCGCGCCGCTTGGCGCGGACCAATGCCCGGAAGGCGGGAAAATTTATCTATGAAATTTTTGATAGGTTTCGGATACATAAGACTACTAATTACTAATTATTTACTAATATACAAATTGGTATATTAGTAAGAATTCGTATATTCGTATTTTAATGGAGTTTATCCAAATTTCTGAAGCTGACATAATTTTCATTGAAATATAACTCAATCTTTCCGGTTGGGCCGTTGCGATGTTTGGAGATATGAATTTCAGCGATATTTTTTCTGTCGGTGTCTTTTTTAACCTTATCTTCGCGATAAATAAACATGACAACATCAGCGTCTTGTTCAATGGACCCGGATTCTCTTAAATCGGAAAGTTTAGGCACTTGGTCGGTTCTTGCTTCCGGGGCGCGGGAAAGCTGGGAAACGGCCACAACGGGAATATTTAACTCTCTGGCCAGATTTTTCAGCGATCTTGAAATTTCGCTTACTTCTTGCGTCCGGTTTTCAATTCGTCCATTTCCCTGCATTAATTGGAGATAGTCAATGACCAAAAGCCCAAGACCTTTTTCTGATTGAAGCCGCCTGGCCATGGTTCTTATTTGCAAGGCATTCGGCGAAGCGGCATCGTCTATAAAAATTGGCGCTATTGATAATCGGTCAAGAGCTTTGCCGATTTTGTCAAAGTCGCTGTCCTTGCCTTCATCGGACAGTTGCCCGGTTCTAAGCCGCCATAAATCAACATTGGCCTCGGCGGCAATAAGCCGTTCCACTAATTGTTGTTTTGACATTTCCAAGCTAAAAACGCCAACCGGAACTTTTTCATTAATTGCTGCGTGTCTGGCGATGTCAAGCGCTAAAGATGTTTTTCCAAAAGAAGGACGGGCCGCTAAAATTATCAAATCGGCTTTTTGCAGGCCGGCCAATTGCTTGTCTAAATCCAGAAAACCGGTTGGAATGCCGCGCCAAGTGTCATCGCCTTTGTGCAGGCGGTCAAATCTCTCAAAGGCCTCGGTAAGATGAAGTTTAATGTGTTGGAATTCTTGGATAAGCGATGTTTGGGAAACGCTAAAAATCCTTTTTTCGGCCTCATCTAAAATTTCATCAATATTTTTATTTTCCTCCCACGCCAGCGATGAAATTTCATTGGAAGCGCTTATTAAATCTCTTAAAACTCTTTTTTGGCTGACAATCTTGGCGTAATGAATGACATTTGATGCGGTCGGCACAAAATTCATAATGGTTGTGAGATATGAGACCCCGCCGATTTCTTTAAATTGTTTTTTTTCTTTAAGCCGGCTGCTGACGGTTAAAAGATCTATCGGTTCATTTTTTGAATAAAGGTCAAGTATGGCTTGAAAAATAATTTCATGGGATTTGCGGTAAAAATCGCCGGTTGTGATAATATCGGCGATTTTAACTATGGCGTCTTTATCTATCAAAAGAGAACCCAACACCGATTGTTCGGCATCAATATCCTGCGGCGGGAGCTGTTCTTTTTTAAAAGTTTTCGGAGGCATAAAATCAAGTATAATTCTTTAAAGAAATTCCCGCAAATAAAATAGTTGAAAACCTGTGAATTGTGTTTTTTGAAAAATTATAATAGGCTTAAAAGTAATGGATAAAGAATTACATAGAATTGTTTCAACTTGTATTATTTATAAAAATGGCAAATATCTTTTACTTCAGCGCAGTTTTGAAAAGAAGGCCTTTCCCGGCAAATGGACAGTGCCAGGCGGGGGATTAACTTTAGATGATTATATTAATGAACCCAAAACAACGTCCGACCATTGGTATTTTGTCCTAGGAAATTCTTTGAGGCGAGAAATTAAAAAAGAGAAGGGCATTGAAGTCGGTAAAATCAGTTATCTTTGCGATATGACTTTTATCAGGCCGGATAATATTCCTGTAATTATTTTAAGTTTCTATGCGCCGTATAAAAATGGAGAAGTGAAGGTAGATAAAGATAGCATAAATTTTGCTTGGGTTACTTATGAAGAAGTAAAAGGTTATGATATGGTGGAAGGATTGATAGATGAGATGAAAATGGTTGATGATTTAAGAATACAGAAGGTCTAAAGATAATCAGGCAAAGTAGATATTAGTGATTTTAATACTATTAAAACGATCGTCCGTATAGCATACTTTTGTTAACAACGTTATTATTTATAATAATAGAGATCAATATAATTGTATGAACAAAAGGGGAGAATTAAAAAAGCAGATTTTATTGGCTTTAGGTTCCGGTCTAATAATAACCACTGCAATGATACTGCCGGGGTCTGCCGAAATGTTTAAGCCATTAATTAAAAAATTTAAAACAAAAAGGCAGAATTTTGTAAAGTCGTTAAAAGCAATAAAGCGGGATAGGCTTATTGATTTTAAAGAAGATGGAAAATTTTCTAAGATTGTTATTACTGATGGGGGGAAGGAGAAATTGTTGAGATATAATCTTGATGATTTAGAAATTGAAAAACCTAAAAGATGGGATGGCGTCTGGCGAATTGTAACTTTTGATATCCCGGAAAGCAAGAAATCGGCACGTAATGCCTTACGTTTTAAATTAAAGGAATTAGGATTCCGCCAGTTACATAAGAGCGTTTTTATTTATCCTTATCCTTGTTTAGACGAAGTTCAATTTATTGAAGAGATCTTTATGGTTGGTCCTTATATAAACTTTATTGAAGCTAAGAAAGTTGAAGGCGATGAATGGCTTAGATCAGAATTTAATTTATTATGATTTATTAGTCTTAATACTAAATAAACGATCGTTCAGATAGCATAAGTAATGAGATAATTAAGATAATATGTATAATTTTTTATTTTCTTTTCAATTTTGACCCGGAGGGCGTATCTTCGATTAACCAGCCGAGCGATTCAATTTTTTGGCGGATTTCGTCGGCTTTTTTAAAATTCTTTTCTTTTCTGCATTTTTCCCGCTCTTTGATGAGTTCGGAAATTTTTTCAGGAATTTTAATCTTTTCAGCCGTGATTTTTGCAAGATTAAGACCGAAAATTTCATCAAAATCGGCAACAAGATTTAATTTTTTTTCGGCGTTTAATTCTTTTGATTTTATAATATTCCACAAAAGCGCCAAGGCGCGCGGCATTTCTAAATCATTATTTATGTATGATAAAAATTTGGTTCTAAATTTTGTTAGAAGTCCGACTTTGATATTTGAAGTCTGACTTTTGGGGATCTCGAAGTCGGACTTCGGAAGTCGGACTTCTTTTTTAATTTTCAATACAGCTTCTCTTAGTTTATCAAGCGCGTTTCGGGCCGCTTTTAAACTTTTCCAGGTGAAATTCAGTTTTGAGCGGTAATGAGCGGTTAGAATCAGATAACGAAAATCTAGAGGGCTAAAACCTTTTGCCTCTATGTCGCGCAAAGTATAGATGTCGCCGAGCGATTTTGACATTTTTTTGCCGTCAACCAGAAGATGTTCGCCTTCAATAAAGTATTTGACGAATAGTTTTCCGGTCGCCCCTTCTGATTGGGCAATTTCATTTTCGTGGTGAGGGAATATTAAATCAACGGCGCCGGCGTGAATATCAAAGGTCTTTCCCAGATATTTCATTGACATCGCCGAACATTCTATGTGCCAGCCCGGACGGCCTTCCCCAAAAGGGGCGCGCCACCACGGTTCGCCGGCTTCAGCTTTTTTCCACAGAACAAAATCTTCGGCTTCTTCTTTGGTGTATTCGTCAGCGTCAACGCGGGTGCCGGCTTTAAGTTCGCGCGATTTTACGCCGGACAGCCGCCCGTATTTTTTGAATTTGGAAATGTCAAAATAAACCGAGCCGGCCGCTTTATACGCCAATCCTTTTTTAAGAAGCGCGGATATGATTTTTATCATCTCGGGGATATGCGCCGTCGCTTTCGGGTACCGGTGCGCTTTTTCAATATTCAATTTTTTCAAATCGGTGTAAAACGCTTTTTCATACGGCTCGGTGAATTCATAAATCTCCTTCCCGGTTTTTTTGGCGCCGCGGATTATTTTGTCTTCCACATCGGTGATATTCATTACATGTTTAACTTTGCATCCGTTGTATTTAAGCGTCCGTTTTAAAACATCTTCAAAAACATACGTTCGCCAATTACCGATATGAGCATAGTTGTAAACCGTCGGCCCGCAAGTATATAAACCGACCCGCTTGTTATGAAGCGGCCTAAAAATTTGTTTTTTCCTTGTAAGCGCATTGTAAAACTTTAAAGCCATTTTCTTGTTTTAAAATAGGTCCACATCCCCAGTATGGTAAGGATGGCAAAGCCGACAATAACCCAGAAATCATTCGGCAGTCCCCGGACAGGATTGGTGGCGGTGTCAACTTGCAATATGGTGATTATAAGCATTGTCGGGAAAGTGATGAAAGAAAGAATTGTAAATGTTTTGACGATGGCGTTCGTTTTGTCATTGATCAAATTGACGTTGGTCGTTTCAAGGGCATCAAGCGTATCGGCGTAATTGTCAATTTCATACCATAACCGGTTGTAGTCGCCGATCAAATCGGTAAAATAAACTTTTATATCCATATCGTTTGACCAAAGAGCATGACTCTTTTCGTATAAAGAATTGAAAATTCTGTAAAGCGGACGGATGGCCATCCGGAAATCCAAAACATCCCTTTTTATCGTTGAGATTTCCCGTATTATGTCCCGTCTTACGTTTTTAAAAATGTTGTCTTCCAACCCGACAATATTTTTGGAAATGTGGGCGAGCTGCCTTTCGGAAAATTCCAAAATATCTTCAATTATCCAGTAGAGCAGGTGGCCGCTGGTGGCGCCAAACGTTTTTTCTTTCATCTCTCTTTTTTTAAGGCCGTCCGAAAATATATTCAGCGGTTCCATTGGCTTGTTATGGACGGTGATAACGTGGTTTTTGGTGATCAGGACGTCAAGTTCCGCCGGGCTGGTTGTGTGCTTCTTCGGGTTAAAAAGCGGAACGTACATCACAAGGAAAAGATAATCGCCGAACTGTTCTACTTTTTCACGTTTTGACGGGGGAATAAGTTCTCCCAAAGTAATCGGATGGAAATTGAAATTTTGTTTCAGCCAATCAATGTCTTTTGGAGACGGTTTTTCAATATCAACCCATGTTAAATTATTTTCCGTGATTGTTTTCATTTTTTGGTAATTAAATTAATTAATAATCTAAACTATTCTATCATATATTTTATGTCGTCGCCATAGAAGCGTTTAGCACTCTTGACGGGGGATTGCCAGTTTTGATACAATAGTTTTATTATGAATTTAGAAGGCAGACCAAGGGACATATTCGTTATCGTGGTGGGCGAATTTATAAAAACGGCCAAGCCGGTTGGTTCCGAATTTTTGGCGGAAAATTATGATTTGGATGTCAGCCCGGCAACCATAAGAAACGATTTAGCGTTTCTTGAGGATTTAGGATTTTTAGCGAAACCTCATCCTTCAGGCGGCAGAATACCAACGGCAAGCGGCTGGCATTATTTTGTGGAAGAAATTCGGGGGCCGTCTTATTTATCTAAAAAAGAAGCGCTAAGATTTGAGGAGCTCGTGTCAAATTTGCTTAGTATTTCATTAGAACTGAAAGAATGCGTCTCAAAATTTTTTCCGGAGGTTTCGGAAGAATTTTTAAAAAGATTTTTAATGGATAAAATATTTAGTGAAAACAAATATGGCGGAAGAAAATAATAATATAAACGAAATTGAAAATTTGCGTAAGCAATCTGACGAATATCTAAACGGCTGGAAACGCGCCAAAGCCGATTATTTGAATCTAAAAAAAGAAATGGCATCACAGAATGAAGAAATCAAGGAATGGATGTCAAAGATATTTTTATTGCCCATCTTAGACATTATGGACAGTTTTGATAAAGCCTTCGGTGCTGTTCCGGAAAATCTTAAAAAAGAAATTTGGGTTGAAGGCGTCAGAGACATTAAGAAGCAATTAGAGGATTTTTTGAAAGCGAACGGAGTTGAAGAAATGAAGGTGGTTGGCGAAAAGTTTGACCCGTTTAAACACGAGGCAATTGAGTCAGTGGAGGGCGGAGAATCCGGAAAGGTTGCGGAAGAAACTCAAAAAGGATATTTGATTGGCGAAGAAGTTTTAAAGCCGGCAAAAGTAAAGGTTTACAAATAAAACACTTCAATACATCGCTGTATTGTAGTATTTATTATTAAAATTAAATAATAAATAAAAAAATAATTATTAATAAAAACTATGTCAAAGATGTTAGGAATTGATTTGGGAACCACAAATTCGGCAATGGCGATTGTCGAGGGCGGCGAACCAAAAATAATTGAAAACAAGGAGGGCAACCGGACCACGCCTTCCATTGTGGCGCTCTCTAAAAATGGAGAACGTTTGGTTGGTCTTTTAGCAAAGCGTCAGGCGGTGGTAAATCCGGAAAACACACTTTTTTCAATAAAGAGGCTGATTGGGCGAAGATGGGATGATCCGGAAGTCAGACGTGATGAAAAATGGCTGTCTTATAAAATTCGCAAATCAGATTCCGGCGGCGTTGAAGTAAAAATGGCGGATAAGTGGCATCGGCCCGAGGAAATTTCGGCGATGGTTTTGCAGAAACTAAAAGCGGACGCGGAAGAAAAACTCGGCGAGAAAATCATCGAAGCCGTCATTACCGTTCCGGCTTATTTTGACGATTCCCAAAGGCAGGCGACCAAAAACGCCGGAGAAATCGCCGGCTTGAAAGTTTTAAGAATCATCAACGAGCCGACGGCCGCGGCTTTGGCTTACGGTTTGGATAAAAAGAAAGCCGAACAGATAGTGGTTTATGATTTCGGCGGCGGCACCTTTGACGTTTCGGTTCTTGAAATCGGCGATGACACGATTGAAGTGAGAGCCACCGGCGGCGACACCCACCTCGGCGGCGACGACTTTGACCAGAGAATTACCAATTTCCTTGTTGATGCTTTTAAAAAAGAACAGGGGATTGATTTGTCAAAAGATATTATGGCTTTGGCGCGCCTTAAAGAGGCGGCCGAAAAAGCCAAGCATGAACTCTCAACCGTTATGGAAACGGAAATCAATCTTCCGTTCATTACTTCCGACGCTTCCGGCCCGAAACATTTTATCACAAAATTAAGCCGGGCAAAGCTTGAGGAATTAGTCCATGATTTTATCGCTTCTTCGATTGAACTCGTTAAGCAAACCGTAAAAGAAGCGAAATTTTCGCTTCCCGATATTGACGAAGTGGTTCTTGTCGGCGGCCAGACGAGAATGCCGGCGATTGCCGATGCCGTTAAAAATCTTTTTGGAAAAGAACCGCACAGAGGAATTAATCCTGACGAAGTCGTAGCTTTAGGGGCAGCGGTCCAGGCGGGTGTTTTGCAGGGCGATGTCCGCGACATTTTGCTTTTGGATGTTACGCCTTTAACGCTCGGTATTGAGACATTGGGCAATGTCGCTACACCGATGATTCCCAAAAATACTACTATTCCGACCGCCAAAACGCAGATATTCTCAACCGCGGCCGACAATCAGCCGCAGGTGGAAATTCATGTGCTTCAGGGAGAAAGGCCGATGTCGGCTGACAATAAAACTCTCGGCAAATTTTTTTTGGACGGCATTCCGCCCGCGCCCCGGGGCGTGCCCCAGATTGAAGTGATTTTTGATATTGACGCCAACGGAATTTTAAATGTTTCGGCAGTTGATAAAGCCACCAATAAAAAACAATCAATTACCATTACCGCTTCCACCGGTCTTTCAAAAGAAGAAATTGAGAAGATGAAAAAAGAAGCGGAAATCCACGCGCAGGAAGACGTCAAGAAGAAAGAAGAAATTGAAATAAAAAATTCCGCCGATTCGCTTATTTATATGTCTGAAAAGGCGGTAAAAAACGCGGGCGACAAGATAAAATCGGAAGATAAAAAAGCTATTGAAGAAAAAATCGAGGCTTTGAAAAAAGTAAAAGACGGCGGCAATATTGATGCTGTTAAAAAAGCTTCCCAAGAATTATCAACCGAAATCCAAAAAATCGGGGAAGCATTATACAAAAAAGAGGAGGCGCCAAAAGAAACGCCGAAATCTGAAGAAAAGAAAGAAGAAAATAAATAAAATATGCCGAAAGATTATTATGAAATTTTGGGAGTTTCCAAAACCGCGGCCGAAAATGAAATCAAGCGCGCTTACAGAAAATTGGCGCATCAATATCATCCCGATAAAAATGGCGGCGACGATAAGAAATTCAAAGAAATCAATGAAGCTTATCAGGTTTTGGGGAATAAAGAAAAAAGAGAACAATTTGACAGATTCGGTCGGACATTTGAAGGCGCTCCGGGCGGAGGATTTTATGGCGGAGATTTTGAAGGATTTGGCGGTTTATCCGATATCTTAGAGGAACTATTCGGTTTTAGCCGCGGCCGCGGGCGTGAACGCGGCCCAACCTCCGGCTGGGAAGACTTTTTTGGCGGCGGCTTTAGCCGAGCCTGGTCAACAGTTCAAACAACGTTAAACTTGGATTTTATAACCGCGGCATTGGGCGGCGAAGTTGAAATTTCAATGAAAGGGGAGAATATAAAATTAAAAATTCCGGCCGGTATCCAAAATGGCGAGGCCTTGGCGCATCACGGAAAAAATAATGATATAATTTTTGTTATCAATATAAAAACGCCCAAGCATATTTCTAAGAGAGCAAAAGAATTGCTTGAAGAGCTAAAAAATGAGTTATGAATTATTTAAATGCCTTGAGAGAAATAATTAACTCATTTTTATCCAATCCCGCTTGGGACATATTGTTATTGTTGTTTTTCTTTTTCGCGGTTTTTGTTTACGGTTTGATGGTTGGACGAAACAGAATTATCGTGTTATTATTGTCATCTTATCCGGCCGCTTTGATAAACGGATATATTCCTTATCCAAATAGTTTTTTCAGCAATCTCAATATTGTCCAAACGATTTTTTTTAAAACCTTCAGTTTCTTTGTTTTATCCCTTTTTATTTTTTGGATTTTTAAAAAATCGGGATTTTCCAGAAAAGAACTGACTAAAAAAACCGGCCAAGTTCTGTTGCTGAGTTTTTTAAATGTCGGATTGTGGGCGGATATAATTTTTGGTTACGCGCTGGCGCTAAAACCGGAAATAATAAAACTCGCCCCTCTTAATCTTTTGTTGTTCGGTTCAAATTCGGCTCATTTTATATGGCTGATTTTGCCGATATTGATTTTGTATTGGTTAGAAAGAAATTAACCCCCCCTTAACTCAATGGCAAATCCGTCGGCAAAAAAAGCAATGAAAAGGGAGAAAGAATTAAAAAGTTCAAGAGGGAGAAATTTTATCAGACAGCTAATTAATAATCAAAAAGACGAAATCTGAGACGCCCTCATAGCTCAATGGTAGAGCAGTTGCCTTTTAAGCAATTGATCTAGGTTCGATTCCTAGTGGGGGCACAATTTATGGCTTTGTTAAAATAAAAAAACGCGATATGCTCTATTTTTATTTTAATTTTTAATTCAATTTTTTATTTTAAATTAACCCCCTTAAGGGGGTTAATTTAACCTGTGTATAAATTAAAACAATTAATACAGCTATTTTATGTTAGAATGATAACAGGAATTAATTAAAAATTTTTTATTAAAAAACATTAAAGCAAAACGGCTAAAAAAACTAAATATTATTTTAGCTGTTTTTCCGATTGTTATCGGTTTGGTTTTTGGTTCTTATAATTTTGCGGATTCAATTACGGGGGCCCCTCAAATCTTTTCTTATCAAGGAAGATTGGAAAACTCTTCAGGCGATCTGCAAACCGGAACTTTTTATTTTAAATTTTCTATTTATGATTCTTCCAATATTTCCGGCGGAAACAGACTTTGGCCGATTAACGCGCCGACTTCAACGCCTATCACCGTTTCAAGCGGCGTTTTCAATGTGAACATCGGAGATGTTGCCAATGGTTATCCAACTAATCTTGATTATAACTTTTATGACAACGCCGATGTATTTTTGCAAGTGGATGTTTCTTCTAACGATTCAAGTTTTGAGACTTTATCGCCTCGTCAAAGAATCGCTTCAGCGGGATTTGCGATTAACGCCAACAAGGTTGCAAGCTCAACGCCCGGCACTGGTCCAAATCAAATTTTAAAACTTGACGATACCGGTCAAATAAGTATTGCCGGAAATATTATTACCACGGGAAATGTAAGTTTTACGAATGCTTCCACAACCGGCGCTTTGACCGTGGCCGCCGGATTTTTTCAAAATAATTTTACTAACTGCAGCGATAACAACATTAAAAAAGTTCTTTACAATGCATCATCCGGCGTTTTTAGTTGCGGCGATGATCAGAGTGGCGGAAGCGGATCAACCTCGCTTCAGAATGCTTATAATTTTGCCACTTCTTCTCCGGAGCTTCTTTTGAATTCCGCTATCGGCGCTCTGACAATCCAAGACACGGCCGACGGCCTTCACACCAACATATTTGAAATTTTGGGACAAGGCGCCACTTCCACTCTTTTTTCCGTTAACGCCACTTCTTC
>Ga0209542_10010457_pt1 | contig 16732 bp, 18 predicted proteins | sample RifCSPhighO2_01_FD_184028 | JGI IMG/M metagenome (GOLD analysis project Ga0209542, IMG submission 184028) | Soil microbial communities from Rifle, Colorado - Rifle CSP2_plank highO2_0.1 (SPAdes) (version 2) | ecosystem: Environmental > Terrestrial > Deep subsurface > Rock core/Sediment ...
CCGCGCGGGCGGCCGCCGAATCCGGAGCCACCTCTAGGAGTAAAACCTCCCGGTTGCGGGCGGCTGAATCTTCGCGGACGGTCGTCGTCTACATATGATGCGGCCGCCCGCGCGGGCGGGAGCACGGGAAGCGTCCTGATGGGAACCGTCTTCCGGATGAGATGCTCAATGTCGCGTATCTCGCGTTTCTGGTGCGGCTCGGCAAACGAGATGGCATGACCTTCGGCGCCGGCGCGCGCGGTGCGTCCGATGCGGTGCACGTAGTCGGCGGAATCCATCGGCAAGTCGTAGTTGATGACGAGCTCTATCCCCTTCACGTCGATACCGCGCGACGCGATGTCGGTCGCGACGAGCACGCGATAGCGGCCGTTCTTGAATCCCTCGAGTGCTTCGCGCCGCTGCGAGAGCGAACGGTTGCCGTGAATCTCCGCTGCCGCGTGGCCCATGGCGGCAATGGAGCGCATGATGCGCTTCGCGCCGTGCTTGGTGCGGGAAAAGACGAGCGTGGAGCCGGCGTAATCGCCGAGAATCTTTTCAAGCAAACGCCCCTTGTCCTCTTTGCGTACGACGAAAAATTCCTGACTTACTTTTTCCACGGTCGTCCCCGCGGGCGCCACTTCAATGCGCAGCGGCAGCTTCATGTGTTGTGTCGCGAGCTGCATGATGTCTTTGGAGAGTGTCGCGGAAAAAAGCATCGTCTGGCGGTCGGTCGGAGCCGCCGCGATTATTTTCTTGACCTGCGGCCAGAAACCCATGTCGAGCATGCGGTCCGCTTCGTCGAGAACGATGACCTCCACCTTGTCGAGCTTGAGCGTGCGCTGAGCGAGATGGTCGAGCAGACGTCCGGGTGTCGCGATGATGATGTGCGGGTCGCGGTGCAGAGAGGAAATCTGCATCCCCATCGATGCGCCACCGATAAATACGGTGGTGCGCATTCCGAGCGGCCGCGCAATCTTGGCAAGTGTCTCGTCTACCTGCAGTGCCAGCTCGCGCGTCGGGACGAGAATGAGTCCGCGGCCCTCGCTCGAGAGGAGGCGCTGCAGAAGCGGGACGCCGAAGGCCAAAGTCTTCCCCGTACCAGTCTGTGCGACGCCGACGACGTCCTTCCCTGAGACGCCCTCGGGAATTGCGCGATACTGAATGGGGGTCGGTACCGTGAATTTGAGCGCGGCGAGGATATCCAAAATCTTCGGCGCGATGCCGAGACCATTAAACGTATGCTCCTGCGTATGCAGAGCGGAAGATGAAGTCATTGAAAGAAGCCCGTAGGCACAAGATGTATGCCCACAGAATACCACTAAAATGGCGTGGTTGCAAGTTGCGGGCGCGGGGCGCGGCTACAAGGCGTGTCGCTCCGCACTATTCATGTGTTTTTCCGCTTCAAGCGCAACCTTTTCCATCGCGGCGACAGCCTCCACGGGATACTCGCCGCGCGCCGTTTCTTCCGAAAGCATGACGGCATCCGAGCCGGCGACGACTGCGTAGGAAACGTCGGTCACCTCAGCGCGGGTCGGCGTGGGGCTCGCGAGCATGGAGAGCATCATCTGCGTCGCCGTGATGACGGGTCTCCCCGCACGGTTGCACTTCTCTATCAATTCTTTTTCTACGAACGGTATCTGCTCGACGGGCACTTCTTCGCCTAGATCTCCGCGACCTATCATAACGGCATCCGCCTCCGCAATAATCTCGTCGGCCTTCTCGACCGCGATGCGTCGCTCTATCTTTGCGATGATGGGTATTTTCGCACCTCGTCGTTCGATCTCCGCACGCATCGCGCGGATGTCTTCGGCACTGCCCACATAGGATTGCGCGATGTACTCCACGCCGTGCGCAATCCCAAAATCAAGATCGCGCAGGTCCTTTTCGGTTATCTCCTGCTTTGTGCCGTCAAACGCGTGGCCGCCCTCTGTCTTTCCGCGCGGGCCCGAAAGGTCCTGAATGACGGGTATGTGCTTCCCCGCTTTTTTTGCGACCGTGCGCAGATTTGCGATGTAGGACGCGTGCTCCTCGTAGGTGCCGTGAGAAAAGTTGAGTCGCATGATGTCCATGCCGGCCTCGACGAGGCGCTCCAACATCGCTTCGGTGCCCGATGCAGGGCCGATAGTGGCAACTATCTGGACGCGCGAGGTGCTCATACGGTGTGCGGGGGTGTGAGGAGAAAATACCAGTCGGATACGTTTGCTTCAAGCGTGCCCGTCGTAATCGAGTCTCCCGTTTTGTTGAAGACGGGGATGGTGTCCAGCCGCGCGCGATAGGGCGCGAGGTCGATGTTCAGCTCAGCGATGCGCTCGATTGTCCCGTTGTCCACGATGGCTCCCGCTTCATCGCTGTTGTCGCGGCCGTCGGAGGCGGCCGCGACGAATACGTCGTCGGGCCCGAGCGCGCGCAGAGCCTCCATCGCGAGGAATTGGCAACGCCCTCCCGTCCCGTGGTCCTGCGGCACCTGCAACTGCACTTCCCCGCCCGCAAACACCGCGCGCCCTGCCGCGGATTGTTCAAATATCTTCGCGAGTGCGGGGCCGGGGAATTCGTACAGCGGCTCCTTGAGTATCAGACTTTCGTAACCGAGTGTTTCGGCGGTATCCGCCATCGCGCGGATAGCATCTTCGTTGGAAATAAGCACGATGTTGGTGACCTTCTCGAAGTACTTCTTCTCTTTTGGCGTCTCGTGCAAGACGTACCCGTCCTCCAGTTTGAAACGCCCGAGAATCGCCTCTGCATCGGCGTTGGTCGATTGGTCCATATACGTCGGGCCGGACGCGACCTCTTCGGGATTGCCTCCCACGATATCGGAGAAGACGAGCCCGACGACCGTCGCCGGATAGAGCATCTCAGCGAGCCCTCCTCCTTTCAATTTGGAAATGTGTTTGCGCACCGTATTGAGCTCACGGATATCCGCGCCGACGCGTTCGAATTCTTTGAACAGCCGCACGTTCGCCTCACGCTCTTCGTCGGAAGAACACAAGAGCGACGAGCCGCCGCCCGCGACGACCACGAGCACGAGGTCGTCGGCCTCGGCCGCTTCCGCCACCCCGATGACCGCCTTGGTCGCCTGCACATTGGCATCGGACGGAAGCGGGTGCGTCCCGACAAATGCTTCTATCTCCGCGGGGCACGTCGTGAGTATCGTGCGGTCGATGACGACCGTTTTCTTGAGCCGCGTATTGAGAATGGTGTAGAGCTCGTAGACCGCGGCGCACGCGCCCTTACCGAATCCCACTAAGTAGATGTCTTTGAATGCGTGCGCGTCGAATTTCTGACCGCGCACCTCTATCGCGTCGCCGGTAACGGTGACATTCTCTTGTATCACCCGTTTGGTCTGTATCACATCGAATCCCGATTCAAGAATCGTAAGTGCCTGCGTGCGCGTAGGATTTGTCGCAAGTGCATCGAAATTCTTGACCCAGTGTTCCTTCATACACCCTTCGTGCCGGCAACGTATTCGGCGATTGCGTCCACGGCGCGGGAGACGCGGTCCATATCCGCCTCTTTGGAGTGAAATGCGATGTGCGGCGTCACGATGACATTGGGCATATCCATGAGCATGTGGTCGCCGACGAGCGGCCGCAGGTCATGCTCGGGCGACACTTGCATTTTGATGATGGTCCCTTCTTTGTGCAGTTCGCGCTCGCCTTCGAGTACATCAAGCCCCGCACCGGCCACCTTGCCGCTCCTGAGCGCATCAATAAATGCGACCGTGTCCACCACCTCGCCGCGGGCGGTGTTGATGAGGATGACTCCCTGCTTCATGCGTGCGAATACTTCCGCATTGATGAGGTGATGCGTCTCTTTCATGTAGGGCACGTGGAGTGTGATGACATCCGCCTGCGCGGCAAGCTCAAGAAGGCTGACGTAGGTAAATCCGAGCTCCGCGGCGCGCGTGGCATCCGGGTGCACGTCAAACGCAATGATTTTCATTCCGAATCCGCGCGCGATTTCCGCCACGTGCATGCCGATGCGTCCCGTACCCACGATGCCGAGCGTTTTGCCCTGCAGGTCGAAACCCTGAAAAGCGCGGACATCGAACGCGCCGCTCTCCCGCACTTCCTCTGATGCGAAATTAATATGCCGCGAGAGGTTGAGCATGAGGCCGAAGGTAAATTCAGCTACGGAGCTGACCCCGTATCCGGGGACATTCGCCACCTTGATGCCCTTCTCCTTGGCATACGTCATATCTATGTGGTCGGTCCCCGTGGATTCTGCGACGATGAGCTTCACACTTCCCATCGCGTCAATGACTGCTTTCGAGACGTCGCAGTCCACAAAGACCGCGATGACCTCCGCCCCCGCGGCAAGCGCGGCATTTGCGAGCGAAAGCGGCTCCTGTATGAACACCACTTCATGCCCCCCAAGGCCAGCGGTAAAGAGGCTTTCGGTGTCCGCAAACGAGCTAAACCGCACAATCTTCATGTTCGCATTATACCCTATGAGATTTGACCCCTATTTCTTGAGCATCTGCGTCACAAGCGCAACCATTTGGTCTTTTTTCTTGGGGTCGCTCTCCGCGATGAGGAGTGTGAGTGCGATGAGCGCCGCAGGATTTATGTTCCGGCTCCCCTTGTTTCCCGTCTTCCGGAGAAACCATACAAACGTAAAAGCGCCCGACCGTTTGTTTCCGTCGGTAAAGGGGTGATTTTTCACCATGAAGTATAGGAGGTGAGCAGCTTTTTCTTCTGCTGTCGGATACAAAGATTTGCCCCCGAACGATTGCATGACGTTGCCTACAATCCCTTCGACACTCCCTGCGCTTCTCTCATGCGCAAAGAGTTCGGTCGCCTCGCCCTTCCGCATAAGCTCACCGCGCAAGCTCTCTATCGCCGCCGAAAGTTCCGCACCCGTGAGCCTGATCTCCTTCTTTGTCGTACCGACAACCGTGAGTGCGTTTTTATCGTATGCATCGAGCGATACCCACGTGGCAGAGAATTCTTTTACCAGTTCGAGGACACCCTTGGGATCGAGCGCGACATGCTCCGGCAACAATGCCTGAATATCTCCGACGACCTTCATAAAGGCGTCGTAGTTTTTGGCGATTTGTTTGCGATTAACCGTGTACCCCTTGGTGATGTACTCGCGCAACGTCTTGGTCGCCCACTGCCGAAATTGCGTAGCGGTCTTTGAATTCACTCTGTATCCGACAGAGATTATCGCATCGAGATTGTAATACTCGACTTGGTACATTTTTCCATCTGCGGCAGTTGTTGCATTTTTTGCAACAACTGAAACCCTGTCTAATTCACGCTCTTTAAAGATATTTTTAAGGTGGCGAGAAATGACAGATTTATCCCGGCCAAAAACGACTGCGATTTGATCAAGACTAGCCCAAATGGTCTCATGCGAAATGTCGCCACGCAGCTCGATGGCTCCGTTTTTCGCCTGATATATCACAACTCCTTTGTTTACCTTTTTCTTTTTCATGACAACAGTCGCCCATTTTACCACGGACACTTCCCTCTAAAACCATCCGTCTTCCTCAAATCCCTCGGATTCTGATCCTACAAGTTGAGATACGTAATCGTGAGCTGGAGGACAGTTGCGAATGAGACCCAGAGCAGATACGGGATGTTCACATACACGACCCAACGCAAGCCCGGCCCGCCTACGCCAAGCTCCGGCGAGGCAAGCGAGGCGCGCCAGACCGCCATGAGTGCCCAGATGAGCGTGCCGAGGACGAGGAGGATATCAATCGCCGCGAGGAGATTGTTTTGCAGGCCGAATTGGAGGGGGGTGAAGGCGAAGTTGAAGATGAGGTTGAGAGCAAAAGGAAGAGCGACTATCCATGGAATTTGCTTCGTGAATGCCTTATAAAATACCGTGCCGAAAGAAACAGCAATAATTGCGTAAAGCAAAGTCCAAACAGGCCCGAAGAGCCAAGCCGGCGGCGACCAACTGGGCTTAATCAGAGTTGAGTACCAATTATATGTATCCATCCCCCAATTCTACACCCCCATCCCCCGCGCCCGAACTAAACCTCGCTATTCACCGCCTCCAATTCCTTACCGACCGCCTGTAAATCGCCTGCAAGCGGGCTTTCCGGCCACTGGGTGATGAGAGCGGGAATGACGCGGAGCGCGTGTTTGATAGTCTGGTCCTTTGTACCCTTGAAGCTTGCGAATGCTTTGCTCGTGTTGTCATTAGCGTCAGCCCGCATGTCGTCTATAAGCTCGGAAAGATTGCTTATGACATCGCCGGATTTAACGAGCACCTGATCGTGAGTAAACGACTTGATGTGCTCGAACGCTTCATCCTTACGCTCCTGCCAAGACATTGTCTTGTCGTGCTCCGTGACGCTACTCACAAGCTGAGCGACATTCTCGCCGAAGCGCTCTGTGAGCATTTCCACCGTCACCTTCTTCGGCTCCTTACTGTCCTCTATGGTGTCGTGCAAGATGCCGGCAACGATAACATCCTCACTCGCACCGGCCCGTGCGAGGATAAGCCCGACGATGAGCGGGTGCGTAATGTACGGAATATCTTTGCCTTTCCGCTTCTGTTGCTGATAGACCTCATGTGTCTTCGTGGCGAACTTAATCGCTTTTTGGATTTTCTGAGAATACATCATAGCAATGTTGGCCTAGGAGTGTGGGTGTCTCTATTCCACCATGAGTGGGGGCGTTCTGCATTAGCAGGCCAGTCATTTTGGAGACGGGGGTAGTATGCAAGCAGTTCATGTGGCGGGCACAGTGCGAGCGCGTCTGCATCTTCCTTTGTCGCAACAGGAACCCAAGTGCGGTATTGGGGGTCGTTGCCGTTCACCCAGTCGATCATCTCGTAGAACTCATAGTAGTAGAGCTGCTGACATTGTTCGCATTTGAGTAACTTCCGTTTCTCATGATCGTCGTCAAGATACACTTCCATACACTCAAAGCTATCTGAAATACTGCCTTGTGTTGGCTCATCAATAATGTCGTGTTGCCAGAGATGACATTGGGTTGGCTGAACGGTGGTAATAGTATGTTTGTCTTTCATAATTTCGTTTCTAATCTGCTAACGGCTCCTTGCCGTTTTCATTGCAGACTACACAAACAAAAAACGGCTAAGAGATATGATCCAGCATTGAACTGAATGAAATCTCCCAACCGTCTTCGACCTGAGTGGCTAGTCGCGTAGTGTCATCTGGCTTCTCGCAGATTTCCCAAGTTGCCTACTCTTTCGAGAGACATACGCGGTCCAAATTAAAGGCATGGACTACCGCTTGGATAACTCAAAGAACTACCTTCGTATTATAGCAGATTTTCATCGATTTCGCCAGCTGATTTCCGCGCTGCGGCTAATCCCAGCAAACATCCGGCTCCTCTTGTATGAGATTCCCCAACTTGGTCCACACCTCCTGCTTTGAGCCGATTTGGTCAATAAGACCGTTCTGGAGCGCCATAGCGCCCATCATCGTCGACCCGTCGGCAAGCTCCGTCACTTTCTCCACCGGGAGATGACGATTCCTTGCGACCGCCTTAATGAAATTCTGCAGCGCGATATCGAGGTCGCGCTGTAGCAAGGCACGTTCATCGGCGGTCAGCGCCCTGTCGTGAGTACCGGTGTCCTTGTATTTGCCGGTGGTCAGCTGATTGTAGGTCAAGCCGTCTTTCGCATTCTGCTTTGCGTTATCTACGTACGACATCGTGACGCCGATGCTTCCGACATCGGAACCCTCCGAGGCAATGATGGTATCGGCCGCACTCGCTATCCAATATGCGGCGGAGTCGGCACTCTCCCGCACCCAAGCGATGGAAGGCTTGCCGAGATTTTTCATAGAGGCGGCAATCTCCTCCGCCGCTACCCCGGAACCGCCCGTCGAATCAATATCGAGGATGACCGCTTTGATTTGAGGATTGTTGGCGGCGGCATCGAGTTTCCAAATGACCTCTTCAGACGAAGTTATGGCGCGGCAAGGACTGTCGACAGAACCGAGCAGGGCCTCAGCATTGTCCGGCCTATAGGTCATGATGCAATCGCGTATTTCTATCCCGATGGTATTGCAACTTGCATAATCTTGCGATGCGCTGGTATCCGAAGAGCCGCCCGCGGTATTGGCGCCCGTCAACGAATCATAGGCGTAGCCGTACACGGTAATTCCCGCGGCGGTTGCGGCGGTGGCGATAAGAAATATAGAAAGAAACAAGCCGGCGCTCGCCGAGCGGGATTCAAGAAATGAAAAAGGCCACGTAAAGCCCGAAAAGAAGGGCTTCATCCGTATCCAACGTCTGCCATCAGGATGTTGAACCATAGAGCCATAGTATACCCCATGGAATTTGAGCTTTATTTCCCGTTTGCACAACCCTTCCCGCACCAACCCGCACAACGACTTTTGCTACAGTGTGCCGCCTGACCCTGTCTTGTGGCACTTGCTTATGCTTGTGTCACTTGCTTAGTTGCGCAAGTTAGCACATGGGGATTAGAGAGCGGTAAGCGCCGCAGAAAGAATCTTGTGCGCGTCGGGCGCGATACGGTAATAGACGTACAGGCTCTCTTGTTCTTTTTCCAGAAACCCCACCCTCTCAAGCAACGACAAATGTCTCGAGGTGGCGGTAAGCGACAGCTTAATCGCATCTGCGATCTCGCTGACATTCACCGATTTTCTCTTGCGTATCAGGTTTAGGATGGCAAGACGCCGCCGGTTCGCGAGCGGTTTCAACAACCTCTCAAGTTCCGCTTCTCTCATATCCGGCATTATACCGCCGGAATACGGCCTGCTCGCAGCACTCGCAAGAGGTGTCACACCAGGTGTCACGACAGGTGTCACGACAGGTGCCGCAACAGGTGTCGCGGCAGTCGCCACTTGTTAACTTGCGCAAGTAAACAAGTGGAGGGTCGGGAGGAGCGGGAGGAGCGGGGTGGGCCGGCTTCCCTTCCGGTTATTGCAGGTCGGGGGCGATAAGGAAAATAGAAAGAAACAAGCCGGCGCTCGCTGAGCGGGATTCAAGAAACGAGAAAGGCCAAGTAAACCCCGAAAAGAAGTGTCGCAGGTACGTCAAAAGCTTCACGGCACGCGGATCAACGCGAGAATCTTCCATATAGGGGTAAGTATAACCCATGGGATACGAGCCCTATTTCCCTCTTTCAAGCCGCGTATTTTCGTCCACCCGTACCGCTATCCTACTCCCTCACAATGGCCGCCAAACTCCGCCAAGGCTTCTCGTCCCAATAGCGGGCGCCGGCGGGCGATGTCGAAGGCAGGACCCAGATTCTCGTTCGGCTGAAGCCATGATCCCCATGATATTCCCCGTATTCAACTTGTCGCAACTTAAGAAATTTCTTTGCAGACTTCTTCCCATTAAACGCAAGTATCTTAGGCTGACATCTTTCAATCTTTTCTCGCAAAATATCCCTGTCTTTTTTCGTGACTTTGACACCGCGGTCCATACCGGACTGGCCTTTGCACAAGTCGGTAAGGCCGATATTCCACTCAAGCACTCTGAGGTAGTCGGCGGGCTGCAACCTCTCGCCCGTCAATCCGCACTCATACAGAACCTTCCAAAACTTATTCCCCCTTCTCCGTTCGACACGAAGGGTTGCCGGTGGGTCACTGAGCCAGTGCTCTCGCCACACTCTCGATTACAGCAGTATTCCGCTGTTCATACATTTTCGCACGCCAGCCGCATCGCGCAACCGCCGCTCCGCCCCACTCCCCCGCCCCACCCCCACCTTTTTCTTATTGCAGTCTTTTGCAAAACATTAGCATAGCGCCGCCCGCAACATGCACACTTCCACTTCCCCACCTCAACACCTTTCCAGCTTCCCCCAACTCTCTATTGCAGTCTTTTGCAAAACACTAGAATAGCCTCCCCTCGCGCTGTGAGCTTGTGCCTTACGCTCGGTCCTTCGTTGCGCTTGAGCACGAGGCCGGCTATCGCCAGTTTCCGTACATGGTCGGACGCGTTTTCGTACCCGATGTTGAGCCGCTCCGAGATGTCATCCACAGAAAGTTCCGGCTCTCGGCGCAAAAGATCCAAAATCTGAATGCGCCGGTGATTCGCAAATCCTTTCACGATCCGCTCGAGCGCCCGATAATTCATAGTGCCACCCGCCATCCCGACATTCTACCACTTTCTATTGCAGTCTTTTGCAAAACACTAGCATAGCGTTCTCCCACGGATTTTGGTTTTGGCCCAGCCCTTCAGGCATAGCTTACGAGCGAGGCCGTAAACTTACGGCCGAGGAAATTGGCGGCTTGTTTGACAATGGGCTGGGGCGGAAGCATAGTTTGCTCTGTTCAACCCAGCTCTTTGACGTGTCAAAGAGCTCAATTGGAGGCAGCGCCTATGCGTATTCCATTCATACGGGCGATGCTCCTCGGCATCGCTCTCGTCGCCACCCCGACCTTCGCGCCCACGGCGGAAGCTCCACGCAAAGAGCCGGTGGATTTGCTGCTGTGCTTGGCTGCCGACGTGTCTCGTAGTGTCAACTATGAGCGCTTCCAACTGCAGCGCAACGGCTATGCCGCCGCGCTCGTCGACCGCCGAGTGCTACAAGCTATCAATTCGGGTCCGTATCGGCGTATCGCAGTGGCCTACGTCGAGTGGTCGGGTCAATTGCAGCAGAAAGCCATCGTCGACTGGGCGATTATCGACGGGCTCGATTCTGCTTCACACTTCGCGGAGCAAGTAGTGGAAACGCCGCGTCCCTTTGCCGGCTCGACGGCAATCGGTACGGCGATAGAATATTGCTTGCAGATGCTCCACGAAGCTCCCTACGATGCCGAACGAAAAACCATCGATATATCCGGCGACGGCATCAACAACGACGGTCGCGAGCCATCTGGAGCACGCAACGATGCCGTTCGCGAGCAGGTAGTAATCAACGGACTTCCCATTCTGAGTCCGTTGGGCCTGCCGTGGGGTCAGCATCATACCCACCCGCCGGAGGGATTGCGGGAGTATTATCGCCGCAATGTCATCGGCGGTTTCGGGGCTTTCGTGGTGGTCGCGGAAGACCACGCATCGTTTTCGGCGGCAATCGTGAAGAAGATGATCGCCGAGATTGCCTCGCGATAAAGGTCTACACATTGATACAGAAACCCCGGGCGCGACGCACCCGGGGTTTCTTTCTTTTTGGGGAAATTGGGCTCGCTGACCTTTATTGGGACCTATTTTTTCCTCCCCCACCCCCCTCCCTTCACTTGATTTTCACCGGGCCGGTGGCTATACTGTGTCTATCACCACGAAGGAGACCCCTGTACGGATACGTCCGTACCGGGGGCTTTTTCATTTTGGGCGGTACCACAACTTGTGTTTGACGTGTTCCAGGTAGACAATCGGGACGCCTGTCTTTTTGAGCAAAATGGAACATTTGCGTATCGGTGCCGGAGAAACAATCGTGCACCGCACTCCCTTCTCGAGCCAAAATTTCACGAGGGAGCTGTAGTCTCCGTCGCTTGATACAAGCACGATTGCAGTGACCCCGCTTTCATAATGGTCTTTCGCCGCTTGAAGCACCAAATCGGCGTCACAATTTCCCTTGGCCTTTCCATCCCCGTCGTATACGACTTCCTTAAAAACCAACTTGTATCCGGCATCTTGGAGTGAAGTGTAAAGATTGGCGTGCTTCGGCATCAACCCGATAAATAGATGCGCGTCTGCAACGTTGAATTTCTGACGGATCCAAGAACGGAACTTCCGGTAATCGAGTTTCCAACCCAAGCCCTCAACACCTTTGTGAAGATTTGCACCATCAATGTATGCGACTATTTTTGCATCCATCGGAAAATTGTCGCACAAATTTTCTCTTTTTGGAACCGTAGCTATACCAAAATGCTGAGCGCGAAGGTAATTATGTCGCCGGCCCGGATGCTTTCGGCATACCGTACCTTCGCCATTAGCGCCATTCTTTGGCGACCTCCCACTTCATCTTCACGATAGAACCGAGCGCGAGAAGGAAGAGGAGGAATTTGACGAGCCAGCCGACAACGGGGATGAACCCGAGTAGCGTGCAGATGACCACGCCGAGAAGGATGGTCTGCCATGCCACCTTGTATTCGGCGGGCTTGAACATCCATTTGTGCGCGAGACTTCCGGCGATGATTGCGGCGAAGGCCGATGAGAAGAGTGAGAGGGCGGCAAACGCGAGGAAACCGAGCGCGCCGAACGGAATGCCGATGAGTGTGACGAGAGCCATGACGGAGACCACGGGCAGCACGATGAGTACGACGAGGCCGCGGCCCATTTCAAGGAGCGGCTGGTCCATGGCACCTCGCACGAGAGTCTGCGTGTAGCGGCGGAAGAAAAGACCGACGGCGAGCGCGAAGATGAGCCCAGCGAGGAATTTGCCGAAAAGAACCAGCGAGATAAGCGCGATGATGCCTTTCGCCGATATCTGCGGCTTCGCGGCCGACTTCAGTTGCTCGAAGGTCGTCTTGCCCTTGACGACCGCACCTGCTTCCACGGTCGCTTCCGCCTTCGCGGAGTAATCCAGATTGCCGTCTATGACGGCATCTTTGCCGAGCGTCAGTTTGTTGCCCTTGAACTGCACGTTGCCGCGCACATGAGAATTGATGACCACTTCGCCGCCCGCGAGCTGCACGTTGCCGCCGACGGGGGCGAGCACCTGAAGCGAGCCGCCCGCTACCAGCACATCGCCTCCGACTCCACTGCCGGAAATTTGTAGCGAACCGCCAGCCATCACGACATCGCCTCCGACACGTCCGTTGATGAGAATGTTGCCGCCGCCGCCGCGCACGTCGCCACCCACATCGCCGGCTATCATGATATTGCCGCCGCCCATAAGAAGGTCCTGCGATACAGGGCCGCTCACGGTGATAGTGCCGCCCCCGATTGCGAGGTCGCCGTTTACCCTGCCTGCACTCGAGACGTTACCCCCGACGAGGTAGAGGTTGCCCAAAGTCACTTCCGACGCCGAAAGCAACGGTGACTGGCCCGAGCGTATTTCCGCCGCAAGCGCGACGACCGGAATAATAAGCGCACCTACGAGTAATGAAGCCCCCGAAACCCGTAAAGTTGTGTTCATGCCACAACTATACGCCCGCCTTTTGCGGGTGCAATATGCCGCGTGACACGCGGTAATATTGGCTCAAATCCTCGATAGTATGGAAACCGCACTCTATACCACCCCGAAGCGGCGGCGGTCGCGGAGGTACGAGAGCAAGGCAAGTGCGGCGAAGATGGCGGGGATCCAGTAGCCCGGCAGGTAGAGTTGCGCCGTTTCCCAGAGGCTTATCCACTGGATGGAGACCGTGCCCGTCACGGTCGCTACGGTATCGAGAAGATTTTTGTCCTGCGTCTGTACCGCCTTCTGCCAGTCCTCTGCGTATTTGATATTAGCGTCGGCATTTTTGAGCTGCGCACTGTACGATGTGTTTTCATTCGCCAGTTGCTGATTGAGAGAATACAAGTCATCCGACAACGATTGTATCTGTGCTTGTACTTGCGGTGTCTGCGCTTGCGCACGCAGAGCGAGAAGGTCTCTGGTATCCGCGTCGATTCTGCCTTGGAGCGATTGCACTGTGTTTACATGCGCATTTACGATTTTCTGGCGGGCCGCCCGGTAATCCGAAAGTGCTGTCGTGGCCTGCGTCTGCTGTGCTTCGATACTCTGCTTCTGCGGCAAAAGATTCTGCGAGGAAATGTTGACCGTGAGGAAGCGGCCGTCTACCAAGCCTTCGAGCTCGGTCCGGAATGCGTCGTACTTACTCTGTGGCACCGCAAAACTCACCGAACCGTATTGCGGCGAGCTCGACTCCGAGTCGATGCGGCCGTCGTATCCGCGCACGGTCGTCTCGACGCGGCGCGTGAGTCCCTGCACATCGCGCGTGTACATGGATGCGTTGTAATACACTTTCAAAAATTCCCGTGCGTCGGAGATGGGGGTTTCCGGATTGGGATAGGGATACGGGTAGTAGCGTGAATCCGGAGCCATCATGCCCTGCGAAGGCACCGCTGTATTCGAAACGCTTTTGTCCATCATGGGCCCGCCCACTGCGGTCGGCGGCACCGCCTGCGCGTAGCCGCCCGAGGATTCCAAAGCTCCCCTCCCTATTCCCATCATCGTGACGTACCCTTGGTTTGGATTGGAAATCGCGAGAAAGGTGCCCACCGCAAGCAACGCGAGCACGATGGTGAGCCACGATATGCCGCTTCCTTTGACGCCACGGGGTGCCGGTGAGGTATCGTTCATAGCTCTATCGTATCACGCATTACGGGAGTAAGTAGTAATGCGCGCGCGGTCCTGACCGCGGCTGTATGAAGCACGTGGTATCTCATATGTCGGTAGACGGAACGACCGGGTATTTCTTTCACGTCCCGCCACGGACGTGATGTAGAGAGCGCCGCCACGTCAAACGTGGCGGCGCGATGCGATCGAGAGCAAAGCAGACTACGGCAAGACGACCACCCGTGTGCCGATGCGTACACGCTCGTACAGATCCTTCACGTGTACGTTCAGCATGCGGATGCATCCCGACGAGGCATCGCGTCCGATACTGTCGGGCTCGATGGTGCCGTGGATGCGGTAGAGCGTGCCTTTGAGGTACAGCGCACGCTCGCCGAGCGGATTTTTGGGTCCTCCCGCCATGTGCCGCGGCAACCACGGTTGGCGCCTGAGCATCTGGGGCGGTGGGTACCAATCCGGATTTTCTTTCTTGTCCGAAATGACGGCCGTGCCCTTCCACTTGAACCCTTCACGCCCGACGGCAATCGGGTAGCGTATGCTTTCCCCGTTTTCGAGTACGTACGAAAGACGATGCTTGCCCGTTTCGATAACGATGGTGCCGGGCGAATACCATTCGTATGCCACCGGCGGCAACCGTACGGCAGGTGTAGGCAGTTTTGCGGGCGAAGCTCGCGCTTTCGTAAAACTCAGCAGGTCGAGCGGCGTATTCCGCGCCGCCGAGGCCGACCGGTCGGGAACGAGCACGCACAGAGCGGTGACGACGGCGATATCGAGAAACCGGAAGAATCGCATGATAGGCCTCCCTCGTGAACGTATGTGCACTATTGGAAACGCTATGCACTCGCATCACTGTGTATCGGTGCCGGTGTGCTGTCAACCGCAGAAACGGGACACTTGCGGATGAAGTATGAGTGAAGACCTGATACTCCTTCCCTATCTATTATTCCTGCGAGGAGTACTGTTGCCGAGGAAGGGAGGGATAGTCTTCCCGTCCGCAAAACATAGAGAGGAAACGTCATGAAATTGCCCCAGATATTGCAGGGCGATTCACTTACGCGCCTACTGCAAGGCGCCGCTGCAGGTTGCGCTATCACACTCGTTCTCGGCTTCGGCTGGGGCGGGTGGCAGTTGCACAGCAAGGCGGAGAAGAATGCGAAAGACAGTGCCAACGCCGCGGTCGTCGCGGTGCTGGCACCCATCTGCGCCGACAAGTTTCAGCATGCGGCAAACGCGCCGGCGACACTGATCAAGCTGAAAGCAACCGATAGCTGGAAGCAAGACAGCTTCGTCGCTGAAGGCGGCTGGGCCACGTTCCCCGGCAATGCGGAACCAAACCGCAACGTCGCGGAAGCCTGCGCAAAAATGCTCAACGACCTCAAGTAAGGTCGTATGCAGGCACTGCGTCACTCCTTTCACGCGCCCCTTCCGGACAAACCGGAGCGGGCGCTCTTTTTATATGTCACATGCTCGGGAGCTACTGCACCGAAATACGCTCGATGACCATGGGCTCGAGCGGCCGGTCGGCGGCACCGGTCGGAGTCGCCTCGATTGCCTGTACTACATCCATGCCCGCGGTGACGCGGCCGAACGTCGTGTGTTTACCGTCCAGAAAATTATTGTCGGCGGTGTTGATGAAAAATTGACTGCCGTTGGTGTTCGGACCCGCATTCGCCATGGAAATGGTGCCGATGATGTTGTGGTTGTTGGCACGTATCTCGTCCGCGAATTTGTAGCCCGGGTCTCCCGTACCCCAGCGCGCCGTCATCGTGTCGTCTTTGGTCAGCGGGTCGCCGCCTTGAATCATGAAACTTTTTATGACGCGGTGGAATTTCGTGCCGTCGTAGAATCCCGCCTTGGCGAGCTTCACGAAATTGGCGACCGTATTCGGCGCGTCGGCGTCGAAAAATTCAATGGTGATATCTCCCTTCGTTGTCTGCAGTGTTGCTTTCATTGCGGCAGTATACCCCGTGAGATAGGACTGTACACGTGCGCAGCGAGTGTCGTGTAGCGTGACACATTCAGACAACCTTATCACCGATACATGATTTATCTCACGGGGTATACCCTATGCACTAGACTCCGATAACCCCGAACATCTTGCCGATGCCGAAGGTAATAGCCATAGCGAGTGCGCCGCCCACGACGACGCGCAGTGTCGCGCGCATTTTGTTGGCGCCTCCGATGTGCGCGCTCAAGGTACCGGTAATGACGAGCGCGACGAGCACCGCCGCGAAGGTTACCGGTATTCGCAGAGATGCCGGCGGCAGAAGTATGGCCACGAGCGGAACGACCGCCCCCGCAAGAAATGCCGCGGCGGAAGCATACGCCGCGTGCCACGGATTCGTGAGCTCATCGGGGTCGATGTGGAGTTCCGCCTCGGCGTGCGCGGCAAACGCATCGTGCGCCGTAAGCTCCGCCGCCACGGTGTACGCAGTCGCCTTCGACAACCCTTTCGCCTCATAGATGGTCGCAAGCTCCGCGAGCTCGGCATCCGGCACGGTCTCAAGTTCGTTGCGCTCTTTTGCAAGCAGCGCTCTTTCTGTGTCCCGCTGCGAGCTCACCGACACGTACTCCCCGACCGCCATAGAGAGTGCCCCAGCCGTGAGGCCGGCGA
>Ga0209542_10010458_pt1 | contig 16731 bp, 23 predicted proteins | sample RifCSPhighO2_01_FD_184028 | JGI IMG/M metagenome (GOLD analysis project Ga0209542, IMG submission 184028) | Soil microbial communities from Rifle, Colorado - Rifle CSP2_plank highO2_0.1 (SPAdes) (version 2) | ecosystem: Environmental > Terrestrial > Deep subsurface > Rock core/Sediment ...
GGCTCGAACTATTTTATAATTTTATTGGAGGTTTAGTTTACGACTAACTTTATTTTTTGGGTAAAAAGTGGTAGGTGATTTTACCACCAGTAAAATCATGCCGAATTAAATAGTAGCTTTAGCTGCCTATTTAATTTGGCGAATTTGGTATTGATTTTTTGTTTTTAAAATCATTCGCCGTGGAAGGCGAATGATTGGGGATGGGGGAAAAATAGAGAATATAATCCCGACTTTATTTTTCTGGTAAAAAGTGGTGAGGTCGGGATTAGGGACCCGACTGCAAGACTCATTGAGATTTTTGCATAAAAATCCAATGAGTGGACAGCTTCTGTAAGAAGGGGTTTTGGTTAAAATTTGATTTGAAAAAACTCTTTAAAAATGCTAGGGTTTGGGTATTGATTTTCTAAATTTTATGGCAACACAGGTTATAGAAAAATTTATAGATAGACTTACCACTCTTTTAAAAGAACCACCCTATAAACAATTTGTTTTTGTTGGGGGAGTGCTTGCTTTTGTTTCTTTGATACTACAAAAATGGTCTGAACAAATCTGGGTATTCCTTCTGTATTCTGTCGCCGGAACAATGTGGAGATATATGGAACGAGACATTAGACACAATGTATTAAAATCAGGAAGAATGATAAAAATAAGCATCGTTATTTACCACATTGGGAATGTGGTGCTATTTTACGCTTTGTTACATTATCTAAAACTTATATGAATTTATCTGATAATGAAAAAAGAGATGTTGTGAAATATTTGGAAGCAAGGAAACCGCTTCCGGAAAAATATCGTTTTTTGCTTTTTGATGATGACAGGGAAGTCGAGCTTCTTTGGAATGGAAAGACAAATGAGGTAACGAATGTTGTCTTGCCTTTTCAAGTTATTGAGCAAATAGATGAGCCAAGAAGTGATGCAAAATTTGGTAATCAAAACTCTCTTTTTGATTTTTCTGGTAGACAGATTTCGGGCTGGACAAATAAACTTATTTGGGGAGACAATAAACTGATTCTCTCCTCTCTCAAAAATGGACCGCTTCGCAAAGAAATAGAAGCGCAAGGTGGTTTGAAATTAATTTATATTGATCCGCCGTTTGATGTCGGAGCGGATTTTTCCACGGATATTACTATTGGTGATAGTAATGATGAAGAAAGCTTCAAGAAAAAACCATCAGTTATAGAAGAGATTGCTTTTCGTGATACATGGGGCAAGGGTGTGGATAGCTTTATTGTGATGTTGTATGAACGATTAAAGTTAATGCACGGTTTACTTGCGGAAGATGGAAATATATATGTGCACTGCGACTGGAGAGTGAGCAGTTATCTACGCCTAGTTCTCGATGAGATTTTTGGTAAAGATAACTTTAGAAATGAAATTGTGTGGCAAAGAGATGCAGTTGGAAAGGGCGCAAAAAAGATTTCAAAACAATGGTCAAAAGAAATCGAATCTATTTTCTGGTATTCAAAGACTGATAGGTATATATTTCAACAGCAATACAAAGAAAGCGATGAACTTACTCACACACAACTTAAAGAGTTTAGATACAAAGAGGCGGACGGTCGTTTATTTAAGATAGTAACATTAGGAGATTACTCACAAAAATCAATAGATGATTTCAAAAAAGAAAATCTTATATATACAACATCGACCGGTAAAGAGTATAAAAAATACTATTTAGATGAGTTTCAACTTGCCATAGGTTCTCTTTGGAATGATATTCCAAATATATCACATGGTAAAAATCCAGAAGTTTTAGATTACCCCACACAAAAGCCAGAAAAGTTAATCCAGAGGATTATTAAATCCTGCTCGAATGAAGGTGATCTTGTTGCTGATTTTTTTGTCGGGTCAGGGACAACAGCTTCAGTAGCAGAACAGCTGAACAGAAAGTGGATAGCATCTGATCTTGGGAAATTTGGTATTCACACCACTCGCAAACGAATGATTGGTGTGCAGCGAGAATTGAAAAAGGAAGGTAAAAATTTCAGAGCTTTTGAGATTTTAAACGTTGGTAGATACGAAAGGGAAAATTTCCTCATGACAAATGACGACTTACGAGCGGAAGAAAAATCGAAGCAAGCGGAAAGGAAAGAAAAAGAATTTGTGAAGCTTATTCTCTCCGCCTACAAAGCGGAGCCAGTAGAATCTTTTGTGAATGTGATCGGCAAAAAAAGAGATCGTCTTGTAGCGGTGGGACCTATCAATACTCCTGTTTCCTCAAAACTGGTGCAGGACATTGTGAAAGAGTGTAAAGAAAAAGGAATTACTAAAATTGATGTGCTTGGTTTTGATTATGAAATGGGGCTTAATTTTTCAGAGTATAAAGATCAAGGCATTGATATTACTTTCAGAATAATTCCAAGAGAAGTTTTTGACAGGAAAGCGGTAGAAAAAGGACAAGTGAAGTTTTATGATGTTGCGTTTATTGAAGCAAAGCCGATTGTGAAAGGGCGGGGAAATGACAAAGAAATATCAATAGAGCTTACTGATTTTTCTGTTTTTTATAATCAAGATGATTCTGGTGAGATAGCCGAGGCATTGCGCCCCGGCGGATCTAAAGTTGTGGTAGAAGATGGTCAAGTTGTAAAAATTTCAAAAGATAAAAAGACGGAAGAAATATCAAAGGAGATTTTGACTAAAAAATGGAGCGACTGGATTGACTATTGGGCGGTAGATTTTGATTTTGCTAGCAGAAAAGAAATAATCAAAATAGTGGAGAATGGTAAAGAAAAAGAAGTTTGGACTGGTGACTATATCTTTGACAATGAATGGCAGAGTTTCCGCACGAAAAAGAATAGAAATCTTGACCTCGTTACTTCCCCAAAGGTAGCGACAAAAGGCAAGCACAAAATAGCCGTAAAGGTCGTGGATATTTTCGGGAATGATACGACGAAGGTAGTTGAGGTGAATATATGAAATACATTTTTATAGACACAAATCTTTTTATCGATGCCGTAACCAGTAACGAAGGTGAAAATATTTTAGGTTCCATCATTAAACAATTAAATAAAAAGAATGTAAAAATCGTTTTACCGGAAGTTATCAAAGCGGAAATCCTTACACAGTATGCATATTGGAAAGATGATGTGATTGAGAATGTTAAAGGAAATTTGACCACTATGAATATCTTAGGGATTAAGGAAGGTCTAACAGAAACAGATAAGAAAAATAAGAAAAAAAATAAAGGAGAAACAGAGGCCGAAAAGATTAATAGCGTGATTGAACCTTACCGAAAGGGAATGGTCAAAAAAATTGAAGGGCACTATAAATCAATAACAAAAAAGATTGAGCAAGTCTTCAAACATAAAAATACTGAGATTGTTAAACTCACTGATCAAATATTACTCGCTGGTATGAGAAGGTCTTTGCTGAAAAAATCTCCCTACACAAAGACAGAAAAAATTACCGAAAGTGCGCACACTAAAGATGTGGATTGTATAGCCTTTGAAACGCTAGTGGCATTTTATAAAAAACAAACCAACAACCACAATAAAAATGCCTTGATCATGTGTGTTTCGGATAAAGATTATTTTTCAAACGAAGGCATATTACATGATGACCTAAAAAAAGATATAAACGTAGAAACTAAATGCTATAAAACTCTTCCTGATATGCTTGATAAGGAACTTAAAGTGCAAATTGGTTCTAAAAAAGGAAAGAGGGTAAAAAATGCAGAGAACGGAATTGGTTCATTGGCTAGTAGTGATGGAGCATTGGTCGAAAGTTCGAAGATAGTAGTTCCACAGGAATAAAACACTATGAAAACATATCTTATATCATATGACTTAATAAGACCGGAAACTCTTCCGGAGTATATTCGCCTCTTCAATACAATAAAATCAGCGACGTTTTGGGCAAAACCACTGAGATCAGTTTGGCTAGTAAAAACCACTCTTTCTTCTGCCCAAATAAGAGACGAGATAATGAAGGTCATCGATGCGAATGACAAGATAATGGTCATTGAGGTAACCAACAATTGGGCTGCTTTTGGTCTTCCAAAAGCAGTAACAGATTGGATGAAGCAAGGACTCTAAATAGATATGGCTTTACATAAAAATTTCCCAAAAGACCCATACGCGATACTTGACCCGAACATTCGGTGGTTTCCTGCTGATGAGGATTTACGGGAAAAAGGAGCTATTCAAAAACTTCTGCCTCCTCTTGTTGCTGGCTTGCGGGAAAAAGTAAAAGAATGGCGAGATAAAAATTACGAGGGAGCAAGCGATACTTCTAAATCTCTTTTGAACTGGTGGTTTAAGGAGGAGCATATTTTATATGACCAACACGGAGTATCTTCTCACTTCAAATACTATTTCGCACAAAGAGAGGCGCTGGAAACGGTCGTTTGGCTTTATGAAGTGGCGAAAGTAAAAGATAAATACGATCTCATTCGCTATAACTCTACCGGCGTATTAAGTCCGCAGATGTTTACCGAGGAATGGCTTCGCTTTGTCATAAAAATGGCGACTGGCGCGGGCAAAACCAAAGTGATGAGTCTAGCTATTGCATGGGCGTATTTTCATAAAAAATATGAGGAAGATTCAAATTTAGCAAAAAATTTTCTTTTAATAACCCCGAATGTCATTGTTTTTGAAAGGATAAAGCACGATTTTGAGGGATTGAAGATATTTTTTAGCGACCCTGTTTTGCCGGAGAATGGATACCAAGGGCAAAACTGGCAGGATGATTTTCAGATGACTTTGCATTTACAGGATGATTTACGCAATGTTTCTGATACTGGAAATATATTTTTGACTAATATTCACAGAGTTTTTGAGGGTGATGTAAAAAATTCAAGCGTAGATGACGAGGATACTTCCGCATATTTCTTGGGTGATAAGCCAGTTACGAAAACAGGTGATTCTACTGTTGATTTGGGAATGATTGTGAGAGATATTGACGAACTTATTATAATCAATGATGAAGCTCATCATTTGCACGACGATAAATCAGCTTGGGTTAAATCTATTACGGACATAGATAATCGCCTAAAACAGAAAGGAACGAAACTATCTTTACAAATTGATCTGACGGCTACACCAAAAAAGAATGATGGCTCTATTTTTGTGCAAACAATTTCTGATTATCCGCTTGTTGAAGCAATACACCAAAGAGTCGTAAAAAATCCAGTTGTACCAGATGCGGCTAGCCGAGGAAAGCTAAAAGAAAATCAAAGCACGCTGTTTAGCGAGAAATACAGGGATTATATAAATCTTGGGATTGAGGAATGGCAAAAAACATACGATGCATTAAAACCTATGGGCAAAAAATCTATTCTTTTTATCATGACAGACGATACAAAGAATTGTGATGAGGTGGCAGAGTATATTGAAACAAGTTTTAAAGAACTGAGAGGCGCGGTTTTGACTATTCACACAAATAAGAGCGGAGAAATTTCTGAAAGTGTATCTGGTAAAAGCAGAGAAGAATTGGATTTGCTTAGAAAACAGGCAAACAAAATTGATAGTTGGGAAAGTCCTTTCAAAGTGATTATTTCTGTAATGATGCTCAAAGAGGGTTGGGATGTAAAAAATGTAACGACAATCGTTGGGTTACGACCATACGCCGCCGATTCAAAAATTCTTCCTGAACAAACTCTTGGGCGAGGACTCCGCAGAATGTTTTTTGGCAGAGATGATGTTGAGGAGTATGTGAGTGTTGTGGGAACTCCCGCTTTTATGGACTTTGTTGAGTCAATCAAAGGCGAGGGTGTTATTCTTGAGAAAAAAGCTATGGGGACGGGAGCGAAGCCAATAGCTCCGATGGTTATTGAAGTTGATAAGGATAATCCGAACAAAAATATTGATCAACTTGATATTGAGATTCCGGTAATGTCCCCTAGAATTCAAAGGGAGTACAAAAACCTTGCCGAGTTAGATGTTTCTAAATTTGGAAACAAAAAAGTCAAGGTAAAAACTTTTTCGGAAGAAGAAAAACGAGAAATTGTTTTCAAAGATGTTGTTGGCGAAAAAACTCACCACACAACAATACTTTCGGGAGATATAGAGCCAGATTATCAAAGCGTTGTCGGATTTTTTGCACAAGCAATAATGCGAGAACTACGGCTGTTTGGTTGCTACGATATTTTATTCGGCAAAGTAAGAGAGTTTTTGCAGAATAATATGTTTGATAGTCCTGTAAATTTGTCAGACCTCAATACTTTGAGAAACTTGTCAGAAGTTGAATATATACGACTCATTAGAGATTCTTTCAAGAAAGCTATCAATGATCTCACAGTAAAGGATAAGGGTGATACTGAGATAAAAAATTATATAAAAATCAGTGAAGCTAGACCCTTTGTTGTTAATGATAAATCATATTTGATACCCAAAAAATCTGTCTTTAATAAAATTGTTGGCGACAGCGACTTCGAACTAGAATTCTCAGATTTTCTTGAAAATTGTGATGATGTAATTTCTTTCGCAAAAAACTTTCAAAACAAGGAAGCGAGCGCGCTCAGAATCGAATATAAAAATTCGGAAGGGTTTATTGCTACTTACTATCCGGATTTTTTTGTAAAAAAGAACGAGAAAACTGTTTATATTATTGAAACAAAAGGACGAGAAGAAGAAAATGACAAATTGAAATTTGAAAGACTGCAAAAGTGGTGTGAGGATGTGAATGATCGGCAGAATCGAGTTGTCTATAAGGCACTTTATATAAAACAAGAAGAATGGAAAAAAGATAAGATTAAAAATTTTGATGAAGCCGTAAGAGTATTTAGTAAAAAATAAAGTGTTAAAATAAATTTATGAATCCAGTCTTTTTATTTATCTTATTTATGTTTTAACTACAATGGAAGCAAAATACTCTCGACTTTAAATATTTAACTCTTTTTTTATATAATCTATTTATGCTCGACGACCAAAGCCGGGTGAGTTTGGTGTCCAGAGGGTGGCTACTTCTAAGCTAACCTCTTAATTTCCTATTTGTGCCCCCGGCAGGACTCGAACCTGCAACCTTGACGATAGAAGCGTCCAACTCTATCCATTGAGCTACGAGGGCGTGTGCCTTTGAGAAGAATCGGACTTCTATCTCACCCGTTTCAAGGGTACGCTCTACCACTGAGCTACAAAGGCAAATAGCAAAAAACCACCAAGAAGAACCACAAGAGTGTGGTTTTCAATGGTAGCTATCTAAATCTAAATCGTTGCATTGTGTTATTAAGATATCATAACTCCTCAGCCAATTCAATAGCCTCGTCTTCATCAATACCTTCGTCTATAAGCTCTTGGGCTTTCTCGGCTGTTTCTTCGTCAATTTCATGTTCCTGCATCAACCGCTTTATTTCTTCATCCTCTGGACCGTCTTCTATTGGCTCTTCCATAGTTTTTATTTTTCTTCTTTTCCTATATGCTCTCCAAGCATCACTCCAAACCAAAGATAACCGAAGATTAAAAAAACCATTCCCCAAGATATGCTCTTATTACCCAAAAAGGGTAGATAAAAAAGTGGCAAACTTGCAATAATTGGAACCATGTATTTCATAATATAAGTCATAAAATTTTAATACCAACAAATCTCTGCTTTTTCGCCTAATTTATCAGACAGATATTTTTCTACTTCAGTAAGGCCGCCAATCTCGTCAATCAAGTGAAGTTCTTTGGCTTTGGCACCCATAAAAGAAGACCCATCTGCAATCCTTTGCACATCTGCCAGCGGAATTTTGCGATTAACTGAAACAGCTTCAATAAAGTTTTGATGGACAATATTCAAATCTCTAAAAATCAAAGCTTTTTCTTCTTCGGTTAACGGTTTGTCAGGATTACCCATATCTTTAAACTTGCCGACACTGAGTTGCACAAAATTTAATCCTTCTTTCAAATTTTTGTTTATGTTATCTACGTAAGACTGAGTAACACCAATACCGCCGACATCGGATAATTTTGATGCATATATTTTTTTGGCTCCGGTTGCTGCAAAATAAGCCCCAGAGGTGCCAGCTTGTCTTATAAGTGCCACCGTAGGCTTTGCGGAAGCTTTTAGAGTGTTTGCGATCTCTTCAGCAGCAACAGGAACGCCTCCGTATGAATCTATTTCTAAAATGATAGCTTTTATATTTTCATTATTTTCAGCTTCCTTTAAATAATAAACAACGGAGTCAGCAGATATAACATCTTTGTCTCCAACAAAACTATCGCTGCTGTCCGGGGGAGTGTAGGTATATAAGGTTCCATGCAAATTTACTCCGACCACGTTGCACTCTTCCGTTGAAGTTGAATCTCCGGTGTCAGAAACTCCCAAAAAATCGTCGCCAGAATCATAAAATGGACCTACTATGTAAGATATCCCGTAATATGAAATAGTGGACCAAAGTCCAATCACTATAATGACTGAGATTATTCCAAAAGAAGACCTAAATATTTTGTAGAGTTTTTGCCACATAATTACTGGCATTGTAGCAATATCTAAAATTTTATGAAAAGTGTAAAAGTTCATAATAAATTGTTAAAACGGAAAGCCGCGTTTTAATGGACGTTGGGCCGACACGATTCCGCAGAATCGCGTAGCGTGCGACACGATTTCGCTAAATCGTTTGCTAGAAAAAGTTTTTTGGGTTATAAATGATAGCAGAATTAGCGATGGTAGAGGAGGTGTATCTTGCCCGAACAACGGTTGCCCAATCATGAGGATTTTTCAGTTTTTGAAAAGGAATTGGCAAAGAGGGGATTTCGTCGAATTTCAAGCCCGGAATTCTCTTCCCAATTTTATAGATTGGGACTTAAAGCTCCTCGTCCCCGTAAGGGTAGGGAGCTCGGGTATCTCTTTTACGCCAATGAGTACAGTGTTTTTGTCTGGACTACTTGGCTTCCAAAAGAAGAGGTGGCCAGAGCAAGCGACGCCGGCTGGGTCTTAATCGCCGAAAGAGATAATGTCTTGTACTTTTCACATCCCATACACAGAACTAAGAATTTTCTCCAAAACCTCCTGATGCAAGCTCGTATCGCTTGCTGGAAGGTCAGGCATCGCCCGCTTTGCCCCGAGTGCAGCAATTTTATGAACATTGTCCAAGGCCGAGCTTTAAAGCAAAGGTTTTGGAAATGCGACCGTAAAAAGTTGCATACAGGCGGTGTAGACAGGTTTAGAAGTTGGGATTACGGATTACCCGAAGATGTAATCAACTTTCTCAAGCCTATCCGTAAGAGGAGAAGAAAGAGATACGCCACTCTTCGGACAACAGGTAGAGAACCTCATCAAGCAATGCTTAGTAGAAAAAGGTGGGGCAAAAGAAAACAGTAGAAATCAGGTCGTCTGTGAAGTTCGCAGACGACCTCTTGTTTGACAATAAACCCTTATTTCTAACGGGGTTGACTTAAAAGCCTTATTTGGTAATATATCGTAGTCCGCCTAAGGCGGATTAAATTTGCCAGTGAAATAATATATTTATGTCACGATCACTCAAAAAAGGCCCTTATGTTGACCCAAGGGTAATGAAAAAAATTGAAGGAAAAAAACCACAAGAAACTGGGGTTATTAAGACTTGGTCAAGAGCTTGTGTCATCGCTCCGGAGATGATTGGCTTCATTTTTGGCGTCCACAACGGCCGAGATCATATTGAAGTTTTCGTTACCGAAGATATGGTTGGTCACAAATTGGGAGAGTTTTCACTTACTCGCAAATTTATAAAACACGGAGGCAAAATACAGAAAGAGCTTGAAGCTAAGAAAAAAGAAGATGAAATAATGGCAGCTAAGGGAGCTAAAGAGGCGACAACAGGGGCAGTCAAGAAATAATTTTAGTATCATGAATGAAATAACCGCACAACTAAATGATTACAGACAATCACCAAGAAAGGTAAGGGTGGTGGCTGACACTATAAAGGGTAAATCGGTTGTTGACGCCAAAAATAGATTGGATTTTATAACCAAACGAGCCACCGGTCCTTTGAATAAACTTTTGAGTTCAGCCATTGCCAACGCCAAAAACTCCGGAGCAAATGTAGAAAATCTTTGGATTAAGTCCATCACTGTCAATGCAGGTCAAATATTGCACAGACGCAGACCTGTTTCCCGCGGGTCATCCCACCCTATCAACAAGCGCACTTCCCATATTAAAATAGTTTTGGTGGAGAAATTAAAAGAAGCAAAGAAGGAAAAAAGTAAAGATAAAAATAAATAAAATCATGACCCATACCGTACATCCATATGCACATAGGCTTGGTATCATCCGCGACTGGAAGTCGCGTTGGTTTAGCGTCAAACCCAAATACAAAGAAAATTTGAGAGGTGATGTTTTGATTATGGAATATCTTAAAAAGCGCTTGAAAGGATGCTTCGTTAATTCCACCGAAATTGAAAGAAGCGCTAAAACTTTCAGGATTATCATTGAAACTTCTCGTCCTGGCTTTATTATAGGCCGAAGTGGTGAGGGGATGATCAAACTTCGAGGAGATATTATTGCTTTCATGAAGAAGCATGATTTGAGCACCAAGGAAGAATTAAAAATAGATGTAAAAGAAGTAAAATCACCGGAATCAAGCGCTATGATAGCTGCTCAAATGGTGGCCGAAGGACTTGAAAAGAGGATGCCTTTCAGAAGGGTGACGAAAACTATGGTTGAAAAAGCTTTTGCCAACCGTGATGTAAAAGGTGTCAAAATAACAATTTCCGGCATTATGGGAGGCTCCAATATGGCTAGGATTGAGACCAAAAAAGTGGGCCGTATTCCGCTACAGACTTTGAGAGCCGATATTGATTACGCTTTTTATGAAGCTCTTTTGCCGCTTGGAAAAATCGGTATAAAGGTCTGGATTTATAAAGGGGATATATTTAATAAAGATAAGAGTGTTAAGCCCTAATTTAATACCATGCTATTTCCCAAAAAAGTTAAACATAGAAAGTGGCATACCATGCGCAAAAATCCAAACAAAGTTGGACCGGCTACTCGCGGCGTCAACGTCTCTTTTGGTTCATATGGTCTCAAAGCATTGACTCCTGGCAGGATCACTTCAAACCAGATTGAATCAGCCAGAAAAGCCATCATCCGCAACTTGGGTAAAACAGGCAGAGTTTGGATACGTATTTTCCCAGATATGCCTTTTACAAAGAAACCAGCCGAAGTAAAGATGGGTAAAGGCAAAGGAGATATCCAAGGCTACCATGTCAGGGTTTTGGCCGGACAGGTTTTGTTTGAAGCCGATGGTGTGGCTCCGGTAGTGGCTATCGAATCTTTGCGTAAAGGTGGCACCAAAATACCTGTAAAAACCAAAATTGTAACCAGACATTAGTAAAAGCGTCGCACTCCAAAGGACGTATCGTGCGACATAATTACGCTAAATTAAATGAAAAAAGAATTATCAAAAAAGAGCCAAGTCGATTTGATGAGAGAGCTAGATGAAAAGCGTCTTTCTTTGCGAGATATCCGGTTTGGCACCGCCGGAAGTAAAAGTAAAAATGTCAAAGAACAAAAAACGATAAAGAAAGATATCGCCAGAATAAAGACAGTATTAAGTATTAAGAAATAAATATTATGAATAAGAAAAAAACAGAAAAGAATACGGTAAAAAAGATAAACAGCAAAATCCTTAGCGGTATTGTGGTATCGGATAAGATGAAAGATACTTGCGTCGTTTCGATTACCAGATTTGTGAAGCATAAAAAATATAAGAAATATTATAAAGTAAGCAAGAAGTATAAAGCCCATAATGTCGGCAATACCAAAAAAATAGGGGATAAAGTATCGATAATTTCAAGCAGGCCGATTTCAAAAGATAAACATTTTATAGTTATATGATTCAACCAAGATCAATAGTAAAAGTAGCCGATAATTCAGGAGCCAAAATAGGCCGAGTCTTTAAGGTATTGGGCAGTTCCAAAAAAAGATACGCTAGAATCGGCGAATTGGTTATTTTTTCCGTTCAGAAAGCTGAACCTCGCAAAGAAATTAAGAAAAAAGCGGTACTTTTGGGTTTGGTAGTCCGCCAAAAAGCACCGCTTAAAAGAAAGGATGGTTCCTATATCCGTTTTGATGAAAATGCGGTTATTGTGGTGGAGCAAAAAAAGGGTGAGATCTTGCCTAAAGCCGGCAGAATATTTGGTCCTATTCCAAGAGAAATCGCCGAAGCCGGACATCAGGCAATCGTTTCCTTGGCACCCGAAATAATATAACCTCACCCCCTCCCCCTCTCCTAGATACAGGAGAGGGGGAGGGAAAGAAAAACAAACAAAAACATGAAAATAAAAAAAGGAGACAAAGTAAAAATAATAACAGGCAAAGACAAGGGCAAAACCGGTGCTGTTATAAAATCATTCCCAAAAGATTTTGCTGTATTGGTGGAGGGTATAAATAAAAAGAAAGTACATCAAAAACCAAGAAAAGGCGGAGAAAAAGGTAAAATAATAGAACAAGCGGCACCGGTGCATGTCTCAAATGTCCAAAAAATAAAATAATATGAAATTAATGAAAGAAAAAACAAAAGAAATCTTCAAAGAACTCAAAGGAAAATTGGGATTGAAAAATATTATGCAATCTCCGAAAATCGTTAAAGTAACAGTTTCTTCCGGTGTCGGCTCTTTTAACGATAAAAAGAAAATAGACGTTGTTATTGACAGACTAGCCAAGATTACCGGCCAAAAACCGGTTAAAAGAGGAGCTAAAAAATCAATCGCCACTTTTAAGTCAAGAGAAGGAGACACTGTAGGGGTGCAAGTAACCCTCCGAGGGGAGAAAATGTGGGGCTTTTTGGATAGGCTTTTTAATGTTGCTCTGCCTCGTACTAAAGACTTCAGGGGTATCCCGCCAAGCGCTATAGATGAAATGGGGAATTATACTCTTTCAATAAAAGAACACACTATATTTCCGGAAACCGCCGACGAAGACCTCAAAGATGTTTTTGGTTTTGCTGTCACCATTGTCACCAGCTTGAAAAACAAAGCTTCTACTTTTGAATTCTTCAAAGCTCTCAACCTTCCGTTCAAAAAGAGATAAGAGCTACACTATTGTTTCGATTACACTCTTTGCTTTTAAGTCTCTGTTGTGCTATAAAAAGTACGGAGGTTATGGTTATATATGAAAAATGCACATGTTTTTGTTGTTGAAGATATGGCGCCTATACGAAGAGAAATTCGTGAACATCTTAAACTTTCAGGCCATAAACTTGTTTTGGAAGCCACTACTTTGGAGGAAACTTTCAATATTATCAAAAACGGTGAGCTGGGAAAAGAGGCTGTGAATATTGTTATTCTTGACGCCAATTTTCCCGAGAAAGCTGGCAAGGAAACTGAATATCTTGGACCAAGAGTTGCCACGGTACTCAAACACCGTTATCCAGATGTGAAAGTGATGGCTTTCACCGGTATGTCAAAAGAGTATGCTACATACGGTGATATCTACGTTGACAAAAGTTATGGGGTAGAACATCTCATTGAAGCCATAACATCTCTGTAAACAAATTGTTTCGTTTAGGAAATCGTTTCCGATTTTCTGGATGGAGCGATTTTCTTTTTAATGTGCGATGAAGAGGCCGATGACGCGCTTACAGCCGGCAGATAAGAGGGCTCGACGGGCTTCGGTGAAGGAGGCACCAGTCGTATAGACATCATCTATTACTATGACTATACGACCCTGAGTTTGCCCTCGGGTGGCCTCCATTGAGTCTTTTACGTTTTCTGTCCTTTTTTCTCTACTCAAAGTCGTTTGTCTTTCGGTTTCTCTCACTTTTTTTAAAGTATTATAGGAAACTTCTATGCTCTCTCCGTCAGCCGGCGGACCCAATTTTATTATTTCTCTGCATAATTCTTCGCATTGGTTAAAACTCCTGTTTCTCAATTCTTTTTTGCTCATAGGCATTGGCACAAGAAGAGGTAAGGCACCGTGAAAAAGAGCGATTTCAGAAGAGATATCCAATATTTCTTCATACAAATAAATGGCGATTCTCTTTCTTAAACTGGCATTATTTTTATATTTGATTGATTTGACCATGAGCCGGACGATTTTGTTTTGATAATCAAACAGGACAAAAATATCCTTCATATAGACGGGAGATTTTGGCAAAAGGTCTCGCATTGTACTTGCCGGAAAGTCCAAAAGCTTTTGGATTTTTATATCTTCCGGCACCAAAATGTCAGTAACGGCTTCTATAAGTTTTTTTGTCCAGTTTACAAATGACTTTATAATAAGCATTGTGATACAATTATGATTGAATTAAGTGAAATTTTACAATCGTTATGAATTTTATTTCTGATATTTTTAAAAAGAAAACCACAAGTGCTTTGGGTATTGATATAGGCTCCTCCTCAATAAAGGTAGTACAACTTCAGAAAAAAGGGAACAAAGCGGTCTTGGAAACATATGGTGAACTTTCCCTTGGACCATATGGCGGAGTTTCTGTCGGCCAATCTACCAATTTGACCACCGATAAAATAGCCCAAGCGGTGAATGACCTTCTTAACGAAAAAGAAGTCGCCATTACTACCAAAGTCTGCGGGCTAGCCATCCCTTTCAAGGCTAGTTTGCTCCTGACTATGGAAATGCCTGACATAGGACAAAAAGAACTAGCCTCTATGGTGCCGATAGAAGCTCGCAAATATATACCGGTACCGATATCAGACGTCACCATTGATTGGTCAATTATACCAAAGTCGAAGGTTGAGGAAAGTGTTTCTCAAGAAGAAAATAAAGGTAAAATAAAAACCTTGGATATTTTATTGGTGGCTATACACAACAATATTATCAATCAGTATAAGGAAATTGTTTCTAAAACCCAGCTTGATGCCAAATTTTTTGAAATAGAAATATTTAGTTCTATGAGAGCTATTCTTGAAGGTGTACAGTGGCCTGTTATGATTTTTGATATGGGCGCTTCAACTACCAAACTTTACACGGTAGACAGAGGTGTAATTGAACATTCACACACAATAAACAAAGGCTCTCAGGATATAACTTTAAATATTGCTAGGATCTTGAATATTCCGGTAGAAGAAGCGGAAGTTTTAAAAAGATCTGTTGGTATGGGTAAAACTGCAGATGGTGTGGATCTTTCGGAAACTGTATCTGTTGTCGCCGATAGCATATTTACCGAGGCAAATAGATTTTTGTTTGATTTCCAAAAGAAGAAAAATCAAAATATGAAATCGATATTTCTAACCGGTGGCGGTTCGGCTCTCCGAGGTTTTAGAGATTTGGCCGCTAAAAATTTTAAAGTAGAAGTGATTTCTGGGAATCCTTTTGAAAAAGTTGAGACTCCTGCATTTTTGGAAAATATACTTAAAGTGACTGGCCCTGAATTTACGGTTGCTGTAGGTGTCGCTCTGCGCTGTCTCCAGGAAATTTGATTGTTTAGTAATCAACAATATTTGTACACTTACATATATTTATAGAGTATAATTAGAGCGAGTATTATGGCACCAAATTTTCAATCATCATTCATACCTAAAAATCCGACCACGGAAAGGGTTTTTCAAAAGAAAAAAACCGGTATGGTTGGTGTTTTGGTGGTTTCTTTATTCGTCATTTCAATTATTGCTTCTATAGGGTTATTTATATACAGTGGCATAGTAAAGAACGACATCCAAAGTCTAGGGTCTCAGATTATAGAAGCCGAAAAAAATGCAGACAAAGAATCAATAAATCAGATGTCCCAGTTTAGTAACAAATTGAGTGCAGTTAAAATCATAGTCAACAGGCACAGAGTAATATCAAATTTTTTAAATGCTTTTGCTTCTTCGGTCGTCAACACAGTTCAATTTACCAGTTTTAATTATGGAAACCTGACAGGGAGTGAGCTCGCTGTCAATTTGAAAGGCAAGGCTACCGGCTATTCCAGCATTGCTTTACAAGAAGATGTATTTTCTCATAATAAAAATTTTAAATCGATGACATTTTCAAATTTAACTTTGGCTGAAGGAGGCATGGTTTCTTTTGATTTAGAGATTTTGGTAGACCCACAAATTGCTACTTATTCCCCATAAAATTAAAAATATGAGCAATACCTCGATAATCGCATACGCAGTCCTTACTCTCTCAATCGGGTATGCCTTTGTCTACCCTTCATTTGGGGATTTAAACAGTCTTCTAGATAAAAAACAAGAATATGCCAATGCTCTAAATACAATCAGCAATATTGAAGATAAAAAAAATGAACTGCTGACTGAGTTTAATAACATATCTGAGGCTAAAAAAACAGATATAAACATCGTCTTGCCCAGTTCTTTGGATTTTGTGAGATTGATTTCTCAAATTGATACAGTTGCTGCAAGCCATGGCATATCTATAGATAAAATTTCTTCAAAAAATGTTGATTCTCCCGTTGGAACTTCAATAGAGAATCCAGAACCCCAAAATCCTTACAATTCTTCAATTATTGGATTTTCTTTTGTTACCTCATATGATAATTTTAAAGCTTTTTTGAGTGATTTGGAAAAAAGTTTGCGAATTTTAGATGTCAAATCCACAAGGATAGAGACTCAAGATAAGAATGGACTGTATTTGTATGATGTTGAATTTGAAACTTATTGGCTTAAATAATTATGAAAAATTCAAAAAATAAACGAACTGTTATTCTAGTCATAATTCTTTTGGGGCTCTTGATTATTGCTTATAAGGTTATCTTTATGCCCGGAACCTCTGTTGATGTAGTTGATACCATGGACACAACGGATATCTTAGCAAATAGCAGTACGGGAGATATTTTGAAAGAAATAGAAAGTATAAATTTTGATACAAGCATAATGGATGATCAAAGTTTCAAATCTCTTAAAAGTATTGAAACTCCTTTAATATCATTGCCGATTG
>Ga0209542_10010460_pt1 | contig 16728 bp, 16 predicted proteins | sample RifCSPhighO2_01_FD_184028 | JGI IMG/M metagenome (GOLD analysis project Ga0209542, IMG submission 184028) | Soil microbial communities from Rifle, Colorado - Rifle CSP2_plank highO2_0.1 (SPAdes) (version 2) | ecosystem: Environmental > Terrestrial > Deep subsurface > Rock core/Sediment ...
CGGCGAGCCAGTGTTTCCGTACCTTTCCGCGCTTCGCGCGGCCGAATCGGTCGGGCAAAAATCGGAAAGTTTGATTGTGGTGCCCGGGGCGAGACTCGAACTCGCAAGCCTTGCGGCACTTGATCTTAAGTCAAGCGTGTATACCAATTTCACCACCCGGGCAACCGACGATCTCCGCGATTATATTAACTTATTTTTATTATTTTTTTCAAGACCCCTTGAGGCCTGGGCGGGAATTTTTTTGCCCCTCGCAAAAACCGGGGAAATTTTTAACGCTCGCCACGGAAGACTCGCTAAATTTCCCGTCAAATGCAAAGCAGTTTGCGTTTGACCCCGCGTATAGAGGTTTTGTTCCCGATTTGTCCAAAATTATAAACGAAGCGTAATAATTTTGGCGACAAATCGCAATCCCGCACAAAAATCTGGCTTGGAGGCCTGGGCGGGAATTGCACCCGCGTATAGAGGTTTTGCAGACCTCTGCCTTACTACTTGGCTACCAGGCCAGATTTTTGTACGGGACAGACCTCTGCCTTACCTCTTGGCTACCAGGCCCTATTTGCTGTTTTTCAGGATCTCTTCAATTTTTTGCCGGGCTCTTTCGCCGCCATCGGCCTTAAAATCAAATACCGGCATATATTTGATTTTAAAATTTTTTTTCATGTATTCATAGAAGTCGCGCTTCGCTTCTTTTAATAACCCCAAAACCTCCGGTTCGCGGCTGTCCGGCCAGACGCTTATAAAAACGCGTGCCTCTTTCATGCCCGGACTCAACTCCACTCTGGTTACGGTGGTTACGGTTTCTTTGGGGTTAATGTCGCGCTCAATAAAGTCCGCGGCTAGTTTTAGTATGAGTGTTTGAGCTCTTTCAGAACGCTTCGCGTTAGCCATTTATATTTCCGGTTTTATTTTTTCTTCCTCTACCATCTCCAGTTCGTCCCCCTCGGCTAAGGCCAGTTTTGAAATAATTCTTAGGCCGAATTCTTTTCCTTCCTCGACTTGGGCAACTCTGGTTTTGTGTTGTTCCAGCTCCTGTATTTTACCTTCGCCAAGAATATTTCCGCGTCTCTTAATTTTGAATTTCTTACCGCTTACTGCTGTGCCGGAAACCACCCTCCCGCCTACTATCTGATCTTTGGCGCCCTGTTTGAATATCTTAAGTATTTTTGCCCTCCCGAGTTCTTTTTCAACTATTTCTTCCGGCAATTTATCCTTTATCGCGACTTTTAGCCAGTCGGTTACCTCGTAGATGATGTCGAAATTTTTCATGGTTATGCGGTACCTTTCGGCAAGCTCGGACGCGGTTTTATCGGTTCCGACCTTAAAGCCGACAACTATTGTGCTTGAAGAGCCGGATGCTAATTTTATGTCGTCCTCGTTTATCGGCCCCGTGCCCGACCGCAGTATTTTTATTTTTAACCTCTCCGACTCAAGTTTTTTTATTTCTGTTTCAAGCGCTTCGGCTGAACCGGCGAAGTCCGTCTTGATTATTAGGGGTATTTCAAAAACTTTTTTTGCGTCTGCCGGCGGATGCGCGCCGGTATCTTTCGCTTTTGGCCGCACCAACGTTGTTTTCATGGTTTCGATTAGATTTTCCGCCTCTTTTTTTGTGCTGACCGCCTGAAAAGATGAGCCAACTTCCGGCAGCGAGGCGAATCCGACGATTCTCACCGCTTGCCCGAAGAAGGCCTCTTTTATGCTGTGCCCCGCAAAGTCCTCGAAAATTCTTACCGGCGCGAACACATTCCCCGCGACGACGAATTCGCCTTGGCGCAAAACTCCGTCATGAATGATGAGGGTTGCCGCGTTTCCGCGTTTTGAATCAAGATGGCTTTCAATTACAACGCCCGAAGCTTTAACCGTCGGGTCGGCTCTCAAATCCTCAAGTTCCGAAGCGAGCAGAACCATTTCCAGAAGAGCGTCAACGCCTTCGCCGTTTTTGGCCGAAATCGGCACGAGAGGAATCTTTCCGCCCCATTCTTCTATAAGGACGCCGTTTTCCGACAAATCCTTTTTTGCTTTTTCGATATTGGCGTTTGATTTGTCGATTTTGTTCAGCGCTACGACAAACGGAATTTCGGCCGAGTTTATCGCGTCAATTGCCTCTTTGGTTTGAGGTTTTACTCCGTCATCTGCCGCAACAACCAAAATCGCAAGGTCCGCCACCCTTGCTCCGCGAGAGCGCATTTTAGAAAAGGCCTCGTGTCCCGGCGTGTCTATGAAGGTTATTTTTTTGGTTTCTCCGCTCTTGGTGCTTACCGTTGCTTCGTACGCGCCGATGTGCTGGGTTATTCCACCGGACTCTTTTTCCGCGACATTGGATTTTCGTATGCGGTCAAGAAGCGTTGTTTTTCCATGATCAATATGGCCCATTACCACCACAATGGGTGAGCGCACGACTGATTTTTCGTTTTGTGATATTTTTTCCGTCATGTTTTTTGAGTTTTGCCCTAAGCATAACGGCCCAAGGCTTTTTCAATTGCGCCCTTTTCCTCATCCGAAAGCTGGTACTGCGACGCGCCCTCCGTTACCGGCTTAGCGTAAATCCGGCTGCTATCTCTTCCGTATAGGCCCGTAACGACAAATCCGTTTTTTTGTTCGTCCAGTACCGCGATTGAAAAGCTTTGATCTCCGCCGACTCCTTCATAAGGGTTAAAACGGACAAGGCCCAAATGCTGGGCGCTTCTACCGATCCGTCTTTCCACTTGTTCCAAAAACGCGCCTGTTTCCTTTTCTTTTTCGGAGAAATATCTAAGCGAGTCCTGAATTTCGGCAAGAACGTTTTGCAAATTTTCGGCCTTTTGCCCGCGAAAAAGTTTTTTAAGCCGAAACTGGAGGAGTGTGAGCCAAACCAAAGCCGCAAGCGACAAAACCGCCGAAGCAACCGCTATCCAAAACAAAAAATCCCGCCCGAAAATCATGCTTTTTAGCATACACCAGAATTATAAAAAAATAAAGGCGGAAGCGGGAGGAGTTTCTCCCTCGACTAAAATTTTGCCGTCGCAAAATTTTGTCTAGGCACCGCCTCGCGATTTTTTCTGATGAAAAAATCGCTCCGGCGTTCGAATCCTCTCGGCGGATTCTGCCAATGTTTCGTTCGGACAGCACAACGGCTGTCCTTACGAATCATTGCGGAAGCGGGAGGATTCGAACCTCCGATCCCGTTGCCGGGATACCGGTTTTCGAGACCGGCCCATTCAACCACTCTGGCACGCTTCCAGACCCGCTCAAACATATTGAGCTTATCAAAATTTCAATGCAAACAAAAATTTATTTTGGCGCCCTTAATCCCCAGACGCCCAAAACAAGAGAAGCGACGATCGCTATTCCTATTATATAATCCGGCTTGACCGTTACGCGCACAAGTATGGTGTAAGCGGCCATAAGCCAGATTAAAACTATTGTGATGGCTAACCACGGGTACTTCATAAGTCTTTTATTTCATTATACAACTCCGGATATTTTTCCGCCAGAGCGGTTATTGTGTTTATAAGCCGTTCGCGCGCCGCGTAGTGCTTCTCCTCAATTCTGGTCGAGGTTTCGCCCTCCTTTTCCGGCGTGTCGCCCGACAGGCTCAAACTTTCAAGAGTGTTAAGCTGGGCCGTCTCTTCCTGGTGTTCGGGGGCTTTGTTCCGGATGTCTTCAGGGGTATTGTGTTCAAAGAAAATTTTAGCCGCCTGAACCATGTTGAAATTGTTGTCCAGCCTCAAACAGACCATGTCTATTATTACAAGCGAGCGTAAGAATGCGATGACATCCGAAGGAAACTTTAGTCCGTATTTTTCTATGGTCTTGGCGATTCTCAAAAACGCGCGGGCCGAACTTCGCTCGGCTATATTCGCGTCTTTGCGTCCGGTGAAAAAATTCCAGTCTTTAATTATCGGCGCCATATCTTCGGTCAGGCGCCGGGTTATGAATTCAAGGACGGTTTCGTAAGTTTTTTGTGTTTTGTGGTCGCCCTCCATAACTTCTCCGTAATCTCTCATAAGCCGCTCATTTAAAAATTCGACAATACCCTCCGCGCTTTGGCGGAAATCAAGCTCCACTGCCCCCTGGATAAAACGCAAAAGCCCGGTGCTGTCATATTTTGAACGCCCGATTATTCCGAAGTCAATAAATCCGATTCGGCTTTCGGGAAAAATCATCAAATTCGCCGGATGCGGGTCGGCGTGGAAGAATCCGTCAATGAAATACTGGCGCATCAGGTCGTATACAAAAGCGTTTGAAGCTTTGAACAGGTCGATTTTGCGTTCATCGAGTATTTTTTTGAGCTCTTGCGGCCGGGTTTCGAGGTAAACCATTATTTTTTTAACCTGACTTCCGAAAATAAACTCCTGCACCAGTATTTTTTTGGTCGTCAGCTGTTCGTATGCTTTCGGTATGACCGTATTTTCCAGTTTATGCCGTTGGGCGTGATCGTAAAGAATTCTGTTGTTTCCGGCCTCAATGGTGTAATCCAGTTCGTCTTCGAGCCACTCTTCAAGCTGTGCCCCGACCTCTTTCATCGAAACTGACCTCAATATTCCCAGAAACTCGGCTATGGAAAAAACAAATTTCAAAAAAAACAGATCGGCCTTGACGTATTTCTGGACGTCCGGTTTTTGTATTTTTATTGCCACCGCTTCGTCGCCCCATTTGCCGCGATAAACCTGCGCGAAAGAGGCTGTGCCCACCGGCGCCTCGTCCAATTCATTGAAAACTTCTTTAATCTTTTTTCCGGTTTCTTTTTCGAATACGGCGAACATTTTTTCGTTTTCAACCGGAGCCGCACTGTCCAAAAGGTCCAAAAGTCCGGAGGCGTAGTCAATGGGCAGAATATCAAAACGCATGGCGAGAATTTGGCCGAGTTTTATATATACTCCGCCCAGCTCCTCAAGAACCGAACGAAGCCGTTCCGGCCCGTTCTTGTGTCTTAAAAAGTTTTTAATTAAAATTGCCGGAATTGAAAAAATCCGGCTCAGAAAAATTAAGACGAACATGTTTTATGGAGTTAGGCCGCGCTTTTGAATCCCACCGCCGCAAGCACAATGCTTGTTATAACGCCCGCAAGATACAGGCTCGTCGGGTCAAGACGGGTGTCTTTATATAAAATCAGGGCGATAGCAACCCAAATGCCGATAATCGTAACCAGTGTCCAAGGATAACGCATAGTAATATCTTACCATTGACTTTTTTCTTTGCAATGCTAAGTTGGGGGTAGAAAAAACGGCTTGAAAAGGAGAGAAAAATGCCCGAGAAAATTTGTCCCGGTCCTAATACCGCAAAAGAGAGTAAACGCGCTAAAAGGCTGATTGCGCCAACTACGCAGAATTTTGATTTTGCTTTGGGCAGGGCGCGGGGTGTTACATCATGTTGGGTTATGGACGAAGACGGGGAAAAATATTTTGACGCCCACTCGGGGCCCGGTGTTTTCAATATAGGCCATCGCCATCCGGCTCTTGAAGAAGTTAAACGAACAGCCGTTTTCGGCTACGGAGCAAACGAATATCCAAGTTATGAGTCCAACGAGTTGGCGAAAAGACTGGCGTCCCTTTCACCCGGGAACTTTGATAAAAAGGTTTTCTTTTCGTCCTCCGGGACGGAATCGGTTGAAGCCGCCATACGCGCCGCCCAGGTTTACCGCCGTTCGCCCACAATGATGGCTTTTGAGGGAGCTTTCCATGGCCGGACTTCGGGCGCAAGAACTTTGACCGATCGCGCTCATGTAACCAGATATTCTTATCCGGCTTTTCCTGTAATTCGCCTGCCGTTTCCGGAAGAGAACACAGAAATGGGCCGTCCGGATAATTTTATGAAATGGGTAAGGCGCATGCTCGCGACTAAAAATCTGGGAGAAGTGGCGGCTCTTTTCTGGGAACCGATCCAAGGAGAAGGCGGAGTCAGAGTCACAAGCCGTCCGGCCTTTTATTCGCTGCTGAATGAAATTGTTATTCCTAACGGAATTTTGCTTGTGGCCGACGAAGTCCAGACTTTCAGCCGTACCGGAAGGTGGTTTGCTTCTGAACATTTTTACATTCAGCCGGATATTATTTGCGTGGCCAAAGCCTTGGGCGGAGGCGCGCCGATAGGGGCGACGATAATGCGTGAAGGTGTCTGCTGGCCCGAAGGCGGACTTTACTCCAATACCTGGGGTGGAAATCCTTTTTGCTGCGCTTGCGCTCTTGCGACTTTAGATGTTTTGAAAAACGAAAATCTGATTGAGGGATCCGACATGCTCGGCCGTACTTTTGAAAAAGTTTTTACAAAAGAACTATTCAGGCTTGTGGGCAACATAAATGGAGTTGCGAATATAAGTACTTCTGGCATGGGTCTTATGTGCCGAATTGATTTTAAAGACCCGAGAGGAAATCCGCTTACCGACTTGCGGAATAAAGTAAAGGAAGAGGCTTTCAAGCGCCGTATTCTTCTAATGTCCGCCGGCGATTCGGCTCTACGAGTTATGCCTCCGCTTGTGGTTTCGGAAGAAGAAGTAATATGGCTGGCTAGAGAGCTTGCTAGATCTGTCGCTTCGGCCGTAAAAAATTTATAATTTGAATCCCCTGATTTTTCGGGGGATTTTTGTTTGGGCGGATGTTATACTTACTGGATAACTTAAATATGAACAAACTGGAACCGAAACACAAAAGGGCCGCCACATATCTTAAAGACATGGTTTACGGCGCGAATGACGGTTTGGTTACGACTTTCGCGGTTATCGCGGGAGTCGCCGGAGCGTCGCTTGATCCTTTGGTTATAGTATTTTTAGGCTTCGCAAATCTTTTTGCGGACGGTTTCTCAATGGCGGCGTCAAGCTATTTGGCGACCCGTTCCGAAAGCGATGTGTTTAAAAGAGAGCGCGCGGTTGAACGCTGGGAAGTTGCCAACAAGCCGGCTTCGGAGGAGGCGGAAATAAAAGACATTCTTTCAAAAAAAGGGTATTCAGGCGCAGACCTTGAGCAGATGAGCGTTTTGGTGTCTAAAAATAAAAAATTTTGGGTTGACCTTATGATGTACGAAGAGCACGGCCTTACGCCTGTGGGGGAAACGAGGCCGTTAAAGGGGGCGGCAACAACATTATTTGCTTTTGTGATCGCGGGCTTTGCTCCGATTATTCCTTTCATCTTCTTTTTTGACGGAGCGTCCCTTTTTGCCGTATCTACTGTGATTGCGGGCGTTATGTTTTTCGCCGTCGGCGCTCTTCGCTCAATCTTTACGCGCCGTTTTTGGTTATGGTCGGGGCTTGAAATGTTTTTTGTAGGAGGACTTGCCGCCTCAATCGCCTACGGTGTAGGATTTTTAATTAGAGCCGTGATTGGCTAGCGATGCAGCAAAAATTCCTCAAGGACTATCTTCTTTTGCAATTTTTTGCCTTGTCTTAAAATTTCCATACCGATTTCATCTCCTATCTGACAGGAGGCGATTACGTCCTCAAGAGTTTCTTCCTCGGTGATTTCTTTATTATTGAAAGCAAGGATAACGTCGTATTCCTGAAGTCCGGCCTTATCGGCGGCGCTTCCCGGAATTATAGCCATATCCCCCGGCATGCCCTCGTTCATTATGAGCGCGCCGCGGTCGATCGGCAGGCGGAATCTTTTTTGTAAATTTTTGTTTAAAATCATGTATCTGACTCCGAAAAAGGGCCTGCGTATACGTCCGTATTTTTTTATTTCCTCAAGGTCTTTTTTGGCCTGGTCTATTGGGATGGCAAAACCTATGTTTTGCGCGCCAAACACCACCGCTGAATTTATGCCCACCGCGCATCCGTCCAAATTGACCAGCGGTCCGCCGGAATTTCCCGGATTTATGGCGGCATCGGTCTGAATAAGCCCGCGAAGTTTTTCTTGGTGTCCCGCAAAATCGGTCATCGCGGTGATAAATCGCGAAAGTCCGGATACCACGCCGGTTGAGACGGTGTTTTGAAACTCGCCCAAAGCGTTGCCGATAGCAATCACAGTTTGTCCAAGCTCAAGGTTTTTAGCCGTTGCCATTTCAACCATCGGTGAGTTTTTGGCTTCAATTTTCAGTATCGCGACATCATTTATCGGGTCGCGGGCGAGTATTTTTGTTTCGTATTTTTTATTGTCTGAAGTAATTACGCTGTAAATCGCTTTTGGGTCGGCGATAACGTGCTTGTTGGTGAGTATCGTGCCGCTTTTGTCTATGAAAAATCCGGAGCCCCCGCCCATTTTTATTCTCCCATGCTCGTCTTTTGGCGCCTGGCGGAGCCTGGATTCAAGCATGGCTTGTTCGCGGGGATCAAGCGTGTAAAACTCTTCCGGCAGATCGGCGGCTATTTCTTCCAGATCCTTGGTTACGGCAATAGAAACTACCGCCGGCATCACCGATCTGACTGCGTTTATAATTTGTTTTTGATAGTCAGCCATTGGTTTTAATTATACACAGGTATAAAGAAAATAAAAAGCCGCCTTATTTGGCGGTCTCGTTTTAGCGCGGGCCAGGCCCGTACCTTATCTCCGAATAGTGGGGCAAAGTGGCCGTGATTCTTTCCTTTAAAAATTCGCGCATGCTCTCCGTCTCTTTTTCCACCGATTTTTTGATTCTTTCCGCCGACTCTTTGTCGTCGCCCGAGACCATGAAACCCAGGACCCGCGAAGTCGTCAGGACAATTGTAAGTTCGAGAATGCCAACCTCTCTGTCTATCGCCGAAACGGCTCTGATAACGAAAGATTTTTCGGCATCTGTCCTTGCCGTTTCCAAAGATTGGGGCAAAAGAGCGTCTTTCTTGGCAAGCGCGGTCAGTCTTTCCTCTATGGACGGCTTCAGTGCCGTCAATTCTCTTGATACCAGGCGAACTATTTCGGGTACGGGCATGCGTCCTCCTAGTTGTCAAAAAACGAAATAATGATTAGCATGATAGCACACATGCCCTCGTAGTTCAATGGATAGAACAACTCCGTCCTAAGGAGTGGATGACCGTTCGATTCGGTCCGAGGGCACAAAACTTAATCGAACGGCTGAAAGGGGGTCGGGGAAAAGCGGAGCGTTTCCCCGCAGAGGAAAACAGTGATGCCGAGCTTGTCGAGGCAGAGCGCTAGAAACCGTGGGTTTCTAGGGAGTGAACAAGGTGAGCGACCCGTTCGATTCGGTCCGAGGGCACGTTGAAATTTATAATATTTTGTTTAATATTGGGTTTATGATGGAAAGCTATTTCGAGGCCGCCTTTAAGGCTTTTCCGTGGATGTCGCCCGCGCTGTTTTCTTTTTTTATTCTTATTCTTGTTTTTTGGACTGTGATTTGGAAGGGTTTGGCGCTTTGGAAGGCGGCGAGACGCGGAGACCGGAACTGGTTTATAGCGCTTTTGGTCGTAAACACCGCCGGACTTCTCGAGATTCTTTACGTTTACTTTTTTTCAAAAAAATCCGGACAAAAACAAAATGGGCCCGTGGTATAGTGGTAACACAGATCCATGGCATGGATCAGTCAGGGGTTCGACTCCCCTCGGGTCCACCCAAAGAAACATCGGCGCAAAAATCGCGGTTTTATTTTTAGCCGTATTTTTGGCGCTTGTTTATTTAAGTCAAATGAAAAACAGTAAGCTGCCGGAGAAAAAATTTTTAGTTATCGGCGTCCCCAGTGTTGAACTTAAGGCCGAACTCGCGGACACCGCGGAAAAAAGAACGCTTGGATTATCCGGCAGGGAAAAACTCGGAGCAAACGAAGCGATGCTTTTTGTGTTCGCGGATTCCTCAATCCGCCAATTCTGGATGAAAGATATGAAGTTCGCGCTGGATGTGATTTGGATAGACGAAAATAAAAAAATCGTTGATATCACTAAAAACGCCTTACCCGATTCTTACCCACGGACATTCTCGCCGTTACTTCCGGCGAAATATGTTTTGGAACTAAACGCAGGCTTCACGGATGAAAATAAAATAGAAATCGGAGACAGGGTTATTTTTTAACCTCTTTTTGACATTAGTCGCGCGTAATTATAGAATTGCGGTTAGTTGATGTTTGTTTTCAAAAAAGGGGATTTTATGCGCTATAACGAATTTATCAGGCGCAAAATCCAACAGACCCTTGACAGAGAAGCGGTCATTTTACAGTTATGCGTTAAACACGGCGATCAATATGCTGAAGTTCTCGGTGTTTCCGAGAGCGATCTGGAGGTTTTGTGGCGTATTGGCGGTGAATCCGAGGAATTGGTGGTTGTTCGGCCTCTTGCGGGACTCGCCGATCATACTGAAATAGATGACGGAGAGCGCGAGGTTGTCGCAGGATTTGACGATAGTTTTTTGAAGTTGGAAATAGACGGAAAGAAGTTTTATTTTATCGTACGTCCGGTTAGCGAACCTCCGGACTACTCGGACGAGCCCAAAAAAATCATAATGGTATTTTCCTCCGACGACGATTTAAATGTTTTTGTGGAAAACGAAACAGTTTTTCTGACCGCTGTTTTGGAAGAATGGCATGAAAAAATTATTAACCTCTTGCAAGGCGGGAAAATTGACGTGATGTCGGATGATCCCGAATAAGCCGGATATTTAATTAAACGCCCCGATGGTTTTCGGGGCGTTCTTAATTTTTTTTATTGTCCGCCTGTTTTAAAAGCCACTCCAGAATGAATTTTCTGTGCCATAAAATATGCGCTCTTTTTCGCGCCTCGTTGGCCGATGCCGGAAGTTTCGATTTACCTTCTTTGTTGTAAGCCAAAGCCGGTGAGAGGACGCTATCCGTATTATCATCTTTCGGGCCATGTTCGAAAAATAAGATGTCTTTTCGGTAGGATAAAACTTCGGCAAGGTCTGGAAAAAACTTTTCTTCAACCTCGGCAAGCGCTCCCTCGGCGACTTTCGACGAAAAATCTTTAAATTGCATCAGTGTTTTAAGCTGCTCTTCAAGGCAGTTTAGCCATTCTTCGGCTTCAAACGCGCAAGTGCTTTTGTTTTTCTTGGCAAGCTCTAGCGTCTTTTTGGCTATGCCGACTGATTCTTTCAGTTCGGCTTCCATTTCAACGATTTCGCTTCTTGAACGGAGCATGGCTGGCCCTTTTATAAATACGTCCGATTTAAGAATAACAAAAAAGAGATGTTTTGCCAGACAGGCTGTTTCTGGACTAGTATGGAAAGTGATGATAGGTTTTGGAAAGATTTTGTTTTTGGGTTTGGAGTCGGCTGTGATGGAAATAAAACATATCGGCGTCAGAGACGCGCTTGATTCCTTTGACGGCATAAACCGCCTTTTGCCTCAATTGCATCCGAGCGGTAATGGGGACAAGATAAGCGAGACTGAATTTGTGGACTGTTTGCTAAACGGGAATTTCCACCTCTTTGTCGCCGTTGACGACTCCAAGAAATATCCGGACAGCTTTGCCGCGATGGCATCAATTTTTTTCCAGAGAAATTTGGGCCGATGGATTGCCGAGATTCACGATGTCGTGGTTGATAAGGAATATCGCGGGCGGGGACTTGGCGAGAAAATCACCCTTGCTTTGATTGAAGACGCAAAGCGGTTTGCGAAAGTAAAGAATGCTAAAATTAAACTTTATTTGACCAGCCGTCCTTCAAGAGTCGTGGCCAACAAACTTTACGAAAAACTTGGCTTTGAGCTCGTGGCTGAAGCCCGCGGAGAACAAGGAACGAACTTATATAAAATGATGATAACGCCGTAAGGCGTTATCTTTTATGGGTCGGATAGTGGAGGATGTTAGAACCATTCTTGAGAGGCAAAATGGGTATATCTACATACCTGATTTGAGAGAATATGCGAATGGGTAATCTTGCCTCGTTATGCTAATCGTTATCTTTGTCGCTGGTAGTAGGTAAATACCAGAGTATTAGCCCGCTCACAAATGATATAATACTGACCACTTCGTTGACCGTCCACCACGCAACAACACCAAAACCAATAAGCACCCCAGCCCAAATGCCTCTTTCTACTCCCAGAAAGTTCGGGTTCTTTTTCATACTTATAAGATAACAATTTTTACCCCACCCCGCTACTCACTATTTTTATCTAATTCAAATTTTTTACATTTACAGTCAATACAAGAATAGGCGGGTGGCATTGGAAAGCCCTCCGTGCGCCTTTTAAGAAAAGGGTGTGAGCCGTATGTGTGGCCACATTTGCATAAATCGCTTAAATTGGGCCCCTTTTTGACATTTCCGTTTAAGTTGTCGGCCAACTCCTGCGCCATCTGCTTTATCTTGGCCTTTTGTTCTGGCGTGGTTTTTATTGTTCCGAACTCTTTTAATTTGTCCATTTTTGTTGCTTTTTAATCTTTTAATTGCGGCACCTTTTTACCCTTTTCTTCCCCAACATTTTTGTTGAGGTTATCAACCAGTTCTTGCGCCATTTGTTCTATTTCTTTCTTTTGCTTTGGCGTAAGCCCCCGCGATTGTATAAATTCGTTTGTCATATTTTTGTTTTGTAATCTGCTAACGGCTCCGCGCCGTTTCTGCTTTTGACCACAAAACGAAAAGCGGCTCGGAGTTTTAATCCAGCTTACCGACCAAAGCTGAATGAAATCTCCCAACCGCCTTCGCGACCTGCCGCGAGCAAGTCGAGTGGTTAGTCGCTTATTACATCTGGCTCACCGCAGATTTCCCAGTTTGCCTACCCCAAAAGGGGAGAAATAAGCGGTTCGTGATTACGCGCACGAACTTCGCGATTACCTTGTCAATTACACCCTTATTATAGCAAACTGGCTGGAAAAAGCAAGCAACCCACAACGCTCTACTCTTTATTTCTCCTCGCTGGGTCAAGGCGTTTTGGAACTTATGACTGGACTAAAGCTTTGCCTTGCCCGGAGGTTGTTATTAAGCAGATAAGGGAATTGTTGGATGTTGTTTGACTGTTAAAAACAGCTGGTCACTTTGAGTTTTCGTATGCCATTATCAATAGTTCTTTTAACAGTTCCTTTTTGTTTTTTAGGTCGTCCTCGTTTAGACGCAAACGATAAACACCCCATCGTTTCATATACCCTATATCGTCAAGGTCATTTTCGGTGATTTTACCTTGAACTTCGTCAGAGTAAGGTAATCTTATTTCTAGGTTTAAGCTACTTTTTCTGGGTCTGAAAACCGCAAAGTTGTTTGGTTGACCATTTTTAGCTAAACCAATATAGAATTTATTATATTTAAGTTCGTAGCCACCGCCGGAAAATTCATTGATAACAGCGAGTAGTTTATCTGCCATTTTTACGGTCTCTTCTGTTCCTCTGTCAACCCAATAACTTCTGTCGGTCACTTCTCTAACCTCTTCGTCCTCGTCAACAGAACCCAGGGCTAATTCATCTAAAACCGTAGTAAAAACTAAACCTATATCGTCCCCAAATTTATATGCGTTCATTTGTATTGCTATTATTGGAATACTGCCATTGAAAAGACCTATGACATTATGAAATCTGGTTGTAATTTCTTCCGCAACTATAACGGCGCAATGGTCATATTGAGGATAACGTTTTCGTTCTGTGTCCCAGTATTCAATTGTCCGGATGATGTGACTTTCGTCTGTCCTTCCAAGCTGTATTTCTACTTCATATCTCCGTTGAGTATCCGGGTCTTGTAATAGTAAATCTAATCTTCCAGCACGCGGTTGCGTTCTTTCTTTGTCTTTCAAAACAAGGTCTCCTAACCCAAGAATTGCCGGATTTTCTGCTATTTTGTCTTGAATTTTGCTCTCGCTAATATCTGGATTGTTCGCGAGGTTTATTTTTTCTGGGCGAAATATATCTGGCATTGACTAAATTATACATAAAAATCAGAGAAAGTAAAGCCCCACCGGTCTTTATCGCCACCAGCGCTTGCCCTCGGACATTTTATAGATGTTTTCAACAGTTTTACCAACCTCAACTATTCGGGCAGATTTTGCGTTTTGCTTGGTTATCCAACCAGCCATATATGCGGCTGACTTTTTGGCAATCCCGTATTTTGAGAAAAGAAGCCACGCAGTTAGTTCTGCTTCTACTTCTCTAACAGAGCGGTCGTTTCCACGAGCGTCTTTGATAATAATAACTTCTTTTGAACTGACCTTGCTTATTTTTATCTCGCCGAGATGTCCAAGTAAATGGTGGGCTATTTCGTGCACCAACACCCCAAATGCCTCTTGCAACACTTCCGGGTCATTATATCTTGGGTGTAATTCTATGCCGTGCTCGTTGTTGTCCAGTTTTCTATAAGCAATGCCGAATGTCCTATGCCCTTCTTCACGCAAATAGTCCGTAGATGATATAGATGTTTTTATATGTAATTCCTCACAGAGTTTTATTAAATTTTTAAATTTTTCTTTTGATATGCCTCCTTTTTCTTCTTTCCACCAGTAGATAAAATCTTTCGGTAGCGGTTTTCCATCGGTGTCCTCAAGGTCATATACAAACTCTACCGGAGCAAATGGGCGCAGTATTAATAATGGTTTGGCAGAGCGCCTTGGTTTTCTGTTAAAACGTCCCCACTGCGATTTTGTTGCGTAATAGTAGCAAGAGGGTTTTTGGATAAACACAAGAGTGCTGTTAAATGTTGAGTGATTTGGCATTCTTGCGCAAAACTTCAAATACTGCTTCATTTTTTCCGAAGATTTTAATGAGAGTAGTTGTTCAAAGAACTCTTGCACCTGCTCAAACAACACTTGTTGCTTGTTTTCAAATAATGTGTGTTGTTTATTTTTCATTTGTCTTGACCAGATTTTCAACAAAATCTTTGGCTTCTTGGAGTTTTTGTTTAGATAATCGGGCTTTCACTAACGAAGATTGGATTTTACCTTCAACCTCAGTCCCAATTTTTGATTTTGAGATTTTAATAACAGCTTCTGGTATTCCGATATTCTCTACATCCTTTGGGTAGAGGTGGGATGTTTGACCCTTTATTTGTCTTTGTATAAGTTCGTAACCAACACCCGAACGCAAAAATAACAAAAGCACAAATGGATTAAGCATTTCGCTTGTCCTGATTGTCATAACCTCTGCTACTGTTAAAATGCCGTCCGTAAATTCTTTTGGCAATTCATCAACAATATCAAGATACTTGCCGATGTAGTGGGCTTGGTGAGCCGCAGAACCAAGCACAATATCATTTTTCTCAAGTTTATTTTTTTTGTTTTTTTGAAAAAACTCCTCTTTTACAAATCCTCTTTCCTCATTCTCCCAATCAATGCCACGCCCCGTTATTGCTCTAAACTTCATTATCCGCCTATCGCCGCTCGGCAAGTAATCATCAAACGCTGGAGTTTTGCCGATTTTTATTTCAGCTAAATCGGCAAGCGGTTTTATTTTTCCTAATTTATTTCTTATCCCTTCACCAGAGTAATAGTCGGGGTCAATTCTGTTGGTTATATCAACTTGGTCAGACCATAGCCAAAACGCCTTCTGGGTTTCGTTAGTTAAATCATCCCATTCCGAGATGTGTGTTTTGATATTTTTCAGGAATACATCAACTGCTTGTTGGTATTCACTCTCGGCTTCTGTTTTAAGTTGAAACGCCTCTTTTACGATTTGCTCAACTTTTTGCTGTATTGTTTTTGACGGAATAAAAAATCTTATTTCCTCTAACGATTGATGATTTATTTCTGGAACTGGGCTACCGTTGCGTCTGCGTAGTATTTGATTTTTACCGAAAGAACTGTTTAGAAAAGTAGTAATATAATATGGGCTGATTTCTTTTTTAACCCTCAAACGCATAATATGCGAACTGATGATGGAGTTTTTAATATCAGGTGTAACGACTGTGATTATCCCAAGAGAACCAGACCGAGACATTAAAATATCTTGCTCGCTCAATACCACCTTCTCTCTTACTTTAACCGCCTCACGGGTTAAAGGAACTAATTTTATATCGTCTAAATCGGTAAAAAACTCTTTTATATTGCCAACCCTCAAATAAAGCTCACCCGTATCAGAGTATTTTCTTAACTCAACCCCATTTGTAATATCCTCAACAACCTCTCTAAAAGGAGAGTATTGCGACATTAACTTGTCATTTTTTACATATTCTGGAGACCAAAAGTCAAAATCACCACGCCTTGTGAAATTCACAACATCACTCCAAAGCCAAAAAGTATTTTGTCTTGTTTGTGCTTCTACCATAGATAGCTCTTAAACTCCTTTTTGAACTTAACCCATTCCTTTAATACATCTGGCACATCAGTATCCATAGCACCCTTCATTTCAATCAAGGCGGGGTCTTGCTTTGTTTTGTTGCCCTTGCGGTCAGTCAGACACTCAATTACTCGCCCCTCATCATCCATAACCTCTCCTCTTTCATTTCTCTTATAAGTTTTTCTGCCACGAATGTCGTAGCCGATTTTTTGTAGGTTAGCGAAGAAAATCGGATAGCGTTCTGGGGTTTTGCCTTTAGGTTTTTTCAAAAATAAAACGCTTGATTTTACACCAGCTCCGAACGGCACAAAGGTTTCTTGCGGCAAGCTGACCACTGCTACTATTTGAGCTTTATTTTTGAGCCAAGCTCGGACAAATTCGGTGTTCTGGTTAGTTAAATCGCCATCGGGCAAAACTATGCCCATCCGTCCGCCTTTTTTAAGTAAAGACAAACAACGCTCAATAAAAAGAATGTCTGGGACTTGCCCGCCACTCTTCTTACCAGTTAAAAGTTTTCCTTTTTCAAACTCGCCAGTTTCTTTATCTTTTTTCCACGCAAAGCCGAAATCATATCCCGAAAGAATGTTTGGGTCTTCAACCTTGCCCTTTGAGCCGAATGGCGGATTGGTCGTTATAATATCGGCACTCTCTGGTGTAATTGTGCCTTTTGTGTTTTTTGTAAATTCATCAAAAGGAATAAG
>Ga0209542_10010461_pt1 | contig 16722 bp, 18 predicted proteins | sample RifCSPhighO2_01_FD_184028 | JGI IMG/M metagenome (GOLD analysis project Ga0209542, IMG submission 184028) | Soil microbial communities from Rifle, Colorado - Rifle CSP2_plank highO2_0.1 (SPAdes) (version 2) | ecosystem: Environmental > Terrestrial > Deep subsurface > Rock core/Sediment ...
TCTCCAAAATCCTTAAGCACAACACGAGAGTTCGTTTAAATATCAACCCTCTCCAACTTTTTCAGTCCCAAACCTCTAAAAAACTAGCTTTAATAAATGTGAGGCACGAAGTGCCGAACGCGCCCGACAACAACAATCTTTTTAAATGAGTATAAATATCTTAATATAACTAAAAAAATGAGAAAAACACTACTAAATTATTTATTAGAAGGGGGAGTATTAGGGAGAGTATTTGTGCACGATACAGGATACCCTACAGAGAGAGGAAAAGATGAAACTTTTAAAGTAATTTATAGGGTTTTAGGGTTTCATGTTAGTGAAAGAAATAGTGGGGGAGGAATAGATGAGGCATCTAGGCCTCTTGCATATAACCCTCGTACAATTTCAAAAGAATTATCTCTTAATACTGAATACTTACGTCCAGAAAGATATTGGCCATTCTTTGATTCCAATGTTTCAAATCTTCTACACGATGTAGAAGCAACAGATGAGCAATTTGCAGAATTTGTTGCTAATACTTCTAAAAAGAAATAATTCACTAGTTCGCACAAGATACATTAGCAGAACCTTTAGAGTACTTAATCCTTAGAAAAAGAACAATCGAGCGCTCTTTTCACTAGTCCTTCATCGTTTATCCTGAGAAAGACCACTTCTTGTTTTAAAATCGGAGAATATCCATCATCTCGAGTATCAATATTTTTAGGTCTTAAGCCCAACAAGTAAGCATTCGCACGTAGAGGAGATCTTTGAGAAAGCCTGTCAGGTAATTCTTCTTCACGGAAATAAATATCTTGAGGCCCACCTACAATATTATAGGCAGTTATAGTTTCATCTCCAGATTCAGTTTTAACATAATGTTTGGCGGGGTCTTTATCATCTTCAAAAACTTGAACCAGTTTTCTACTTGGAGTAATTCCTCTTGAAGGGGTTTTTTCAGCCAGGCTTCTAAGATTCTCTCTTATAGTGGGAGGAACCATATCATCTTTTTTAGCCATAAAAACAAAACACCTTCTGTCTATTTAATCATTTCCATACTCTCCCCACTAAATCCCTCTATTTTCCCATAGCTTAATCTTTCAATCATCTCCAAAATATTCAAGCACACATTAATAGTTCGTTTAAATATTAAGATTTAATCCTAAAATTTCCCAACCAAATAATCAAATTTAAATATTTAAGTTAATATTATTCGAGATGAAAATTGTTTTTACTCTTCATACAAAAGCCCGTCTAAAAAAGAGAAAAATTACAGAAGAGGAAGTTATTTATGCTATAAAATCTCCTGACAAATTAACAAAAATAAACTATAAATATTATGCTCAAAAAAACATAGGTCAAGGCAATATAGAGGTAGTTTATATTAAGGAAAATTATATAAAGGTAATAACCATATACTGGCTATAATGGAAATCACATATGACAAAGATGCTGATGCAATTTACATTGAATTTAGCAATGCAGAATTCTCAAAAAACAAGAAAATAGATGAGCAAACAATCATTGATATAGATAAAAACGACCAAATTATAGGTATAGAGATATTAGACGTTAGCAAACGTATTCCAAAAAATTTCCTCCAAAGCGTTAAAGTTAGAAATATCTCTTTAGAGCAATAATCTCAATCCATCTTTAAGTTAATTTAAAGGTATGGCTTAGATATGGTGGAAGCCTAAAAAACCCAAACCTTTATAATCCTGTTTTTTTAACATAATATATGAAATTTAAAAATAAAAAAAATAATAGAAAAGAAAACTTCTCACAAAAAGGCGATTCAGCATCACCAATAGATATAAACGAACTGAATGAAGACAAAATCGACATGAATTTTATTCTTACAGGTATAGTTGATAGAATTGTCCAAACAGGAGGGCCAACTGTATTTTACATTTCTGACGGCACTGGCTCAATAGCAATAAAATCTTTTGAGGGGGCAGGTGTGAGGGCACATGCAAATATAGTAGAGGGTGATTTAATAAAAGCAGAAGTTTCAATAGGAGAATTCCAAGATGAACTAGAGGGAGAAGTATCAAGACTAACAAAATTATCCGATGAAGAAAAACAATATTTTTCAGAAAAGATAAAGAAATTAGAAAGAAAAAGAGCAGAGATAACTCCTCCAGAATTTTTAGTGAAGAATATAATTTTAGATAAATTAAAAGAGAGATATACCCAAGCAGCAATAGAAATTCGCTTAGCTATAATACAAAACAGACCGATAATTATAAGACATCATAATGATACAGATGGATATAGTTCCGGCTTTTCTTTGGAAAGAGCAATTCTTCCTTTAATTAAAGAACAACATACCTCTGTAAAAGCCGCTTGGGAATTTTATACAAGAGCGCCATGCGCGGCTCCATTTTATGAGATAGAAGATTCAATAAAAGATACTGCAAAATCTTTATCAAACGAAGCAAAGTTTTCAAATAAAATGCCGTTAGTCATAATTGCAGACAATGGTTCTTCTCAAGAAGATTTAATGGGAATACAACAAGGAAAAGTTCACGGAATGGATTTCATTGTAGTAGACCATCACTTTTTTGAGAAAGATGTAATATCTAATGAAGTATTAGTTCATATAAATCCTTTTTTAGTAGGAGAAGACGGAAAGAAGTTCTCAGCAGGAATGTTATGTACAGAACTTGCAAGATTCATAAATCCAGATGTCCAAAACATAGAACAAATACCGGCTATGGCTGCTTTTGCAGATAGAATAGACAATCCCGAAGTTGTTGAAAATTATTTTAAAATTGCAGAAAAGAAAGGTTATCCTAAAAGTCTTCTTGAAGACATAGCTTCAGTTATAGATTTTATTTCTTCAAAATTAAGATTTATGGAAGCAAGAGAATACATAGAAGTTTTATTTGGCGAGCCAATGGAAAGACAAAAAGCATTAGTAAAATTAATGGCTCCTTATATAAAGAAATTAGAAAATAAAGGCCTTGAAATAGCAAAGTCTGCAGTAAAAATTGAGAAGGTTGGAAAAACTACAATACAAGTATTAGAAATTGAAGAAACATTTTCAAGAGGTTTTTATCCTAAACCAGGAAAATGTATAGGTCTACTACATGATAATATTCAAAAAGAAAAAGATTTAGATAATGTTGTATCTCTCGGAGTGTTGTCAGACGCAATAACAATAAGAGCCACAGAAAAATCAAATTTCTCAATACATGATTTAATAATTTATCTCAATAATCATTTGAAAGAAGCATTTGTCGAGGGCGGAGGCCACAAAAACGCAGGAGCTATAAAATTCCTTCCAAATAAGAAAAAGCTAGTCTTAGAAAAAGCAATTAGTTATATTAAATCTCTGAGTTAAGATTGTCCAAGAGCTGTCCAAGCGGAATAGCTTATTCCATTTGAATCTCCCCAAGAAAACGGATCATTATTAGGACTTGAATAAACATACTTATTATTTCTAAATCTAACATTATTTGAGTTCTGATATTCCTGCCAGGTCTTAAAGCCAGTACACTCAAATTTTTTTGAACCTACCATTCCAGTTCTTTGCTTTGGATCACTTCCAATATCAATATAATTATCATAGATATCAATATTTACACTATGTAATAATTTTCCATATTTAATACAATCATCATTGGGTTCATCAAATATTTCATTTTTATTACCTCTATTTTGCATCTTTACTCCGATTCCATTTCCATTTCCTAAAACATAGTTATCATAAACTTCAACATTATCTGAGTTATGTATCATTATTCCAGAATCTCCAAGGAAGGTATCTGCTTTTCCATTACCCACAACATAATTATTCCTTATAATCGCATCGTGACTTATCTCATGACTTATTCCAATCGCAGAATTACCTACAACAACATTATATTCATAAATAATGTCAGTATTATATCCATCAGTCCACATTCCAACATGATTATTATTATGAAAATAATTTTTAGTTAGTTTAGCAACCTGAACGTCTTGAAGTTTCATTCCCCCCATAGAAGTAAAGTTTCCAGTATCAGTAAATCCTGCAACATTCCTTCCATTTTCTACCAAAGGATTTTTATAAACCTCATTTTCAATTATTTGTAAATCATCTCCAGAACTTGCTAAACCTTTTTGTCCATTTTGATAGATTTTATTTCCTTTCATATAAGCCTTATGTCCCAAAGTTATTCCAACAGCATGATTCCATCTCACTTCATTATTTTCTACATTCCAATTGTTAGAATGAGTTTTTTGTATACTCATAATATATAGTCCAAAATCTTTACACGATTCAGAATATTTTATTCTCCTAACGAAAACTCCCGTTTTATCTTTACAATTTTTTTCTATATTTGTGCCTTGTATAGCAGAATACTGGAATTGAGATGCAAATTTTTCAATAATAAAACCTCTTATAGCGACTCCACTTACACTCCCAAAAAATGCGTGAGGCGTCTTACTAACTTCTATTTTTTTAATAACACCAAATAAGTCATATGGGCTATCAACAAAATATATCTTTTTCAAGTTATAATCAACATAATACTTTCCTTGAGAAACTTCAGAGAGACTTGGAACCTCATAAAGCATCACATCATCAATATAAAGATCTTGAGGATTTATACATCCACGATCGTTTGCATCGTCGCTACAAACCGCTAAAATATTTCCATCATAGTCTGTATAAAGGTCACCCAATAGTTCCGAATCTACATCATGGATTAAATTTTCAATTACATAATAATTATTTTCTTCTATTATTTCATCTTTTTTAATTAAGACAGCACCACTCAAAATAGTTCCAGGTTCAGCATAAAATTTTTGGTCTCTTTTAGGAGATATAGGAAAATCAAGTCGATAAATTCCTTCTCTAAATAAAATTGTTTCCCCTATACCAGCTCCAGATACTTTACTTAACACGTTATCTCCAGGTCTTATTTCTACATCATATTCAAGATTCTCATCAAAGTCATAGGAGTAAACACCATATCCCCTATTTCTCGCTTCAGCATATAGATTTTGAAACTCAATTATTTTAGCATCCCAAGGGTCATTGGGATTTCCTCCAGATCCAACAGAACCCGAATTAATTAAATCAAAACTACTAGAACTCGGTGCAACAATCTCTCGACCATTTTTTTTAAACAAAGGAACAATATTTATCTTAGCTATTTCTTCCTTAGGTTCAAGACAATTTTCAATATTTTCTATCTTCTTAACTTCAAATTTATTTATTATCTCGTCTCTCTTTTCAATAACACAAGACTCTCCAGAGATTCCTATAATATAAATTAATATTCCTTCAACGTTTTCCTTTCCTGATTTTTTCTCAACAACAATATCAACAACATCAAAAGGTCCGCCACCTTGAACATAGTTCACTGATTTTATCTCTAAAACTTCTCCAAATAAGGTAGATTCTGCAAGATTTCCTCCAAGTTCCTCTCTAAGAGGGTCATTAATATAATTATAAACCAAAACAACGGCAGAAACAGATATTAATATTATCATAATTCCAATTACTATTTCACTCAATCCTCTTTTATTCATCCATCCAAAAACATTTCAATCATTTTAAATTTATCCAAAAATCGCAAAAACAAAAGAGAAAGGTTTAAAACTCTATAATTCGAAACATCATTCTCTTTTTCAGGAGTTTTAATATGACTTACGATTCAAATAAAAGTAATGTAGTGCCGTCCGTGGCAAATCCCTCCAGTTATTCAGTGAAAACTTTAGCTCAAGAGTTGAGAAATTTCCAGAACATAATGGAGGGAATGCAACGTATTTTAGATACGGGAAGACATTTTATTCAAAGAGGGAATTTAGAAGCTTATGCAGAATCAACTCAACTCAATGGAATTTTAGGAGGGGATTATTGTAGAATTTTTGATCCTTCAATAGAATATAATTTACAGGAAAGGATAGAAAAGGCAAGAAGTGAAGGGAAACATGATTTAGCAGGCAGATTAAAAGAAAATGAAGACGGAATACTAGTAGCCGTTTCAGATGTATTCGGACACAGCATGACCGATGCGAGTTTATCCTTAGCAATAGATTTCTTTCTTGAAGCCAGTATACCTTATGAATTGGAAATCAATGGAAGAGTAACTCCTGCAGTTTTTGATAGTTTAAATTTTCTCCTAAAAAATAGATTGCCCACTGGAAAACACATTACTTCAATATGTGCTGAAATTTCTCAGAGTGGCAAGGTCAGGTTTGTTAATTCGGGACACCCCATGCCCTTAATTTATAGAGGAGAGCAAGACAAAATAGAATTATTAGACTATGAATTATATCACTCAACACCTCCTTGGGGTTGTAAAGAAGGGATGGATTATAAGATAAACAGGACTCATCTTTATCCAGGAGATATTTTAATTATTTATACGGATGGAGTTTCAGAACATGGAACCCATAGAGAAGTCCCTTTGAAAGGTTTCCATTTCCCTGAAACAATAGAAGAGAGGGTGAAAGTTCTAAAAGACTTAGATGCCGGAGAAATAGGAATAGGATTGAGAGATTTATTGCCTGAAAAAGGACCCTTAATAGATGATGCTACTATAGTTGTTGTCAAAAAAACTAGTTAACCCATCTTAACCCAAATAACAAAACAAATAAAATAAAATAAAGCCACAAAAATTCCAATGCTCTTAAAGAGATTTATATCAAAAATTATTCCTAGAAATAAAATAAAGAAACTATAAAGAAGAAAAAGTAAGACTGGACTTGTTCTACTAAAATTTCTAGGCCTCAAAGTTTCAACAATTCTTATCTTTTCCATATTCCCTCTTTTTAAAAACAAATCTTGTGAAGAAAAATGAACTTTATAAACCTTAGTCCAGTAATTTTTATGTGCCTCTATAGCTCAGCTGGTTAGAGTACAAGTTTCGTAAACTTGGGGTCCCGGGTTCAATTCCCGGTAGAGGCTTGTTTATACATTCAGACAAATATAAAAGTAAAGATTACCAAATACAAATATGAAAAATAAAAGAGTTATACTTAGAATAATAAAAAGGAAAGATTATAATAAAATTATTTTTTTGTTAGATAAAGATATAACCAAATGGATAAATCCTATTCCTTACCCTCCTAAAAATAAAGACCTTATAGATTGGTTAGATTTTTTATCAAAAGCAAATAACAAATGTTTCGTCATTATAGAAAAGAACAAGGCTAATATTATAGGTATGATTTGGGTAGAAAATATAACAAAACAGCAAGGCGAAATAGGATTCTGGATTGCTCAGAAATTTCAAGGTAAAGGGTATATCAAAGAAGCAGGAAATTTATTGAAAAATTACGCGAAAGAAAAAATAGAATTAAGAAAATTAAAGGCATTTACAACTAATAGAAATATCACATCTCAAAAGACTTTAGAAAGCTTAGGTTTTTTATTAAAGAAAACTATAAAGAAAGATTTTAGAAAGGTGCAAGAACCCTCTCTGCTTTAGCTGAGAGATGAATTGCACAAATATTTATTCTAGAATATATTATTTTCAGAGAGAGTTTGTTGCAACTCCCTGAAAATTTTTTTCGTCAGATGCAGTTGTAACTTTCTCTAACTAAATAAACTTAATGGAGGTAAAAAATGTACAAACATAGCTGGAGCTCCGTCGGAGCAAACAAGAAACACATACAACTAACGCCAAAATATCGCTACAAAATGATGCAAAAAGATAAATTAAAAGTCTTTTGCAAAGTTGCGATTGAAGAAGCTTGCAAAAGACACAAGATTGATTTGGAAATAATAAAAGTTATGGATGAGCATGTTCATCTAATTGCTGATGTTCCTAGAACAATGAGTGATTCAAAAGCTTTGCAAATAATTAAAGGACTATCATCTTATCTGCTTTTCAGAATCTGTCCAAATTTAAGAAAAAGATATCCCAAAGGACATTTCTGGACAGAAGGATATTTTTGTGATGGTGTTGGAGAAAGTAATTATGCTTTTGCATATGAATATGTAAAAAATCAAGAGTTGCACCATTCCTAAAAACATAAGGACGCCCTGCCCTTTAGGGCAGGGAGGAGGTCACAGATAAATTAGGAAGATGGAGTGATGTTTTAGTTTATGAGAATAATTTTTCACAATATAAATAATTAAATAATCTATTTCTCTAAAATATAAATGGTCTTAGCAAACATTTGGGCAAATTTATCACACTCTTACGAATGGGAAGTGCAAAGAGGAACCCACGGAGAAATCCTATATACTCCTAAGGGTGGAGGGGTAACGCATGCATCAAATGTATTTCATGAGAGAGGATTATCTCTAGATTACAAAAAGCCAGACACAGATGGAACACTTTTGGTAGATATTCCTTTTCCTAATTTACCTATCATTGGAGATCGAGCAGACGTTAGTGTTCCTTTAGGAAAAAGATGGACTTTAGAAGATTTAGGAAAGAAAGGATTTCTTCGTATAGCTGGAGGAGGATATCTTCATAGAATATTAGAACTAGGCAAAGTAGAGCTTGATGAGACTATGGAAAGAGCATATCTAGATCTAGAAGACCGACTCAAAGCACTTGAACTTCCAACAAATAGGGCTCAAATGAGGATTAGATTTTATTTTACGGATTCAAATGAAAGAGGAGATTAATAAAAACCTCCAATCTACACAATCATAATATTTATAAAATAAACTTCTTTCAAGGAAAAGTAAAAGAGGAAATAAAAAATGGGTAGCAACATCGACTTAAGAAAATATCAAGATTCTGATGCAATCGTAGATGCATTTTCAAAGATAGTTTCAGGAAAAATGGGCTATAAAACAATCATAGAAAAAAAGAAAATTCCTCCTAAATGTATAAAGTGCGGAAGGGGCGGAGATAATGACCAAAAGTTTTGCCCTCAATGTGGTGGAAAGATGGTCGTCCCTATGACAAATTGCCCAGGTTGTAAAAAATCAATAGATAATTCAGAGAAATTCTGTACAGATTGCGGGCATAATCTTGATGAAGCAAGAGCGAGAACAATCTAAGAAGCGTTTATTAACCTTTTAGATTTTATTTTATTATGAAGGATAAAGTAATTTTGGCCCTAAATAAAACTGGCTTAGAAAAGGCAGAATTAGAAAAACTGATAGAGATTCCTCCAAGTTCCAATTTAGGAGATTATTCTTTCCCCTGCTTTATTTTAGCAAAAAAATTAAAGAAAAATCCTATTGAAATTGCACAACAATTTTCCAAGAACATAAAATCAGAATTTTTTGAAAAAATTGAACCCAAAGGACCATACATAAATTTCTTCATCAATAGAAATAAACTTGCAGAATCCTTATTAAATAAAATTTCAAAAGAAGGAGAAAAATTCGGCTCATCAAAATCTGGGAAGAACAAGAAGATAATTATTGAAATGTCTTCTCCAAATATAGCCAAACCATTCGGAATAGGACATTTAAGATCAACTATTATAGGCAATTCTTTAGCAAATATCTTCTCTTTTTTAGGGTATAAGCCCATAAAAATAAATTATCTAGGAGATTGGGGAACTCCATTCGGAAAAATAATTCTAGGATATGAAAAATTCGGCTCAAAAAAAGAATTAAAAAATAATCCTATCAAACATCTTTACGAATTATATGTCAAAGTATCAACAGACGGATCTTTAGAGTCAGAAGCAAGAGAGATTTTCAGAAAAATGGAAAAAGGCGATAAAAAATATCTTTCATTATGGAAAGAATTTAGAGAGTTAAGTATAAATGACTTTAATAAAATTTATTCTTTACTTGAAATAAAATTTGATGTTGTTTCAGGAGAATCTTACTATAATAATAAAATGGAAAAAGTTCTAAAATCTCTCAAGTCAAAAAAACTACTGGAAGATTCAGAAGGTGCCGAGATAGTAAAGCTTGACAAGTTTTCATTAGGAAATGCCTTGATAAAAAAATCAGATGGAGCGACTTTATATATGACTAGAGATTTAGCAACTGCAATTGACAGATACAAAAAATATAAATTTTATAAAATGTTTTATGAGGTTGGAGCTGAACAAAAACTTCACTTCAAACAATTATTCAAAATTCTAGAACTATTAGGATTTTCATGGGCAAAAAGTTGTCATCATATAGACCATGGACTTTATCTTGATGAAGACGGCAAGAAATTCTCAACAAGAAAGGGCAAAACCTTATTTATGGAAGATATACTAAAAGAGACAATAGATTTGGCAAAGATAGAAATAAAGAAAAGAGAAAAGCTGTCTGAAAAAGAGCTTGAAGAGAGAGCAAGAAAAATTGCATTATCTGCAATAATTTATGGAGATTTGAAAAATCAGAGGTCAAATGATATAATCTTTAACATAGAAAAGTTTTTGTCGTTTGAAGGAAACACCGGACCTTATTTACTTTACACATATGCTCGTGCAAAATCGGTTTTGAGAAAATCAACTTATAAAAATAATAAGAAATTCATCTTAAATGGTCTTTCAGACAAGGAAAAAAATCTCATATTACAGATGTCTAGATTCCACGAAATAATCTCTCAGGCGTGCAAGGAATCATCTCCAAATATTATCGCAAATTACGCTTTCTCAATATCACAATTATTTAACGAATTTTATCACTCAACTAAAATAATTGGTTCAGAGAATCAAGAGCTATATCTTACTATAGCTAATTGCTTTTCCATAGTCTTAAAGAACTCTCTAAGTCTTCTTGGAATAAAATCCCTTGAAAAAATGTAAGACAGCAATGCTTAAATATTAAAATTTTCAGATATGACGATGCAAGTATTATTATCTATGTTAATTAGTTCAATTTTATTAGTCTTACTTTTATTGAATCTATTAATATTCTGGAATAGAAAGCAAAAAGAAGACATTCAATCAAGAGATTCTATAAAAGAGGACCTAGGCAAGATAAAAGAGCAGATTTACAATTAGTTAAGCTTAAAAAGACCTATCTTATAGTATTTTTGTAGACGAGCCGGCGTGCTAGCCCTGCGCCATTCACAAACGGGCTTTGGTGGGCTTAAAGGAGCGCGTGAAGCAGAGATGTAAGGTCTTTTACTGGACGTTGAGGTTTCGTCCTGTCCGACCGCGCTTCTGCGAAATGGGTCAGGCCTTGATCGGAGCAGCCCTAAACAGAAGAAGTGGTGCTGATAGGGTCGCGAAGCTGAGAAAGGTAAAAGGTAGCTTTATTATCAAAGCAGAGCAGACTCCCCGTCTACAAAACTATAAAAACAATCTATTTCTTCAATATAAATGAACAAAAGAGGACAATTTTATCTTGTCGCAGCACTTATCATTGTAGGAATACTAATAGGTTTTAGCTTTATTTATAACTCTGTTTCAGCAATAGATGAAGATCAAAAAATTTACGATTTAACAAAAGAGATAGACTTCGAAGGTTCAAAAACAATAGACTATGGAATTATAAAGGGAGAAGTTACAAATAACAATATAGATAGTTTAATCAGTCTTTACTCAGAAAATTATCCAGAACATGAAATAGCAGTAATTTATGGAAACAAGGATGAGATAAGATATTCTTCTTATTTCAAAATAACCGATACAGGGAGTACTGGAATTTCTCTAGGAGGGTCTTCTCCATCAGAATCAATTTACCAAAAGGAACAAACAGACTTATTATATTATATAAGAGACAGGGAATATGTAGAATCTAGAGAAGCGGATTTGCCTTTCAACTTCAGATTAAAGGAAGGGGAGAATTTTTATATTATCTTAAAGAAAGACAAGGATAATCAAAAATATATCTCTATATCGGACAATGAAAATTAATAAATCGGGAGTGAGTTTAATGGTATCTTATGTACTTTTAATTTTAATAGCGGTCGCTCTAAGTCTTTTAGTTTTTTCATATCTTAAAATATACATTCCGTCAAATCAAAAGCCAGAATGTGCAAATGACTTTAGTTTGATAATCCAAAGTCTATCTTGTTCTCTAGCAACAGATCCTAATGAAATGACAATAACCTTACAAAACAAAGGTCTCTTCAATGCAGACGGAGTATTAATAAGAATAAGAGACCCTCAATTCAAAGTTAAAACCGAATTTGAAGAAGAGATTCTCTTTAATCCTTCATCAGGAGATTCAGATTATTGCCTAAATAAAAAAGCTCTTTCACCCGGAGATGAATGCATCCACATTATAAAAAGAGATTTTGTAGAAAAGGAGTATATAGTAGAAATTCAGGCTGAAGAGTTTATAGGAGATGGTAACAAAATAGCGGTCTGCGAAGATTCAATTGTCTCACAAAAAGTAACTTGTGGTTAGGGATAACTACATTGTTTATGTCTCAGTTTAGGCAGTTATCTAGTTCTCTGTAATTCTTCAGGACAATAATTTATTTATAACCTTAACTTTACAGATTTTTATGAGGTTTACCCACATAGCAGACTCTCATTTGGGTTCATGGAGAAAAGAGGAATTAAGAGCACTTAATTTAAAATCTTTTGAAGAGGCGATAAATATTAGCTTAAAGATAAAGGCAGATTTTATCCTAATAGCCGGAGACCTATTTGATTCTCCTTATCCTGACTTAGATATATTAAAAGAAACCTTTGCAATTTTTAGAAAAGTTTACGAGTCTAAAATCCCGGTTTTTCTAATAGCAGGCAGTCATGATTATTCTGTGTCAGGAAAAACCTTTCTAGATGTCTTAGAAAAAGCAGGATTCTGCACAAACGTTTCCTTATTTGAAGAAAGAAAAGACAAAATATTTCTTCATCCAACAATATACAAAAATGTTGCAATATACGGATACCCTGGAAAAAAATCAGGTCTTGAAGTTGACGAAGTTGAAAGAATAGTTATACAGGATTCTCCAGGATTATTCAAAATATTAATGCTTCATACAACAATAAAAGATGCAGTTCAAAATCCAATTATAAAGTCTGTAAACGAAGAAAATCTTCCCAAAGTAGACTATGTTGCTTTAGGTCATCTTCATATAAATTATAGAAAGGGTCATATAATTTATGCTGGGCCCACATTTCCTAATAATTTATCCGAACTAGAAGAACTACAAGAAGGTTCATTTTATATTTTTGATAATGGAAAAATAGAAAGAAAATCAATAAAGTTCAAGGAAGTAGTATCAATAAATTTAGAAATTAATAATTCAATAAAAGCAAACGAAGCTATCGCCAGTTTATTAGAAAATAAGGAAATAAAAGATAAAATATTAATTCTCAAACTTTCAGGTTATTTACAACACGGGAAAAATTCTGACATTGATTTTAACAAAATTGAATCAATCGCCTTAAGCAAGGGCGCCTTTGTTTTTTTAAAAAGCACTACAAAGCTTCATTCAGTAGAATCTCAGGTAGAGTTTTCAAATATAGATGCAGAAAATATCGAATCTAGAATAATAGAAAGGTTTGAAGAAGCAAATCCGAGCAAATTCAATTATTTAATTCCTGAGATAACTAGAGCACTACAAATAGAAAAATTAGAAGATGAGGAAACAATGACTTTTAATGAACGAATTCTTTCAGAATCAAAAAAAATAATGTCAATATGATAATAAAAAAAATAATCTTAAAAAATATAAGGTCTTATATAAAAAAAGAAATAGACTTTCCAGAAGGCTCAATATTACTTGGAGGAGATATAGGTAGCGGTAAAACGTCAGTTCTCTTAGCAATAGAATATGCCCTGTTTGGACTTCAACCAGGTCAAAAGGCCTCTAATCTTTTAAGAAATAATGCCTCTTCAGGAGAGGTTTACATGGAATTTGAAATAGAAGGAAAATTGATAATAGTGGAAAGAAAGTTGAAAAGAAGCAATAAAAACATAATCAATAATTATTCTTCTATAACTATAGACGGGAAGAAGATAGAATCTTCAGTTACAGAAGTAAAAACAATCATTATAGATATTTTAGGCTATCCTATGGAGTACGTAAAGAAAAATAATATTCTATACAAATATACGGTCTACATACCTCAAGAGCAAATGAAACAAATAATACTTGAAGAGCCGGATTCAAGACTTAACATTTTGAGAAACATTTTTGGGATAGATAAATATAGAAGAATAAGAGAGAATTTAGTATTAGTTCTAAATAATCTAAAAGAGTCAGTAAAGTTATTTCAAGGAGAAATAAGAGACCTAGACAGCTATAAAGAGCAAATAACTCTAAAGTCCTACGAATTAAAAGAAATAGAGCTAAAAATCTCTTCAAAAGATACGGAATTCAAATCGATAAAAGAAAAGCTTTTAGATTCTGAAAATAAAATTTCAGAATTAGAATCCACAATAAAAAAGAAGGAGAAATATCAAAGAGAGATAGACAAGACGCTTGCTTTTATAAAAGTAAAAGGGGAATCTCTGCAGAATATAATATCTGAGAAGAATGAAACAGAAAATTTATTAAAAGAGTTTAAGGATGAATTCAAAGAAGAAGATTACCTAGCTATTTTAGAAGCAATAAAAACAAAATATCTTTATATCAATCAGTTAAATTCTAAAATAAATGTTTTAAGGGGAGAAATATCTGCAATAGAATCTTTAAAAAAAGACTACTTAAATAAAAAGGAAAGAATTTCTCAGTTAGATTTATGCCCTACTTGTCTTCAGAATGTTTCAGGAGAACACAAACACCATATTTCTGGAGAGTTAAATTTAAAGCAGAAGGAATCAGAAGATAGAATTTTCCTTCTAAAAAACGAGATAGATTCTTTGAATTTTAAGATGACTAGAGAATTAGAAGAAAAAGACCGATTTGAAAAGGATAAACTTAATTTTGAAAAAATAAGGGCAAAAAAAGAATTTATAGATAAATCTAAGATAAAAATTATTGAATTAGAGAGGAGGATAGAATCATTGAGTAAAGATATTTCAATGTTAGACTCTCACCTAATATCTTTAAAACAAAATATCTTTTCAATCTCAAAGATAGATAATTTATATAAGTCTACCATAGAGGATTTAAAAAATAAAAAGAACGTTGAGAAGTCTATAGAGATTTCTCTCGCAGAGTATAGAAAAGAAATAGAAATAATTGGAAAGAATATTAAAGAAATAGAGCTAAAAATCTCCTTAAAAGAAGAGACAAAAAGAAAATTAAATAATTTACTTGAACTCTCAGATTGGCTTTCAAATTCATTCATTAACTTGATAGACCATATAGAGAGAAATGTTTTAATAAAGTTAAGGGAAGAATTTTCAAGACTTTTTACCAAATGGTTTAATATGTTAGTTCCAGATTCTTCTTTCATTGTAAGGTTGGATGAATCTTTTTCTCCGATTATTCTTCAGGATGAAAATGAAATGGATTATTCCTCTTTATCCGGAGGAGAAAGGACCGCGGTCGCATTGGCTTATAGATTGTCTTTAAATCAGACAATAAATTCAGTTTTGAGCAGAATAAAAACAAAAGATATAATCATGCTCGATGAACCAACAGAGGGTTTTTCAGATTTACAACTTGAAAGAATGAGAGAGGTCTTTTCAGAAATCAAAGTTTCTCAACTTATTATAGTTAGTCACGAGTCAAAGATAGAGTCTTTTGTAGATCACATAATAAGAATAAAAAAAGATGGAAAGGACAGCATAATTTCAAAAGACAACTAGTTCTCTATCACATATCCTTTCGATATATATTCAAATGCAGAATAAGCCGCGGTGCATCCTTCTGCAACGCCAGTTATTGCCTGTTTGAAAGGTTTATCAGCAACATCTCCCGCAGCATAAACTCCAGGAATATTTGTTTCAGAGGTTTTATGATCTATAATTATTTCTTCTTTCTTATTTGTCTGAACGCCCATCTTTTTAGCGAGCTCAGAAAGAACCAAATGGCCTATTGCTATAAATACGCCCTCAACAGCTAACTCTTTACTACCATTATGGGCCTTGTCCAGAATCACAGATTTGACAAATTTTTCTCCTTTAATTTCAACAATGTTGGTATTATTTAATATCTCTATTTTTTTATTAGCTAAGACTCTCTTCAGATTTATTGGCTCAGGATGTATTTGTTCTCCTCTATAAATTATATAAACTTTTTTAACATGTTCTGCAATAAGTAAAGCATCTTTCGCAGCACTATCACTTCCTCCAACAACCGCTACAACTTTATTTTTGTAAAGAGGAGCATCACAAAGCGCACAATAAGCTACTCCCTTATTTTCAAATTCCAGACTGCCTTTAACTTCAAGCTTTTTCCATTTTGTTCCAGTTGCAAAAGTTATAGTTTTTGAGGAATATTCCCCTTTATTAGTTTTTATAAAAAACAGATTTTTTTTCTTTACAATATCAAGAACCGCCTCTTCTTTTATTTTAACAAACTCTTTATAATCTAGAGCATGATCTCTTATCTTATCTGCTAATTCAGTTCCAGTTAGTCTGATAAATCCAGGGTAGTTTTCAACAACATTTGTAGTGGTTATTACTCCCCCAATACTTAGTTCAGAGCCATGGCTCTTCCCAAAAACAATAGATTTCAAGCCCATTCTACCTGCATACATCCCAGCCGATAATCCCGTAACTCCTGCACCTATAACTGCAAAATCAAATACTTCAGAATCTTCTTTAATAGACATATTTTAATTCTATCTCTTAACTTTATAAACTTTCAGATATAAATAATATAATGGAAAAAACGCTTGAAAATTATTTAAAAAAATACAAAATTTCTTACAAGGAACATTTTCATAATCCAGTATTTAGAGTTGCAGAATCTAAATCAGTTAAATCAGACATTCAAGGATTACACACCAAATGCTTATTTCTAAAAGGAAAATCGGGCAATTTTTATTTAGTTTGTATGGCTGGAGAAAAAAGATTAGACATAAAGAAGT
>Ga0209542_10010464_pt1 | contig 16721 bp, 17 predicted proteins | sample RifCSPhighO2_01_FD_184028 | JGI IMG/M metagenome (GOLD analysis project Ga0209542, IMG submission 184028) | Soil microbial communities from Rifle, Colorado - Rifle CSP2_plank highO2_0.1 (SPAdes) (version 2) | ecosystem: Environmental > Terrestrial > Deep subsurface > Rock core/Sediment ...
TGGCATCACTGGCCTTTAAGATTATAAAGACCGAAAGTTTTCTCAAGCATTTCTTCAATTGTAAATTCTCTGCTTATTTTTTGCTCGAGAGCGCGCGCCATTTCTTTCGCTTTTTTCTTATTCTTGAGAATAAACGAGACAGCCGCAGCAATTTCTTTCGGTTTTTTCGGTTGTATCAATATGCCGTTTACAAAATCGGTGATTATCTCAGGTATGCCGCCGATTCCTGTTGCAATAACAGGAACACGCGCAAACCCAGCCTCAAGGATTGCGTAAGGAAAGCCCTCTTTAGTAGAAGGAAGCAAGAATATATCGAACGCTTTTACATAGAGATATGCATTCTCAATATGTCCTGTGAAAAATACGCGGTGTGCGACGCCTAAGATCTCGGCTTCTTTTAAAAGACGCGCTCGCTCTTCTCCTTCACCGATAATACAGAGGCAAACATCATCTGGTATATCATTGAGCGCCCGGATGGCATAGACAAGCCCTTTGTTTTTATGCAGTTCTGCAATTGTGCCTATCCATACACGATGCGCATCTATCGTGGTACGCATCGCTCGATACAAAAATTCTCGGGACTCTTTCTCTGATTTTATTGCGTGAGTACCGATACCGTTGTAGATGACATCAATTTTTTTTAGAGCGAGAATTCCGCCAAGCTGATTTCTGACGATGAGAGATACGGCAATGGTTTTGTGAGACAGCGCGACAGTAATTTTATGGAGGAATTTTATAATTGTCTTTTCAAAAAACGGGCGGTCTTCTGCGTGAGTCCAACCATGAGCGGTGAATATAATGCGTGGCACGAATGTTGCCCTTCCTGCAATTGTCGCAAATAAACCCATCTTTGAACTGTTCGCGTGTATAACAGACGGCTTTTCTTTCCATAAGATGTACACAAGCTTTCCAAATGCCAAAAGCTCCTTTGCAATCTTCGCATCTCGCCTAAATTCCGGTATGGTCACGACACGCACTCCATCGGCGCGAAGCCTGCGCGAGAGTTCTCCATCTTCTCCGGCGATAACAAAGACATCATATGACTTTTCTTTTAAACGCGTCGCTATGTCGTATACATACTTTCCAGCTCCGCCCCAGGCGCCTTTAGTGATAGCAAGAGCGATTTTTTCTTTTCGAGGCATATATAGAACAACATTCTTTTATATTCTTATGTACATAGTACACGAAAAAATTATCGTAAGTATCGTGAAAAGCGAACTTTTCATACAAACAACTTTATTGTATAGTGTGGCGACCGCAAACTATAACTCGTACGACCTCTCGTTCGTTATAGCAAAGGAAAGGATATGAATATACGCAAAGGAAGAGAAACAATGTTATTGTTCGTTGGGGACGTCTTTTTTTGGACGTTCGCGCTGTGGCTTACACTCTATCTGCGGTATTTTGAAATACCCGAAACACACAGTATGCTCCTTCATGCCAGCGCGTTTGGCTTTATATTTATCTTGTGGGTAATTGTATTTTTTATCGCAGGACTCTATGCGAATCAGACGCTTCTTGTAAAAAGCAAAATTCCGGCGACTATTTTGCGTGCGCAAATCGCCAATAGCATCATAGCTGTCTTCTTTTTCTATTTTATCCCTTACTTTGGGCTGACACCGAAGACGACGCTATTTCTCGATCTCATTATCTCGTTTGGTCTTGTTCTTTTGTGGCGAATTTATCTTTTTGACCACCTTGTGTGGGGAAGACGTCACAGAGCAGTTATTATCGGAGGCGGAAATGAGACGAAAGAATTGTGCGCCGAAATCAATAATAATCCTCGCTATCGTCTTCGTGTAGAACCAATGGATCTTCGTGGCGATGCGACAATAGATCGCCTAAAAAAGGAAAAAATTAGATTTGTTATTTTAAATCCGCGCGATGATGAAGTGAAATATCTCTCGTCAAAACTGAGCGCTCTTATGTTTTCAAAGGTCAACTTTATAGACATCCACGACATATATGAAGATATCTTTGGTCGGGAACCGCTTTCGCTTATTAACGATAACTGGTTTCTTGAAAATATCTCCGGCTCGCAGAAAATTGCTTACGGCTTGTTTAAACGTATTATGGATATAGGTATCGCGTTTTGCCTTGGAGTGGCGTCTCTTATTGTGTATCCGATTGTCTACTTCGCGATTAAGTTTGAAGACGGGGGCCCTATTTTTGTTACGCAAGAACGCGTTGGTCAGAACGGCGCTATTATACAAATACATAAATTTAGGAGCATGAAAGGAAGCGATGCCGGTAAATGGGTAACAAATAAAGACCCACGCATTACGCGCGTCGGATCTCTTATGCGAAAAATGCGTATTGATGAACTCCCACAACTTTGGAATGTATTGGGTGGGGATCTCTCCTTAATCGGTCCACGGCCAGAACTACTGCACCTAGTATCTCTCTATACGGAAGAAATACCGTACTATGCGATGAGGCATCTGATACAGCCGGGGCTTTCGGGGTGGGCGCAAATCCATCATGAAAAACCGCCGCACTCTATTGAGGGAACGCTTGAAAAGATTTCGTATGATTTTTACTATATTAGAAATCGCTCAGTAATGCTTGATGTTAAGATTGCGCTCCGAACCCTGAAGACACTTTTATCACGAAGCGGAGTTTAAGTTATTATGATGATGAAGAAAAAAATAATCATTACCGGAGGAGCGGGATTTATAGGATCAACATTGGCTGACAAACTTGTGGAGGGGCCATACGAGGTCCATATCATTGATAACTTAAAAGGTGGGAAACTCTCTAATATCCCCAAGGATGCAATTTTTCATAAAGAGGATATTACGAACTATTACGCACTTCTCAAAATTTTTAAAAAAATTGGCTCTATTTATTGCGTATTTCATTTAGCTGCGCTGCCGCGCGTTCAGTACTCTCTTCTCAAGCAAAGAAAGAGTCTGGATGCGAATATAGGAGGCACGCTTAATGTGCTACTTGCGGCTAAAAATTCTGGTGCACGAAGAATCGTATATTCCGCCTCAAGTTCGGCGTATGGAGATCAGCCAATACTTCCACTTCACGAAGAAATGGTACCTAATCCAAAAAGCCCGTACGCGGTACAAAAACTTGCGGGAGAACACTACTGCCGCGTATTTAGTGAAGCGTACGGTTTAGAGACCGTGTCACTCCGTTACTTTAATGCCTATGGCCCCAAACAAGGAACTGAAGGAGCGTACGCACTTGTTATTGGGGCATTTCTTTCTGCTCGCAAAAATGGGGAACCACTTACAATTACTGGTGACGGAACACAGACACGCGACTTTACTCACGTTGATGACATAGTATATGCCAACATTCTTGCTATGGATGCGGATACTGTTGGGAATGGTGAAGTTATTAATATTGGAGCAGCTAGCAATGTCTCAATCTTAGAACTGGCCAAACTTGTCGGTGGCCCCATTGATTTTGTTCCGGAACGAATAGAACCAAAACACACTCGCGCGGATACGGCGAAAGCAAGAAAGCTTCTTGGATGGGAACCGAAGATTACCATCATGGACGGAATTCTGTCTCTTAAAGAAGCCTTTGGCATTGATTGATTATTTATACGCCATCGTTATAATGACTTCCACACATGATAAAAGAAAGACTCATTATAGGCGCACTTATTGTGGCCGGAATAGCGCTCGGGTACTTCGATTATGCGTCAGAGGGAGGAACGGGCAGTTTAGCGCAATTTCCTTTTAAGCTCGGACTTGATCTTAAAGGTGGTACGCATTTGGTCTATAGGGCCGATACAACACTTGTTTCCGGAGTAAGCATTGATGATTCGCTTAATGCGCTTCGCGATGTTATTGAAAGAAGGGTCAATATTTTTGGCGTATCCGAACCGCTTGTACAAACATCAAAGACAATAAATATCGACGGCACAAATGAGGGGAGGCTTATTGTTGAATTGCCTGGGGTTACAGATATTGACCAGGCAATAGCTCTTATCGGAGCGACTCCGGTACTTGATTTCAGAACCGAGAATCCTATTTTTGACAGAACAAAGATTGTTTCTAATCCCGATACAGGAATGCTGACCTATAACGGAAAAGTAATTACGGTGGACGATCTCTATGTGCGGACAGAGCTCTCGGGGAAAGATCTGAAACGAGCGACACTTCAATTTAACCAAGTAACCGGCGAACCTCTTGTGGGTCTTGAGTTCAATGATGATGGGTCTAGCTTGTTTGCGGAAATCACAAAAGAAAATATAGGGAAAACGGTTGCAATTTATTTAGACGGGAACCCGATTTCTGCGCCAGTCGTTGAAAGTGAAATTCTTGGCGGGAGCGCGCAGATTAACGGAAATTTTAGCGTTCTTGAGGCGAAAACGCTTGTCGGTAGGTTAAACGCGGGAGCGCTTCCTATCCCAATCGCGCTCATTTCTACAGAGGCAATCGGCGCGTCGCTTGGCGAGAGTGCGATTAAAAATGGAGTCCGTGCAGGCATAGCTGGAGCATTTCTTGTCGCTCTCTTTCTTATATTCTGGTATCGTCTCCCGGGCGTGGTCGCCACCATCGCCCTACTGATGTATATAGTTATAATGCTCGCGATTTTCAAGTTAATCCCGGTGACATTAACCGCTGCCGGAATTGCCGGATTTATTCTCTCAATCGGCATGGCAGTTGATGCGAATGTGCTTATCTTTGAACGCATGAAAGAAGAGCTTTCAAAGGGGAAAGATATCACAACAGCTACGCATGATGGGTTTGCGCGCGCGTGGCTTTCAATTCGCGATTCAAATATTTCATCAATAATTTCTACTGCGATTCTTTTTTGGTTCGGCACGTCGCTTATAAAAGGTTTTGCCCTCACGCTTTGTATTGGTGTCTTAGTGTCAATGTTTTCCGCAATTACAGTAACTCGCCTATTTTTATACGCTCTTCCCGGAAAGGGCGGTGCACGAAATGGTCGGACAGAAAGGTTTTTATTTGGAAGCGGACTTAGCTAACTTCACAGACATGTTTATTGTTGTTCATAAAAAAATATTTTTCATTCTTTCGGCATTTCTTATGGCGGGGAGTATGGCTTCTATGATTATATTCTCGCCATGGAATTACGGCATTGAATTTACAGGAGGAACGCTTCTTGAAGTAAATTTTCCCGGCGGGCGTCCCGAGCTGGAGGTCCTAAAGATGGAGCTTGAGGATCTCAACTGGACAGGCACCATGGTTCAGCCGACGGGAGAAAATAATTACATTATTCGCACCAAGGATCTCTCAGAGGAGGAACGGCAGAAACTCATTAATGTTGTTTCAGACGGAGGTAATCGCAACATTAAAGAAGATCGCTTCAGCTCAATTGGGCCTACTATTGGTGTTGAACTTCGTACAAAAGCATGGTTGGCGATTGGACTTGTTATGCTCGCAATTGTGTTTTATGTCGCTTTTGCTTTTAGGCATGTTTCTCGTCCCGTCTCGTCATGGATGTATGGACTTGCAACAGTCGTGGCGCTTCTGCATGATGTAATCATTCCCACGGGTGTATATGTCGCTCTCGGCCACTACTTTATTGATGTTCAGATTGACGCTCTTTTTGTAACCGCCGTTCTCACCATCCTTGGTTTTTCTGTCCACGACACCATTGTTGTGTTTGATCGCATTCGTGAAAATCTAAGATTGCACACCGGAAAAGATTTTGAGGAAACCGTAGGGTATTCCGTATCGCAAACACTTACTCGTTCAATAAACACATCGCTCACAGTCCTCCTTATGGTTCTCGCTCTTTATTTTATTGGCGGAGAGACAACAAAGAATTTTGCATTTGTGCTCTCTCTCGGCATTATTGTTGGTACATATTCCTCTATCTGTATTGCAAGCCCGCTTCTTCTTGTTCTTGAACAGCGCCATCGCAAAAAAGCATAGTGCAGTACTATGGAAATAATACCGTTAAATAAGACAACTGCGTGTAGTGTGTGTTGGCTTGATTCCAGCCATTCCTTCATGGTATAAACTATATGGAGTAAAAAATAATATTATTAGCTAACCAGCAATTATGTTGGATAAACAAATAGTAGAAGATGTGGGCGTGTTTTTTTTGATGGCTGTCACCGTCGTATCGCTATCATATTTTACTGGTGGCATACAAGACTATGTGCGTGGAGAAAATATATATAACCAGAGCGCACAGGTTTTTGAAAGTGAGGGATGGAGCAATGCACTATCGGTTGAGCTTTATGTCACACCGGGAATTATCAAGAAGGGAGAACAGACCAGCGTATCGTGGAAGGTTGGGAAGAATTTTTTTTCGTGTGCCGCAAATTCGGAGCCGCTTGATAGCGTATGGATCGGCTCAAAAACCGCAACGGAAGGCGTGTACGTAGAAAGAACAAGTCCGTTGTCTCAAAATATCACATATTCTATTGAATGTGCTGCGGTGGACGGTAGAAAAAGCGCTGCGAGTATGGCAGTCATTGTCCAGTAGCCATATCAGTATTTATCCGTTTTATCTAAGAAGCGCTCCGCATATAGCTTTTTTGGGGTTGACTCGGGTATGAATCCGGCTATAATGCTGTGTGCTCTTTGACAGCGAAATACATACCACCAAATTAATAATATACAGTGTTTTTTCTTTTGTTCTGTTCTAGGTTGCGAAGCAAGCTAGAACCCGAACCCGCGCAAGCGGGTTATAGGGTAATTATCCTAAAACATCCAGCTCGTAGCTGGATGTTCGGATAAAAAGTTGCTCCACAACTTTTAAGAGTTTGATCCTAGCTCAGAGTGAACGCTGGCGGCGTGGATAAGGCATGCAAGTCGAGTGGGTTTAGACCCACGGCAGACGAGGTAGTAATACGTAGGAATCTCCCCCCAAGTCAGGGATAACTCCGCGAAAGCGGATGTAATACTTGATGGTCCCAGCCGTAATTTTGTTCTGTAGAATTTTCTATTGACCAAAATTACGGCTGGGTAAAGATTTATCGCTTGGGGAAGAGCCTGCGGGGTATCAGCTAGTTGGTAGGGTAACGGCCTACCAAGGCCATGACGCCTAGGGGAGGTGAGAGCCTGACCCCCACCGATGGAACTGCGACACGGTCCATACATCTACGGATGGCTGCAGTCGAGAATCTTCCGCAATGGGCGAAAGCCTGACGGAGCGACGCCGCGTGGTTGATGAAGCTCTTCGGAGCGTAAAAACCTTTTCTCAGGGAAGAAATTTTTGACGGTACCTGAGGAATAAGGGGTTGCTAAACTCGTGCCAGCAGCAGCGGTAATACGAGTGCCCCAAGCGTTACTCGGATTCACTGGGCGTAAAGGGTGTGTAGGCGGTTGTGTTAGTCTTTTGTTAAAGCCCGAGGCTTAACTTCGGGACTGCGGGAGAAACGGCACAACTAGAGAGTGCGAGAGGTGTACGGAACTCACAGTGTAGGGGTGAAATCCGTTGATATTGTGGGGAACACCAAACGCGAAGGCAGTACACTGGCGCATTTCTGACGCTGAAACACGAAAGCGTGGGTAGCGAATGGGATTAGATACGTTTTTTACGAAGGTCGTAAAAACAAGTGTCTCTCGCGATGGTAACATCGCGTGTGAGTTTTCGGCCGAGGGTCGGTCGGGAACGAATCTGGCTATATGCTGGAAAATCCGTGTATCTTGGTCTACTTTGGAGGATTATCATGAACGAGTATGTTCTCAAATACTGGCTCGAAGGCAACTTCGGTGACAGTGGCTTTGAACGGAAGGAGTTTCAAGCTCCTTCTGATGATGAAGCAAGAGCGTGGGTAGCTAATCACTACTCCTGGCTTGGAGAGAAATACGAACTTCTCAAGGTAATCTATAAGTATAAGAAGAAGTGAAAATGATCCAAGTGCGGACAATCAGCAGGGAAGTCGTAATTGACCCCTCAGAGACTATACGCCAGACCCCAGTTCTTTGAAGGTATGGGTGACCACAAGTCGCCCTCCTTTCAAAGAACTGGGTGAAGATATAGTCCGACCTCTATGGCGACATAGAGAACACGGCAGAAATGTCCGTGTCGGCATTATTCACTAGTGGCAAAGCCCTAGTGGCTAATGACTCGTAACAATGTGACCCCAGTAGTCCACGCCCTAAACGATGTCCGCTAGCTTTTCGGAGTATCGACCCTCTGGAAGGCGCAGCTAACGCATTAAGCGGACCGCCTGGGAAGTACGGCCGCAAGGCTAAAACTCAAAGGAATAGACGGGGGCTCGCACAAGCGGTGGATCATGTGGTTTAATTCGACGGTACGCGAAGAACCTTACCAGGGCTAGACATCCAAGTGACGATTTTAAGAAATTAGAATCTTCTCACAAGGACACTTGGACAGGTGATGCATGGCTGTCGTCAGTTCGTGGTTTGAATTGTTCCCTTAAGTGGGGTAACGAACGCAACCCCTGTTGCCTGTTATACGTGTCAGGCAAGACAGTCCCGTTTTTCGGGAAGGAAGCGGGGATGACGCCAAGTCAGCATGTCCCTCTGATGCCCTGGGCGACACACATGATACAATGGCTACTACAAAAGGTTGCGACGGGGAGACCCTGAGCTAATCCCTAAAAGTAGCCCCAGTTCGGATTGAGGTCTGCAACTCGACCTCATGAAGTTGGAATCGCTAGTAATCGTGGGTCAGCCACACCACGGTGAATACGTTCTCGAGCCTTGTACTCACAAATAAATGCGCCCGGCGGCGCATAATTCTAAGCGGTTAAAATCCGTTCCTCTGTGTTCGTCATACAGAGCGTAGCTGAAAGATAGGCGACAATTCGTAAGAATATCGCCGGAGGATCTCTAAGCAAAACACAGCCTATAACAAAAAAGCTGCACCGACTTACCGATGGGCGGTGAGGGTAGGGAAGGTGCTATAAAAAGCTTTATAGGATGTGTGGAATAGAATTATGCGTAACCCGGGGAGATCCAGATTTTTAAGAAGGCAATAGATTGTTTGAATTGACACTCCGTCAATTCAACATGTATACTGTATACATGAACCAATCAAAAAAATCTGGGAGTCAGCAGCGTCATAGTACCCCGCATCCTCGCGGGGGAAGGACAAAACCAGGAATGTTATCTGCCGATTACATCGTTGGTCTTACGGATGGAGAAGGAAGTTTTACCGTTTACTTAAATCCGCCAAATAAGAAACATGGCTCTGTTAACTACAGAGTGCAATGTCGTTATTATATCAAGATGAGAGAGGATGAACTACCTCTTCTTGAGAAAGTAAAGAAATTTTGGGGATGCGGTAAAATTTACTTCCAACGAGAATATAGGGAAAATCAACGAGATAATTATCGGTTTGAAATCTTCAATTACGATCTCCTTAATAGGGTTGTGGTGCCGTTTTTTAAAGAGCACCCACTAGAAGGAAAAAGAATAAAAGACTTTCGGCTTTTTTGCAAAATTTTGAATCTTGCCATGAAAAAAGCTCATCAAACAAAAGATGGTCTCGAGAAGATTAAAAGACTAAAACAACAGATGCATGCCTAGGACTCGCGTAGTGCGGGAAATCCGCTCGCTACGTCCCACATACCGTTTGACAAACGGTTGGGTCCGATTCCGCTACGGCGGAATTTAGGAGGGAACGTGAAGTAGCCTTACTATCACATTCGCCCGTCAAGTCAAGGGAGCCGGGAATACCCAAAGCTTCGCGCAAGCGGGGTCAAGGTAAGTTCGGTAACAAGGATTAAGTCGTAACAAGGCACGGCTAGCGGAAGCTGGTCGTGGAACTATTTAAGGTAGTACCCCCGTGAGATAAGAGAATCGGAGTGTTGTAAGAGATTCGAAGTAGTATAGAAATCGGACTCCATACACATTTGGGTTTTGTTATCTCACGGGGTGACAAGGTCTGTTGTACAAATTGTCACAAGCAATTTTTATGACCCGGTGATAACTCCAGCACCACTATAATCAATGAGTTCTTCGTTTCTCGTGGAAGTAAAACACGGGGTAGAACGGAACAAAAGAAAAGATACTGGTACAATACACATAAAAAGCGCCAATGGGGGCTTTTTATGTTGTGTGTATAACAACTTGCAGAGAGAGAGAGAGTTATGAGATACTGTAATTATTAACAAATAATTCTAACTATGAAAAAATCTCTTGCTTATATATTTGTAACCGCGTGGCTATTTTTTGCTGTTTCGGCAACTGCAGCGGCAGAAACGTCCCTCTACTACGCCTCATACGACAATGAGCTCAATTCACGGAATCCCCAGACGGTCTATTCATCAGGTATATATATTAATGTAGGTCATCGCTCTACATATGGCGATGAAATAATGCAGTGGATCGGAATCTTCAACACAGATAAAATAGATCCGAACAGTATTCAAAAGGCGGTGGTTAAGCTAGACCGCGTGAGCAATTCGTGGGACAGTGGTGCCACAGCCTATGGACTCTATCAAATAACCTCATCGTGGGATACAAATACCGTAACCTATAATAACGCTCCATCCGTTTCTGGGACCTCTATCTCTGGCACACAAGGAAGTTATGGAGTTTTTGAATTTGATGTGACAAATATCGTAAAAAGCTGGATGAGCGGTACTACAAACAACGGTTTTATACTAAAGAAAATTGGAGATCAAAACATAGTAGGTAATGAATATGGCCAATTCGCTTCCGCCAATTATTCAACAAGTGGTTCAGAATCTCGGCCAGTGCTGGAAGTGACGTGGACAACAGCTGCACCGAGTAAACCGTCCGTAACAGTAGATCTTAAAGTAGCTGAAAAAGATGGTCCTATAACTATTCCGTCTGGTACGGCTGAAATACTCTCATGGACTTCAACAAATGCAAGTTTTTGTTATGCGTCGGTTATTGGTACTGAAAGCACGTGGGGAGGGACTATTCCAACATCTGGCGCTCAGGGGACACGTAATTTAACAACTCCACACACTTTTACCATCAGTTGCCAAGATACTTCAGGCGACACGGCTATTGATAGCGTAACGGTTAATATTTCAACTTCTCTTCCAATAACGTATGGTACTCCACCATCTCCAACTGCGTCAGGACAACTTGAACTAACCTTACCTGTCGAGTATTCAACATATAGTAAGGGTGATTCAATTACTGTCGAGTGGAGAAGTCTCTCAGACAAGGTTGGGGTGTGGGCAATAAGTCTTGAACCAAACGATAAGTCACTAGTTAATGAGATATTCTTGTATGGTATGAAAACTCCTGGCGGCGGTGGTGATCCTGTGTTATGGGTTAAGACAAAAACATTGAAATTACCAAATGAGTCTTATTTAAAACCTGGATTATATAGACTTAAAATATGGCTGACTCCAGACGGTGTTGCAGATTGGGGGGTTGCTGATAGTAAATTTATTACCATTACTCCATCTATGCAAATTGTACCGGACACACAGACGACTCTAGGTGGCACCTTCACACAATCCGAAGCTAATGCGATTATTGCTGCTCTCGGTTCCAGCGCAACCCCTGAAGTTAAAGCGCTCATCAATGCGCTTGTTACTGCAACGCCACCGTCCACCACGTCACCGGCTCTACCAATAAGCAATATAGGAACATTTAAGCGTAACCTCTGGAGAGGAATGCGAGGAGACGATGTAAAAAAATTACAAGAACTTTTGGGGGTCACTCCAAGGTCAGGATATTTTGGGGCTATTACTGAAGCGGCAGTACAAAATTTCCAATGCCAATATGACATTGTGTGTCTTGGTGAAACTGATGATACGGGCTATGGTCTTGTCGGCCCGAGAACTCGGGCAAAACTGAAAGTAGTTTTTGGACTATAATTTAGCGCATAATATCGCCACAAAATAGCTCTGTTGAGCGGTTTTGAGCGTCATTGACATTTAACATAAAATATGCAACAATAAAAGATGGAGTTCGTCAACCTTCCCCCCAAGGAAGGAATCGGAGATGACGGTGTCGCTTTTCTTGAAACTGGTTGGGGTTGCATTTCTCATCGCGGGTACACAGTATCTGATGGGGTGCAATCCGCCTACGCCTCATGACCCAATCGTGGAGGTCGCAGCCGATGTCGGCTGCTGGCGAGTCCAGGTTGGCATCACGGAGGATGGTGAGCCTATTAGGGTTCCTTGCGAAGGCAGGTGGACAAATGCTCACAAGAACGTTGCTTTCCGGAAAGAAGCAGTCTGTCCCGTCTGGATGAGAAGAGAAAGACGCTGCGGCGACGTAGTCTCTGTTGCGAGTGGATCTTCTCCTCAGGGGCGATAACGATACGAACGAGCGAACTGCTAGCAAGCAGTGGCCGCTCCGGCCTGGTGTACTCCCGTACCCCAGGCCGTTTCTTATTTAGGTAATTTTTGTTATATTTCCTAGCGAGTCAACAGACGAAAACTGGTTTTCATCTGTGGCGAGCGACGAAAATTCTAGCGATTCACGCTTCGTGATATCGCTTCTATTTTCACCAATGTACTTCTTTTTGTGCGCGTTTAGCTCAGCTGGTAGAGCATTCGACTGATACTCGAAAGGTCCCAGGTTCGACCCCTGGAACGCGCACAAAGCGCGGTACATACAAAGACATGGCAAGACATCTTAGATTGTGATAAGATAACATTCTATGGAAATGTTAGGCACAAAGCCAAAAGTAACCCCAAAAGACTTCTTTTTGTATTTGGGGACAATGGCTGCGCTCTACGCAAGCGTGGCAAGTCTCATTACACTCCTCTTTCAATATATAAATGTTCTTTTTCCCGACGCACTTAACACGGACTACTTTTATGATCCGTATAGCTCATCAATCAGGTTTGCCATCGCAACGCTTATCATAATTTTTCCGCTTTATGTATTTCTCACACGACTCTTGAATAAAGAGGTACGGGCGCATAGCGAGAAAAAAGAATTATGGATTAGGAAGTGGCTTATTTACATCACGCTCTTTATTGGAAGCATTACAATTATCGGCGATCTTATCTCTCTTATAAATACATTTCTTAATGGTGAAATTACCACGCGATTTGTTTTGAAAGTAATCACTATTCTCGTTGTCGTTGGTGCCACATTCCTTTATTACTTTTATGACCTGCGGGGGAAGTGGGAGAGAGAAGAGAGAAAATCAATAATGATTGGTTGGGGGGCAGGAGTTCTCGTACTTCTTACCATTGTCGGCGGATTTTTTATAATCGGCACTCCGGGGACACAGCGTCTTGTACGATTTGATGACCAAAAAATAAACGATCTCTCGTCGATCCAGTATCAAGTTGTAAATTTTTGGCAATTAAAAAAACGACTACCCAAAAATTTAAGCGAACTTGAGGATCCGCTTGTTGGCTACACGGTGCCGAAAGATGTGCAAACAGATGAAACGTACATATATAAAACAACTGGCCCCAGAACCTTTGAACTCTGCGCCACGTTTAATCTGGCAAACGATGGTAAAAACGCAAGTAACGTAAGCAGAGCTTACCCAACGTACCCAATCTATGGCGAAGGATTTATTAACGTCACGTGGGAACACAATGCAGGTGAGAAATGCTTTTCGCGCACCATTGACCCGGAACTATTTCGTCCAACGAAGATATAACTATAACCTTGGAGCATAAAAATTATTTCTTTGATAAATTGCTGATATAATTTAAATATGGAGATTAAAATTAAGTATAATAAATTTGCTCTTGTTGGTTTTCTTTTTTCTGTTCTACCTGTATTATTTTTGATATTTATATACTCAACTACTTTTATTAATGTAAGGTATGGGTATTTTGCGTTTATAAATGGAGATTTTGGATTTATTTTGCTTTACCGTCTGGCACCTTTTGTCTCAGTAATATTCTTACCCGCCGGTTTTATCCTGTCTCTGGTTGCGAAGCGTCGATTAATATCAAGTCAACAAAAAGGAAAAAGACTCATTAATATTAGTATTGGATTATTCGCAATTATGTTGGCGTTGGTTTCATACGGATTCATGTCCGGAGTATTTGATTAAATCTGGTCGCTGGATCATTTTCGGGAGGGAATGTCTTGTTCTGTATTTTCTAAGTTGCCTTTCATCTTATAAATATTCTTGTCAGCTGGTTTTATTTTGTTTCTAATTGCGAAAAAAAAGAGGAACATTGTCAAAGACCATCTTGATAATATCGTTACCGATCTCTCAACCCTTTTCGTAACATGACCGCGTATGATACTGTGCATACATGAATTATAAGGCTTATTTTAAGGGTAAAAAGATAACAGTTCTAGGTCTTGGTCTTCTCGGCAGGGGTATCAATATCACTAAATTTCTTGCCGAGTGTGGGGCAGAGCTTTTAGTTACCGATTTAAAAACAAAAGAGCAATTGGCTACAGCCCTGCGAAGTCTCAAAAACCTTACGATATATCGTAAGGTTAAATTCGTATTAGGGAGGCACAGACTCTCCGATTTTAGGAATTGCGATATGGTTATAAAAGCGGCAGGCGTGCCGCTTGATTCGCCGTATATTGCAGAAGCAAAGAAGAATAAAATTCCGGTAGAGATGGACGCCTCCCTTTTTGCAAAACTCGTGCGCGGAGTAACCATCATCGGTGTTACCGGTACGCGAGGAAAATCAACAGTAACTCGTCTTATATACGAGATTTTGAAAACTAATCTTGGCCTAAATCGTTTCCACAAGGAAACGATCGGCCAGAAAACTTTGCATAGCAAAGTTTTCTTAGCTGGGAATGTACGGGGTATGGCAACGCTTCCGCTTATAAAAAAAGTTAAAGCGGGCGACGTTGTTGTTATGGAACTTGATTCGTGGCAGTTACAAGGATTTAGCGACAGTAGAATATCCCCACATATTTCTGTGTTCACAAACTTTATGCGCGATCATCAGAATTATTACAAAGGAAATATGAAAAAATATTTTTCCGATAAGGCGAATATTTATAAATATCAGAAAAAAGGAGACTATTTAGTTATGGGAACGAGCATAGCAAAGTATATAGAGTACCAGCCAAAGGCTGGTCGGCCTCTGGCCGAAAAAATAATTGCGAGAGGAAACGATATTCCTAAAACTTGGAAAATTAAATTGTTAGGAGAACACAATAAAGAAAATATTGCCTGCGCGATAAGGGTGGCGGAGGTTTTAGGAATTAGAGCTGGTGTAATAAGAAAAGCGGTAGAAGACTTTAGTGGTGTGCCTGGGCGGCTTGAATTCGTGCGAACATGGAACGGTATATCGTTTTATAACGACACAACAGCGACAACACCAGATGCGACAATGGCGGCGCTTAATGCTTTGCACTCCACCACTATCATATATGATAGTGGTGGAGTGATATTGATTGCGGGTGGGTCAGATAAAAATCTTGACTATAAAAATTTTGTAAAAGAAGTAACTAAAAAGACAAAAGCGCTTATACTTTTCTCGGGAACTGCAACCGAAAAAATAAAAAAACTTCTACCCAAAGATTTTCTCTATACGGAAGTGAGGAATATGAAAGAAGCCCTAAAACAGGCTCTGGCCCGTTCGGGCAAGGGCGATACGGTTTTACTCTCACCGGGCGCGGCAAGTTTTGGAATATTTAAAAACGAATATGATAGGGGCGACCAATTTGTAAGAGCTGTGAAATCGCTTAAGTAAGGGCTAAAAAAAGTTCACAACTTTATTGACGCGCCTTGTGCACGTTAGATAATAAAAGAGGAGGAATGTGCCAATGTGGAACAGGCTGCGTTTTCTTGCTTGGGTGGTAGCCCTGCTTCTTGGAGTGGTGCTTGTTCTCATCATCCCGTACAGCAAGTCTTCGGCTGGTGACAGCGTGCTTCTCTTTCTTGGACTTACTGTCGGTGTCGGAGTGTTTGGACCTCTCATGGAATGGGTACGTGGTGTAATGGGGAAATCACATGCCGTCCGGTGAGCGCCACGCCACCATTGGTTTGGGTCCCTGGTCGAACTTTGACCGGGGACTCACTCTTTTTGTGCTGTACAAAATTTTATTGACAAGCCATGGCAATTTTCGATAATGAAAGATGGGGGGTACCTCTACCATGCATAAGAAGAGAGTATCTTGGCCTCGAGCACTAAATCGTCGCACATCGCTTGTTACAGACAGCCTTCCTTTGATGCCAATCAAGGTGGTGGTGCGCGAGCTCACTCGACCAGACGGCGTAAAGGTAATGGCTCGGGTTCCGGTTTATCCGCCATTCTCGTTTGCTCCAACCGACACAAAAAAGAAGGAGGAGCCTCTTCGTAACAAGGACGATTACTACCGCAATTCGGGAGGTGACGGAGACTGAGTGTCACCGTAAAGAAGATTGTGGACAGATTTTTGTCTTACGGCCCGTTGCGTGTACACTGCAACGGGCCGTTCGTTATATGTTATTATGCGAAACGTTATGACTTTGAAAACATTTATCGGAAAGTATCCTCTCAGAATTTTTCACCAGCTTCTGCAAATCTATTGGTTTTTATTTCGACCAAAGAAAATGGGAGCAAAAGTAGTTGTTATCTGTAATGACAATATTTTGTTAGTTAAACACACGTTTAATCCTTCTTACTGGACGCTTCCTGGTGGAGGAGTAAAGCGAGGCGAAGAGCCGATTAATGCGGCAAGACGAGAACTTAAAGAAGAGATTGGGCGGAATGTGGATAATCTGGAATTTCTTCGGATTGTGCACAACAAGAGCCAATATAAAGAAGACACAATTTACACATACTACACAAAGTTTGAAGATAAAAATATTATAAAAGACGATCTTGAGATTTTAGAAGCGCGATGGTTTCCTGTAAATCAACTGCCAGAAGTTAATCCGGTTCTACGAACTACGCTTCTTTACGCAATAAAATATGCGCGAAAATCCGCTTAAATCCT